>Ga0209284_10002678_pt1 | contig 23686 bp, 27 predicted proteins | sample FRY03_FD_187211 | JGI IMG/M metagenome (GOLD analysis project Ga0209284, IMG submission 187211) | Freshwater microbial communities from Lake Fryxell liftoff mats and glacier meltwater in Antarctica - FRY-03 (SPAdes) (version 2) | ecosystem: Environmental > Aquatic > Freshwater > Ice > Glacier...
AATCAATGCTCATCCTCGAAGAGATGAAAAAACACTACAAACCTGACGTATCAGCAGATGATGTCATGAAGGAGATGAAAAAAGTATTTGCTCGATATGCGTGAGATGCTGATTTTGAAAAACGTCTCATCGACCTCGCAAAACCTGGAACAGATCATTTCGATGATATAAAATCACGCCTCGAATATCGAGCGGTGATTGATAGATTTTTGAAGTAGTTCTAGGTACTCTTCTCAGTATTTTTTTGTATTGGGTATTTATTAACATCTACTAATGTGCTCGGAATATAGAGATAATTTTGTTGAGTTATTCCCATTGAAGTTGCCGGAGTCTTGTTAACTTTTTGGTTCTTTATAAGATTTGAAGCGTCAGAATAACTCATAACTTGAAAATCTTTCCCTATATCAAATCTGGGACTTCAAGGTGTTAAAGTGAATCTTCGTGATAAATTATTGGAATCCTTATTTCCATTATCATACACCTCTCTCATTCAATTATTACCATTAGACTGAAATAATTTACCATTTTGGTACACTATATTGTTTCCATCAGTAGGATCTAAAATAGGTCACTTTTTATAATCCTCCAGAGCATAAAGAGGAGTGGCATCTACAATATTATATCCCTTTGGATTGAGCGCATCATTTAAGTCATTCATTTGAACTTCGGAGAGGGAATCCCCAGGGAGTTCATTCACATAACCCTCGATGTATTCCCGAGAATCCTCAGCCTCTGCGGATGCTTTAATGCTTGTTATGAGCTGATCTATTTGTGCCTTTTCCTTGTCTTCACTTTCTTCATACTTACCAGTTTCTGTATTTAGTACTTTTCCCGTAGTCTCATCTTCATTCCCTACCCATTTCTTCTGCTTATCATCATAGGTGAGTGATTTTCAGTCTGGATCACGGGTATCACCTTCATGATCGGCGCTATCGGTACTTTTTGCTTTTCGTTCAAGTTCATTGAGTTGTTCTCTATTGGCATTTTCTTTCTCAATTTTTTTGGCATTTATTTCCTGAGTCTCTCGTTCATCTGTATCAATATCAGCGACTCGTCATTTGTCTGAAGATCTATCTCAGTCGTTATCATATTGCTCTGTGTCGTACTTCTCAGTAATTATATTATCCGCTACTTCAAGAGTTTTCCATCCTATAATTCCATCTCATTTTCATGGACCTGCTAATCCATTTTCCTCTTGCCATTTTGCAACTTGTTTTATAAATTCTGCGCTATTCATACCTATATCGACGCCTATTTCAACTAAGACTGCTTTTTTCCCTGCTTCACCGAGATTTGCCTTATCCATCCATTTCATAGCAAGTTCTTTTTTCCCATCATCAGTCTCGATAAGCCTCTTGTCTCGAATCTTTTCTTTCGAGAGTTCCTCTTTATGTGCTAACCTTGATGCATTATCTTGTAGTAATTCGCGACTATATTGAGGTGTAGGTTCTTCAGCCATAAAAAAGTAATTAAAATTAGATTACTTCATTACTCTACACGATATTTATACAGAATGCAAAAATAGAGTGGATTTTTTATATATCTCCGTCATACCGCGCTTGATACGGTATCTAGGTCAAAACAAAATTCCTTCCTGCACTTAGATGATAGTATTTTCACCTGGATCCCGTTCTTCAACGGGATGACTCATTTCCGTCATACCGTGCTTGACACGGTATCCAGGTTAGTGAAAAATTCAGTTTATTCGATTAGTATTCTCACCTCGATACCGACTTTTCATCCCCTGAAGTTACTTGAATAAAAGCCTGAACACTACAGAGAACGGGTCGCGGGGATGACGGGAATTATTTCTGGATCTGGAGTTTCACGAGTTCTACTGTATTTTTCCCACGGCGAAGGATAGTGACATCATAGTCACCATATTCGATGGTTTCACCAGCGTTTGGTATACAGTCAAAGATTCAATTGATAAATCCAGAAATAGTATCATATTCATGACTTTCTGGGAGAGGTGAGGGGAGGAAATCATTTACATCGAGGATAGATGCATCAGCTCGGACGATGTAGGTTCCTGGACGTTTTTCTATGACGACAGATTCTTCTGTATCGTGTTCATCATGTATCTCTCCGACGAGTTCTTCCATGATATCCTCGAGCGTGACTATACCTGCGGTTTCTCCGTGTTCGTTTGTCACTATGGCCATCTGTATATGGAGCTTTTGGAAGTCCTTGAGGAGTTGTTCAATTTTCTGACTCTGTGGAGCAAAATGTGCAGGGCGGACGAGACGCTTGAAGTCGACTGTTCACTGATTTTTGAGAGCTGGGAGAAAATCCTTGAGGTAGACGACTCCGACGATATTATCAAGTGTCTCACGATAGACAGGTATACGAGAATACCCTTCTAGTACGATGGTGTCAAAATGTTTCTCAAAATCATCATCGATATCAATAGCATACATACGACTACGTGGGACGTAAATCTGTCGCACAGTTCTATCATCAAATTCAAATACGTTTTGGATGAGCTCATTACTTGCTTCACCGATGACACCGCCTTCTTCGGATTCAGTGAGGAGGAGCTTGATTTCTTCTTCTGTGTGGAGGTGATTTTTATCGACATCATTCATACCTATCACATTCATCAGTGTCCGAGAGCTTACCTGGAGGAGCCAGATAAATGGAGAAAAAATAGTATAAAAGACTTTCAAAGGCCACGCGACGAGGAGCGCGTACCGAACAGGGTTTTGAATTGCTATGCATTTTGGCAAGAGCTCTCCTATGAGTATCTGTACAAATGTGAGTACCGCAAATGCTAGTGGAAAAGCAAGAGCATCGACAGCTTCTGCACTGAGAGGGAAATGGAGGATGATGATCGCCCTCTGGATGAGAGTCCCAAAAACGTCTTGACCAATCCATCAAAGTGCGAGGCCTGCGCCAGTGATAGCGAGCTGAGTAGCTGAGAGGTATTTATCGAGATTTTCTACTATATGCTGTGCGAGCTTGGCTGACTTGTGACCTTCTATGACTTTGAGTGCGAGTTGTGATTGGCGTACTTTGACGAGGGCAAATTCTGCAGCAACGAAAAAAGCATTAAACACTATAAGTCAAAAAGTGATGACTAGTGCGAGACTGGGGTCTGGATTCATATGAGCTCATTGTAGAGGAATTTGCTTATTTTGCAATCGTATTCACTGCGGTACTGCTAGTTGAGCGAAATTCTGGATGTCGTATCTGCCCTCAGAGGTAGCCTACATAACTCAGTCAGAGTATGAGAAGTGTGTTTGGCAAGAGAGTGATTATGTAGAGGCGTTTCTCCCATCTATTCGTTCTTTTCCAGAAATAGAGCTGGAGAACTATCAGGACGAGTATGATCTAGTACGTCTATGCCTGATAATTCTTTCAAAATCACCTCAGTTTCTGCGAGAGTCTGTGTCATAGAGAGACGTTTGCGGTATTCCTTTACCCCCTCGAAACCATGGAGATAGTGTGTAAAATGTTTCCGTATCTCCATACAGGCTCGATGTTCTCACTTTGTCTCAGACATCCGTCTCATATGATCACTCATAACTGAGAGCCTCTCATCCCAGGTCGGTTCATAGTTTCACGGCAGAAAACACCAGGGATTTCCGAGACTTCATCGGGCTATCATAAATCCTGCCAGATTTCACATTTTTTTCATTCAGTCTTCGTAGTTTTTACAATCGCCATTTCCGAGAATAGGAATTGAGACGTGTTTCTGGAGTTCTTGTATCGGTCACCAATCAGCACTTCCGGTGTATTCCTGCTTAAAAGTTCTCCCATGGACAGAGATGAGCTGAGCTCCTGCTTGCTCGAGGGATTTTCAGAATTCTACGAGCTCTTCCGCATTACTCCATCAGAGGCGAGTTTTGACGGTCACAGGAATTGAGAGATTTTCTGCGAGGATATTCACGATCTTCATAGCACGATCTCGGTCTATGATGAGTCCTGATCCATACCCACATTTGACGACTTTTTTTGCGGGGCAGCCCATATTGATATCCACTCCTTGAGCACCGTAGGATTCGATGATTTTGCCAGCCGAGAGAAACATCTCTGGCGTATTACCAAATATCTGAAATACGAGTGGATGCTCGATAGGATAATGTGTGAGGACACGTTTTACGAGAATAGGATTGTGATGAAGTCCATCTGCGCTATAAAATTCTGAGAATACGACAATATCCGGAGCAACTGATCGACATGTCGCCCGAAAGGCACTATCTCAGTATCCATCCATCGGAGCGAGGGCTACAATGGGTTTGTTGTGTGATGTAAAATCGGTTATCCAAGACATGTGAGAAACTAATTAAAAATTAAAAAAATGAAGTATTATTTGATTATGTGCCTTCTCTGAGTTGGTTGAGTTTTTATTTGCTTTTTGAGAGAAATATGATACTATATTCTTGTATCACGACGAAAGAGTCTTCAAAAAGTGTTGGTGCTTTAGAACGGCTCTTTTTTTGTAGCCTTTTTTCGGTAAGAAATTTTTCGTTGTACATCAGGTAAACTCAGATTGATTCCATAATTATCTTTAAACGGCTTGTAGAGCGAAGAATACTGCTTATTTGGGAAAAGTATTTTTTTGAATCTCTTTTTTTCAATGAGATATTTGACCATTTTGATATAGTCTCCGTCACCTGTCACGAGGACTATTTGGCCAAAATCATCTTCTTCCAGAAGCCTTTTCATAATTTCAAAGACGATATCGACATCGACATTACCCTTTTTCTTACCGGTCATGTGAGAGGTATGTTCACGAAATACTATGATATATCAGGCTTTTTGGAGATTTTGATAAAGATTTTGTTGGTCTGCATCGAGAAATCCTAGGAATATATAAGCTTCTTCAACGGCAAATTTTTCTAGCAAATACACTCGGAATCGCTGAAAATCAATTTTCCATTTTTCACTCATGGTTCCTAGGTGCAAATTTTGGGAATCAATAAATGCTATGTTATGTCTTTTTTGTAGCATGAATGGAGTATAATTACTTTCAAAAAAACTCAATGTGACACATCTGTAGAGAGGATCTATGTAATTTTTTTCAAATCACGAATAACTTGATCTATAGCTATCAGATTATTTGTTTGGAATTTTTCTAGGACATCGTGAAGTTTTTCAATATATACAAAAGCATTGTCTGGTAAATCATTAATGTCGTCAAGACTATACCATTGTGCGCTTAAAACTTCTGAGGGGTTTCATCTAGGTACACCACTTACAATTGTACCAGAAAAAATATAATGAAAAGAGGAATTACTTCTACCGAGATATATCCCTATAAGCCCCGTGAGCTCTATATCTACTCCAGTTTCTTCTTTTGCTTCCCTTACTGCTCACTCCATTGGACTTTCCCCCTCTTCTAGATGACCACCGGGGAGATTGAGTTTATTAAAATTTACTTCCTTTTTTTCTGTGACGAGAAGAATGTTGTTATTACTATCCGTGACGAGTGTGCTTGTATAAATAGCGAAAGTCATAATTATTTTTGGTTATGTAATTTTTTGATTGCTCACCTTCTCCAGAGTAAAAAAATCACAAATATTGTCTCCATGATTGCGAGAAAAACAGGGTAGAGGAGATTTGTGAGAGTCGGATTATTCACGGCGAGAGCAAATGCTATGAGCTGGAAAGTCCACAAAATATAGGAAAAGAGTTTTTCGTCATAGGGTTTTGTGTAGGATTTTTTGAAGGTAAAATAAAAGGCGCTCGCATCTATGAGACAGACGAGGGTGATGGCTATGAGATCATTTTTTGTGAACTGCCAGAGAATTATAGTCAAAAAAGCAGAGAAAAGAAGGTATCTATCCCTTTTTGAGAGATATGTTTCTCCATATTTGAGTGAGAGTGCTGCGAGAGTGAGATTACATCATGCCATCAGTCACGATATGAGGATAGACCACCCTGCATCATTGGTGATTTGTACTATAGTGACGACAGTCCCCAGTATTCCCCAGAGGAGCCAGGTGTAGAGATGGGGCTTTGTTTTACCATGAAAAATACTCCAGACATACACACTGAAAGCAAAAATCTGGAGAGTCACTCAGAGTAATGAAAAGTAAAGGTGCATAAATATGACCTCGAGTGTATTCATTTCCCGATTTTTACAAAAACTCATATAATGCCCTCATGAAAACTTTTGTTCTTTTTGGTTCCACTGGTGACCTCGCGACACGGTATGTCCTCCCAGCACTCGGTACATTGATACAAAAATGAGCCTATGATAACCTCATCTGTGTCGGTCGTCGTGACTGGAATCGTGATGATTTTCGAGCTTTCCTCGCTCCCTATACTGACCTCCTCAATCATACAGAGACTATCTCCTATATCCGATTGGATATTGAGGGAGGGGATTTCTCATCTTTAAAAGAAGAATTGGAAAAAATCTACAATGATGAAAATAATAAAACTACTGACATGAAAGAGTGAGAATGAACACAGGGGGATGTATCAAAAATAAATCCTCAGTCTTCTTCTTCGACAAGCTCAGAATCAGACAGCTCCTTCAAAAAGGAGCTCATGCAGATAACCTATCATCTCTGTCTCAGCCCTGAATTCTTCGTTCAGGTTGCACAATGACTTGCCTCCGTCGGATTAAACACCGAAAAATCAGTCATTATGATCGAGAAACCTTTTGGTCATGATTTGAAGACAGCCATTGCGCTGAATCTCGAACTCCAGAAATATTTCCGAGAAGTACAGATTTACCGAGTCGATCATTATCTGGGGAAAAATTTTGTCCGTGAACTCTATGAATATCGATTGGCACAAAAAGGAGACTGGTACGGTGATAGAATTTCTGAGATTCATATCACAGCTCGCGAAACATTGCTCGTGTCAGAGAGAGGAGAATATTACGACAAAAGTGGCGTGACGAGAGATTTTCTCCAGAATCATCTCTTGCAAATATTGGCTATTTGTACGATGCGTATGCCACATATTCGCTATGATAATGCTGAAATATGACTCTGAAATCCTTCACTCGAAGAAGACGAAATACGGGATAGAATCTTTATGGCAATTTCAAATATTTCACCACTCCTCATTGATCCCAGACATGATATCGTGCTGGGTCAGTACGCAGGGTACAGAGAAACTCCTGGAGTTGAATCTGATTCTAGAACTGCGACATATCTCCGAACGAGCCTTGTAATAGATGATTCTAGGTGGAGAGATGTGTGAATATTTATAGAAACAGGCAAAGCCCTCGATCGAAAAGAGAGCTCTGTTCGTCTCGTATTTAGAGACGGAAGCGAGAAATTATTTTCAGAGACGGGAGAAAATAAAAACAATGCGTACGAGACGCTGATAGAAAAAGCGATCCTCCGAGACCCGAGTTACTTCGTCCGTTGGGATAGTGTCCGTGCCGCGTGGCAAGTGGTAAATGAATTACTCCACTGCACAGATAATTGTCCGATTTTGCAGATTTATGAGATTGGCCAAGCACCTCAACCCATTCATCCCTAGTTCCATAACTGGAGAAAAACTCCAGCATAATGTACGACGACGTAGAGGAAAAATATATACCCGAGTATTCAAACTATGAGAGCTATCAGAGCGGTATTGATGATCTCGTTTCTTCTTCGCTTCGCTTCACCGAGAGTACAGACGCCTTTTCCTCGGAAATACATCCAGAGCGAGAGGAGGAGGGCGAGCAGTCCAGCTATTCGAAATACCCATTTATAGTCTCCGTAGAGAGTATCAGCGAGTGAAGCTCAGAAACTGACTGTTCCGAGTCCTAGTAAAACGAGGATAACAGGGGAGAGGCAGCAGAGAGACGCTGCGATGACGGGTCAGGTGATGATTTTTGTGAGAGATTTGAGTGAGATCATAGTTTTATTTTCTTGATTTTCTAACGAATTGCAACAATATAGAAGTATGAAAATAATACACACCTATGAGGATGTGACTCTCTGGTTTCAGAAAAATCTAAGAGATATGATGGAGATTACTTCAGAAATAAATATTGGTCTTCCAGGTGGGTCCTCTCTCGATGGATGGTACGAATATATACTCCAAAATCCTGATACATGGAATGGAATTGATGTGACAAAGCTCCGCTTTGGTCTCGTAGATGAGCGATGTCTCCCGGTGGGGGACGAAGAGAGAAATGATGTACATATTTTGGAGAAATTTATCTGACCGCTCGTAGAGATGTGAATCCTACAACTCTCTCAATGTATCACTCCATGAGAAAATGTCGTAGCAAGAGAATACGAAGAGAAAATTGCGTTTTTTGATATCGCATTTTTCGGGCTCTGACCCGATGGGCATATTGCTTCGCTCTTTCCCCATCACCCGTGATTAAAAAATACAAACTCGCGGTATATAGACGTGGCGAATTCACCGAAGCCACCGAGTAATCGCATATCCTTGTCCGCTTCTGGGGTTCAGATACCCTTTGTGTGCCTCTTTGCGGTTTGAGACCAAAAAAAAGAAGCTCTTGCAAACTTCCTCGATGATGCGGTGAGTGTAGAGGACTGTCCTGCGAAATTATTGAAGCCCGAAATAGTCTATTCGAGTATTTAGTAGCTAGAGGGTCCCCGTATCGAGATGTTTTCTTCTTACTACTCAGTACAAGTAGCTAGTCTGGATATTTTACTAGAATTCTCCCGTACCTTCTGTACTCAGGAGTCTGTTACCACCGTCAGTCATAGAAATACCGACATTGGTGAGGTTTATAGAGTGAACTTCTGGGAGTATCGGAGTGAGAGTCCACGTAGCGAGAGTATCTCATTTTGTGATAGTTGCTGGTCGTGAGAAATTGAGTGTGATTTTTTTTGTAGCACCATCATCAGCGATATCGAGAGTACCTTTTAAAAAAACGGGATTACTGAGAATGACAGATTCATCATCATAACTCATAAATCACTCGATTTTTGTGACATTGGTAGCAGTGATATTTACCTTGAATTCCAATGCTGTATCACTGGCGACGAGATGTGCCTCAGCGTGACTCGTCGTATCACTCTCGACGATAGCAGTCTGGAGACGATGACCATTATCAGTAAAAAGTACCGTGTGGACACCAACGGCGCAGAGAATGCCTAGGATAAGTGGTGATGTAAGTCTTCGTTTTATCTTCATAAACGTTCTAGTATTTTTCGAATTAATCATTTAATTTCTCGAATTACAGGAATTTGTTCGAAGAGAGGTATTGGAACTGCTTGTCTTATCAGGAGTTGATCTTCTGCAATACAGCTATCTTGATGCAATGGTAATTTTTTCAGATCAGGTCTCATGGGCATTTCTTTGTACATTTCTACGATTTTGGGGTATTTATGGACGGGAACAGAACAAGCTGGCATATTAAAATATTTTTTGATTAGATTCTTTCTGATTCAGACATTCCTGGCAGAATTCTTCTTCCAGAGCGACGATATACCCACATCGTTTGCACGTTGTGAAGTTATAGATTGCTGCATGTCGGGGGGCAGTAGTATTCATAGTAATTCTAGCCTATCACTTCTTTTTTTAAAAAGCAAATTTTTTGGGGGTTTCATCTCGTACTCTAGAATTTGGTGATTTCAAGTGCGCATCTCGCAGAGCCCTATTGAGTTCTTGCAAGATTTCATCTCTAATACTTTCTATTGTTTTATGTTCCTTTGGATCTGTGTCGTGCAGAGCGGTTGAATTAGGGGTTCCGAGACGATACATATCTTCGAAAAAAACTATCATATCTTCTGCTTTGCCTTTTTTTCATTGAAAATCTGTATATACATCTACGAGTAAATCTCGTATTTCTGTTATTGCATTTCATTCCTCAGGCATAGCTTCGCCCATCGAGAGACTCTCCACCAAATCTATTTGTTCCTCGGTGAGCTCTATTTTATGTTGCTGACAATATCGTAAAAGTCACTCAGAAATATTATGAGCATGCTTCCTAAAAGATTTATCAAAAAATCCATCATGAGCGTATTGTATGAAAGGTCATCGCGACATTACATCGCCTATAAAATCACATCAAAAGATTTGTTCGAGACATTCTCTGACACTAAAATTAGGTCACTCTTAGATTTGTGGGGCTTGACTAAATAAATTATTCATATTCTGTATATTGATAGTTTTTTATTTTTTGCAATAAAGGACAAAGATATATTATAGAGCATATGCGCACTATACTCCTCGATATAGCTCCAAAAGATAACCGTCTCCTGGCTGGATACAGTCTCGATGATCGTATCTTGGAACTCCAAAAGCTAGTCTCAACCTATCATGGAGTTATCGTCTTGCAAACATTGCAAAAAAGAGATGAACCTGATTATATGACATATGTATGAAAAGGCAAGCTCGAAGAAGTGCTTGATTTAGCTGACGCACTACAGGCTGACACACTCGTGATAGGTAATATACTCAAGGCTCGGCAGATTTATGCTATTATCCAAGAAGTGGAGAAAAGAAAAATGAAACTCCAGGTATGGGACAGAGTAGACCTGATACTCAAGATATTTCAAAAGCATGCAAAAACACCAGAAGCAAAACTGCAAATACAACTCGCATCGCTCAAGCATATGGGCCCTCGAATATTTGGTATGGGTATGGAGCTCGACCGACAGGGCGGAGGAGGCGGAGCAGCAAATAAATGAGTCGGGGAGACAAATACAGAGATCATGCGAAGACATCTCCGAGAGATGGAGAGGAAAACTAAAGAAAAAATCAATCACTATAGAAAAGTACGAATACAAAACCGAAACGGTCGAAAACGTATGAATGCTGTGACTGTGGGTATCGTAGGGTATACAAATGCCGGGAAATCAACACTGATGAATGCTCTCACTGATAAATGAGTGTATGAACAAGACGCACTCTTTGCGACACTCGGGACGACCGTTGGACGACTTCGGCTTCCTCAAAATGCCTACATAGATGAAGCAGGCCAATTCAATGCTCGTCCAGATATTCTCATCTATGATACGATTGGATTTATCCGTGATCTGCCGCCAGAGCTCATTGATGCATTTTCATCAACTCTCGAAGAATCACTCTCGTGCGATATCCTCTTGCAAGTGGCTGATGCGAGTGATCCACACATCGAGGATAGGATAGGAGTGACAGATGATATATTATCACGAATTGGTGCGAGCCAGCCACGATGGTATATCTTTAATCAAATTGATAAGTGTACTGCCGCACAACTAAAAAAACTCAAAAGTACCTACAAGCATCTCAAACCTATCTTCGTCTCAGCGAAAACAGGGGAGGGGGTGGAAGAGTTAAGGAAAAAATTATCTAGTCTCTAAAACTATTTCGTGAGTTCTGCTTCGATTATGCTGAGTAAATTTTGCCCTTTTTTTGTGAGGCTCAAAAATATCACCCTTCTATCTTTTGGATCATATTTCCTCTCTACATATCAGAGTTCTACGAGACGTTTTGCAGTTCCAGTGATGGCTGCTGTTGTTGTACCGGAATATTTCGCCAATTTTGTCATGTTATTACGCTGTTGTTTTAATTGTCAGAGGAAGAGGACGAGATATATTGAGAGTTTATTAATGCTCTCATAGTCTTTTTGAATAGTATTTATTGCAGCGAGTAGTTTATTAGCAGGAGCAGCTCAGATAATCCCATCTATTTTTTGGCGTACATATTGTGCAATTCATAGCATGACTAGGAAATTACTATTTTCTAGACTTGCAAGTATTTTTTCACTAGTTTCTGGTGTCCAGAGTACTATGTTATGCTTTTTAGCTATGCTAAGAGCAATTAGGAGGATTCTTTTAATATTTTCGTCTCCTTCCCCCGACAGGAAAGCGTCTGCCTCTGATTCTGAATTATTTAGTATCTTCATTGCTCTGACGAAATCTTCTCGAGAGCAAGGTATGTTGTCACTAGTTATGTCATCAACAGTCTCGACTCATGATAAATCTTGCTTATCCATAATACAAAAAATAATACAATTAAAAATGAATAATATTCAAATTATTTTATTGTCAAGTATACTATTCCAGTCTTTTTGACAAGATTCATCTTCTTGATTTCCTTTTTCCCACCATTTCTCGTTGAGAGGAAGCGGTCGAGTTCTTCAATCAGCGCTGTTGAGAGGCCATGAGTTGATCCGTTTGTTTTTTCATAGAGAAATCGGAGTAACTCATGCTGAAATCCGAGAGGGAGACCGTGATACCAATCGAGATCGAATGATTTTTTCTCGACGACTTCAGTGAAAAATGCATCAAAGCTCATCTTGAGTTCTCGTGCTGATTGGCTGAGACGAGCAAGAGCAGTATTTGTTTCTGGATTAATGCGTTGCAGCTTTGGGAGGACCTCGTGACGAAGGAGATTCCGAGGTAGAGTGATATCATCATTTGTCTCATCGAGCCCAAATGGAATAGCATTGCTCTGGGCATATTCGAGTATTTCTTTTTTTGTGAGATGGAGAAGAGGACGGTAATAATTTCAGATATATTTTTCTATCCCAACTAGGCCAGTTATGCTCGTTCACTTGGAGATACGATAGAGAAGTGTTTCTGCCTGATCATCACTGTGATGAGCAGTGGCGATGATGTCTGCATGATGTTTTACTCGTATTTCTTCGAGCCATTTTTTTCGGATATTTCTGGCACATTCTTCGATGGTTGTTTTGGTTTTTTTTGACTCCTTTTTGACATCCACTGTGAGTATTTCTAGAAGTATACCATTTTTTTCACAATAATCCCGCACGATTTGTTCGTCTCGCAGAGCAGTTATTCGGAGCTGATGATTGACGTGAGCGACGATGATGCCTCTTGATGGTAATATATGACTCCTGAAGAGGTCGAGAAGTACCATAGAATCTGGCCCACCCGAACACGCAAGAATCACTTTTTTATCCTCTGAATATGAGGTATTTTCTGATAACTTTTGAGGCAAGGTGAGTTGTGGCTTTTTTGGCATGGATATATTGTATCGATATTTTTGCAAAGCGAAGAGAAATGGGGTAGACTGTCTCTATGACTCAGGTCACCGAAAATATAGCCAAGCTGTCACAAATACTCCAGGAAGATAAAACTGGAGCCAATTTATATTTTCCAGAATTTCATCATATTCTCGATGAAATCAGACTTTCTCTCGATAAACAGGATTCAGATGGAGCACTTATCGCACTCATAAAATGAGCCATAAAGCTCAGAGCGTCAGATGTCCATCTCGAACTTCATGAGACTGATGCAGAGCTCCGATTCCGTATCGATGGTGATCTCGCTACAGTTGGGATTCTCAAGGCAAAAGAATTGTCGCTGATAGTAGAACGCATGAAATACAAATCAAATCTAAAGCTCAATATCCATGATGTACCACAGGATGGAAAATTTCGATTTTGAACCGAGGGGCACGATGCGCAGATAGATATCCGAGTTTCTGTGATGCCGACTCGTTATGGCGAGAGTATAGTGTGTCGTATTTTGGATTCTTCGTCTACTGTTATCAATTTTGATGGACTCGGAATTATAGGCCCACAGAAGGAGATAATTCTCGAAACACTCAAGAAAAAACAAGGAATGATCCTCGTGACTGGTCCGACTGGTTCGGGTAAAACTACGACTCTCTACACGATGATAGACGTTCTCCGAAAGCCAGAGGATAAAATCATCACCCTCGAAGACCCAATAGAATACCAGATACCAGGAATACTACAATCAGAAATCAACGAGAGAGCCTGATACACTTTTGCTCTCGGAGTGAGGTCTATCCTCCGACATGACCCTGATATTATCATGATTGGGGAAATACGAGATCTCGATACGGCAAATACTGCAGTACAAGCAGCACTTACAGGGCATCTCGTACTCTCTACACTCCATACAAAAAGTTCATTTGAGACACTAGACCGTCTTGAAAATATGGGCGTGGGGATTTATGATGTAGCAGCTGCTCTCGATGTTATAGTTTCCCAGCGTCTTGTTCGTCGGGTATGTCGTCACTGTGCAATCAGAGAAAATATCCCTACTCTGCAGGGCGATGAAGAGCTTTTGAAAAAATATGGAGCCACAGAATCTCTCGCTCAACATGGAGCAGGATGTGACCAATGTGGTCACTCGGGGTATAGTGGGCGTATGGGTATATACGAAGTTTTTCAGGTAACCGATGAAATCCGCGAAGCTATCCGTACAGGAAAAAACGATACAGAAATTCGTACGTTGGCCATCAAGGGATGATTTCTCTCAATCACGCAGGATGCTCGGGCAAAAGTATTGCTGGGCATGACGACTCAGGATGAATGTGAGAAAAATGGTATTCTCTAGAGATAGGGTATAAAATATTTTTCTTCAGAAAATTACACTTTGTCATCTGGAATACTCATACTCGTTCCTTGAAATGCAGTAAAGATGAGTATCTTTTAGATATTATTTTATATTCATTTCCTTATGGCTGAGCCTAAAAAAAAGATCACGACTAAAAAAGTAGCTCCAAGTGCAAAAAAGACCACTCCAAAGAAAACTACCGTAAAGAAGGCACCAGTCAAAAAGACCACTCCAGTAGTCGAGAAAACTGTTGTGAAAAAAATTCCAAAAAAAACACCAGTGAAAAAATCATCAGCAAAAACAAGCACAGCCACAGCTCCACATTTTACAAAAGATTTACTCCCAGAGATGAAACTTTCTGGAAAGAAAAAACTAAAAATGGATACCAGTATATTTACCACAGTGCTCGCATTATTTATCGTAGCACTCGTGGTCCTCTGAGGGTATATTTATTCAGGGCAAAATCGCATGATAGAGCCACCAGCAGATCCTATTGCTCTTCCAGTTGAGAGTAGCCCCCAAAATATTCGCATATCTTCTGCCGTCTCTCTCACTCCAGATGTAGTATCTGCACTTGAGAATATCGTGACGCAGATAGCTATTGGTCCTGAAGAAGTTCTCGAAAATGTCCGAGTGATAGATGATGTAGTCTCTGCAAAATCAGAATCTCCAGACTTTTTTGCAAATGCACAGATGGGAGATTATGTATTTCAATTCAAGAGTGCTTCTCTTCTCTATAGACCGAGCACAACTGAGATTATAATAACTGGAATTCTTCCAAAGTAGAGAGTTAAAAAATATTTAATTCCTATTTTTTTCTGTAGAAAATAAACACTATAAAAAAAGTAATCACCAGAACGGCAGTGATGAGAGCACTCGCTGGAACATCCCAGTAGTATGAACCTATAATCCCAAAGAGCGTTGCCGATAAACTCACAGATTCTCCTATGAGGAGGGTTTTTTTGAAGTTTTTACTTATCTGTCATGCTATCAAGAGTGGCACGATGAGGAGCGTGCTCGTGAGTAGGAGTCAAACAATGGTGAGGCTTGCTGTGATACCTCCTCCTATCAATATCGCTATGACTATGTTGATTTGTGATACCCGTATTCCGGCAACTTTTGCACTTTTTTCGTCGATAAGCACTTGCCAAAAATGCCTCCACAAAAATCCTACAGATACGAGCACCACAATACAGACACTGACAAGGAGATTCAGATCAGTTTCAGTGATGAGTGTGACACTTCAGAAGAGATATTTGTGGAGATTGCTCGTAAATCCGTGCGAGAGGGAGAGGAGATAGATAGCTATGGCGAGATTGGCTGAGAAAAAAAGTGATAGAACAGTATCGGTTGAGAGTCTTTTGTAATGACGAAAATATTCGACCATAATACTAGAGAGAGTCGTATAGATGAGAGTAGTATAGAGAGGAGTGATTCAGAGCCAAATACCCAGGGCAACACCTGTGAGAGCACTGTGAGAGAGTACATCTGCCTGCATGACTGACTTTCTCATGAGGAGAGCAGAACCTATGAGTGGGCAGATTATAGCAACACCGAAACCTCCGAGCAGAGCCCTCTGCATAAAATCATAATCGAGAAAAGAAAACATACGAATTAGCGTGATACGATAAAAGTTACTTTTTTTTGTGTGAATTTACTCTGCGTATTCTGTTTTTCTTCTTCTGAGATATTTTTTGTCAGATAGATGAGATGATCTCAAAAAGTATATTGTCTGTCAGCATCATGTGTTATCATCACCGTCGAGAGTTTATGAACACTGTTAAAGTGAGTAATGAGATCATAGAATTGTTTTTGCATATCTCTATCAATGCCTGCTGTTGGCTCATCGAGGAGGAGTACCGTCGGATCCATCATGAGTGCTCGAGCTATGAGTGCCCGTTGCTTTTGTCCTCAGGAGAGCTCATCTATAGGAGTATTGCCTTGATTCTCTAATCCTACATGGCTGAGGCAATTCTCGAGTGTCGTATAATCACAATCATGGTCATGAGTAGTATGTTTTTTTGATTGAGACCCTACGAATTCACGAACACTGACTGGGAGAGCGAGATTTTTCTCACTTCATTCCTGGGCTATGTAGGCTATTTTTTGTTTTTCTTTTCTGATAATCGTTCATGTATCCGGCTCTATGAGCCCAGCAATAATCTGTAAGAGTGTACTTTTACCGATACCATTTCATCACGCTATCACCGTCAATTCACCCGCCTCTATATCGAGAGTGACGTCAGAAAGTACCTGATTTTTTCAATAACTGTAGGAGATATTTCGGAGAGCGAAGAGAGGCATAGTGAGAGATTATTTACAGCCGAGTCATTCTCGGAGGTAGGCGAGATTTTGTTTCATGACGCCGACATATCCGAGCGTAGTTTCACTCTCTGAGAGAGATTCGAGCGGATTGAGGAGGTAGGTTTTTGCTCCAGTTTCTGCCGCTATAGTATTGATGAGCTTTGGAGATACAAGAGGTTCACTAAAGAGGGCAGTGATTTTGTCTTTTTTTATGAGTTCAATGATTCCAGCAATAATCTTTGGAGATGGTTCCTCTTCAGGCGATATACCAGCAACAGCGATCTGAGTGAGACTATAATCACGAGCGAGATATCCAAAAGCAGCATGAGATGTGACAAATGTACGATTACTACATTCCTTGAGCCCATCTGAAAATAATTGATCGAGAGAGGCGAGTTCTGTTTTGAGGATAGCTGCAGATGATTCTATATTTATTTCAGGCAGAGTTTCACGGATTTTTTTCTCTATTACTGCTGCCATGAGAGCATACGAACGAGGAGAGAGCCATATGTGAGGGTCCAGGCCTTCATGATGATGTCATGCTGCATGGTCGTCATAAATTTCCTCTTCTTCGATAGATGCTAGAGTCATGACAGATTCAGAGAAATCAAGAAATCCTTTATTCTGAGATGCTCTTTCTTGTTCCAGCTTTATTGCATATTGTTCCATGGACTCTCCGAGGACAATCACCAGATTGCTCTCTTCGATGATTTTCATTTGCTCAGGCGTTGGTGAATAGCCATGTCATTCTGCACCGATCGGGAGTATTTGCACGACTGTAGCTTGATCTCCAACTATTTTTTCCACAAGATGGGTAATGGGAAAAAACGAGGTGACTATCACCGGTTTTTCTGGCGTTGTTTCTGTCACTGTCTGAGTTTGACTGTTAGCACAACCAGTGAGTATGAGGCTAGAGATAGCCAAAAGAGTAAAATGCTTTTTCATAAAAATAAAATAAGAAATAAAAAGGTTACTAACGAAAGAGGGGGTTGCTCTGTACCAGGCACTGATTCAGAGCCTTCTGTATATTGCCGACATCGAGATCTTGTCCTATGAATATGAGTTTATTCTCAAGTTGTGATTTTGGTTTAGTATATGTATCTAATGTGAGTTTTTTCCCGGCTCTTTGGAGTATAAATTGTTTATCTGTACCCTCGAAGAAGCAAAATCATTTAATACGAAATACTTCTATAGGAAGAGCGCTGATAAAACGTTCTAGTTTTTCCATGTCAAAAGGTATGCTACTCCGAAATAAAAATTCCGAAAAAGAACTATCATGCGTGTGATGGTGATGATTCATCTCTTGCTCCTTTTCTTCAGTGAGGATAAAAGCATGTGTATCGATGAGATATCGTATTTCTACTTTCCCATGAGATGATTCAAAAATAGGAGCCTGGCGGTTGATAGTGCGTACAAAACGGATGGTATCCTCTTTTTCTTTTTCACTGACGAGGTCAACCTTATTCATCACGATGATATCAGCGAATTCGAGTTGTTCTGTGGCTGTTTGCGTATTTTGTACTACATTGGTTCTGAAATTTTCTGCATCAATCAAGCAGATGATGCTGTCGAGTCTGATTCTATCTTCAAATGTATTCATGAGAAAGCTCTGTGCCACGGGGAGCGGCTCGGACATCCCAGAAGCCTCTACAATAATATGGTCAATTTTTTTTCCACTTGAGAGTAGCCTCTCCACTGCTGCTAAAAAGTCTCATCTTACTACACAACATATACAGCCATTGCTTATTTGTATGAGCTCTTCTCGGGTTTCCTCTACGAGTTCTGCATCGATACCTTCTCGACCAAATTCGTTTTCTATAACTGCTATTTTGTACCCATGATCTCCTCTGAGTATATGATTGAGGAGCGTTGTTTTACCAGCTCAGAGAAAGCCGGTAATGATGGTGACAGGGATAGGCATGGTAAATAATTAGTAACATTTTTTGCACAGACCAAAAACCTCTGTGACATGTTCTTCACACTTAAAATTTTTATGGTGAATACATTGATGAGGAAGAGAAAATTCCTCGACAGATTTACACTTTTTACAAATAAGAAAACCATGGTCCTCATGTTCACTATGGTCATGGTGACAGGCGCTCCATTTGCCGAGAGAAGGTATATGATGGACGAGTTTTTGTTCTCTGAGAAAATCGAGTACACGATAGACAGTGACAGTATTTATAGAGAGCTTTTCAGCTATTTCATAGGCGGCAAATGCATTCTGATTTTTCTGGAGAAAGTCCAAAATTTCTTGTCGTGTTTTTGTTTGTCTCATATTGAGAGTATATCGAGAAAAATATTAATGCAATAATATTGCATTAATAGTGAATTCAATAAGTATCAGCTATATTTATGGACAGAATTTTGAGTCCTGATTGAGGAAGCGATGTAATTGTTTTTGGAATTTTTCTAAACTAAAATCAGAACCACGCTGTACACAGGCGAATGCGAGATTCATAGTTTCTATTTTTCTTACGGCATCTATGATATCATGTGGTCGGCATTTCGGATTTATGAGGATACCAGTTACGTCATCGACGATACTCTCCTTGAGTCATCCGTCATTTACGGCTATCACTGGGGTACCGCAGGCCATAGATTCGACGGGACTCATACCGAAATCTTCATCTACAGGGACATATATAGTTGCCTTAGCATCACGAATAAGCTCTCGCAATTCGACATCAGAGGGAGATTGTATCATAGTGATATTATCATGTCCTAGAACCATTGCTTCGATTTTCCCTTTTTCAGGATCATTTTTTCCATAGGTGACTATGAGTTTTTTCTCAGGCATACACTGAAACGCCTCTATTATTCTATCGACTCTTTTGATAGATGAAAGTCGTGCAAATGAGAGAAAGTAATTTCATTTTCCAGGCTGTGTCCCAGGAGTAAAAAATTCCGTATCAACGGGTGGATAGAGTATTTCTGCATCTCGAAAAGTGTAAGTTTTTATGCGTTTTTGTGTATTTTTTGAATTTGTGATCAGTCTTTCTATTTTTGAGAGATCACGGAGGTACGCCTTTTTAAATATCGCCGTCATGCCCTGATAGGCATAGAGCATTGCTTTTGGTACTTTTCTCTCGTATTCTTCACGCTGATCAAAGAGATAGCGAGGAATCGTATGGCAATAATAGAGTATTTTTTTTCCTCGAAAATGATCCACAGCAGAGAGACAATCACCACTGAGGATGATAGTGTCGTAGTTTGCTAATTTTTTTGCATTTATGCTAAAAGCCCACTTAAGACCAAAATGTCTGAGCCCATTCTTGAATATAAAGGCCAATTTACTGGGAAGCCAGTGAAATTCATGGAGAAAGAGATTTGGCATGAGCGGTATCATGACTCACTTGAATCCTTGTTCTCGGAGATCGTAGCTTCCAGAACTGAAGAATCCAGAAGCTATATCAGCCTCGAGAGTATTGGCGATCATGAGTACGAGACGCTCTCCGCCACCGCGATAGAGAAATGTATCATGGAGTACGAGTGTTTTTGACATGAAAAGATGATATAATCTTTGCTTTTTTTGCAAATCTGTGGCATTATTTGTTTATGCAGTACAAGATTCCTATCCAGATAGAAAATGAAGATACCATTATATTTGACCTTAGTCTGCGTCAAATGGGGATTATCATCATCTGAGTGATACTTGCCTTTGGTCTTTTCAATAAATTTCAGGGGACTGTCCCCAATACACCGCTTTTCATCGTCTCTTTCGTTATAATCGGTATTTTTTTCATCGTTGCAAAGTTTCGTACCCACGAGATGACTTTTCTCCCATTTGTCCTCAATTTTGCACGATACAAGATCAATGGAAATGGAAGTAATGGCCAGTGAAGAGTGTGGATTCGTGGCGTAGACAGTTATTCTCCACTAGAAATAGGATATGTACAGCCCGATAATGCTGTAAAAAATTGAGTAAAACACGAAAAAGATATCTCAAAACTTGCAGAAAAACTCAAAAAAATCTAAAATATAAGTATGAAGAATCCTCTCGATACATTTCTCAATAAAAAAAAGGCAGCAATTCCAGCTAAAAAAGTAGAGATAAAACCAGGAAAAGATACTACTGCAGCTTCAGTCAAACCAAAAAAAGAAACCCATGCAGACGACTCAACTCAGCGATATCTACCTTTTTCAGAAATACGTGATAATGTAGTTATCATGAAAGATGGTTCTGCTCGTATCGTGCTCAAGGTTGAAGCGATAAACTTTCTCCTCAAGTCAGAACAAGAGCAAGATGCTATCATCTATTCTTTTCAGCACTTTCTCAATTCGCTTCAGTTTCCAATTCAGATACTTATCCGCTCACTCAAGGTCGATATAGAGGGGTATCTCAATCGTCTCAAGGCGATTACTGCTGGGCAAAAGAACCAACTCCTCAAAGACCAATCAGAACGATATATAGAATTTCTCACAAATCTCGTCAATGTCGCACAGATTATGAAAAAAGAATTCTATGTCATCATCCCACATGATGAAGTGGATAATCAGAGCGTGAATCCAAAAGGTATGTTCCAGATGGTAAAAAGCTTTTTCGCAGGAGTGAGTCAGACAGTTACCTACGAAGAAATTCGACGTAACCTCGCTCGCATCGATTACCTCAAAAAACGACTCATGGAAAAAGCAACAATGGTCAAGGGGAGTCTCGAATTCGTCGGTATAAAGTCTGAGATTATCAACAAAGATCAGCTGATTGAGCTCATGATCAGTTACTACGATCCAAAAGTAAACTCAGTTGCCAAAGTCCTCGATAAAGAGGCACACTATGATATTGTGGGCTAATCCGGGAGTGTTTACTGAGTTCCTGAGTTTCCTAAGCTAGTGAAAATAATTATAAAAACTTCAGCCTAGAAAGCATAATAAACACAGTAAATCTAATAAACTAGTTTCCTGTAACACTCTTCGCACACGATTTTTTCTGTTCTTTCGTGACGATAAGTAGTGACCATGTTCTTGTGACATTCTGGGCAAATACGCTCGTGGAGTTCTCGAGGGTTCCGCAGGTCCATCCTCTCCTTGTGTCTCTGGTCTGGATGTTTGGTCGGAATAGGGAGCTTATTTTCGATGTAAAATGCGAGTTCTTGTTTGATGATTTTAAATGGTTTTTGGCTTACCTCACATTCGAGTATTCCTGAGAGGAGCTCATCAATATTTTTTTGTGCCACATCGTAGCCAACTTTTTTTTCGTCATATTGATCGATAGTGAGGGCATTGTAGTGAGAACCGATGTAGGTATTTTTATTTTCTCCATCATACCATTTCCACCCAGAAGTCCGTCATTCCCGCGAAGGCGGGAATCCATCTCTGATTTGTGTTCATCCCAGATGGACCCCTGCCTGCGCAGGGGTGACAATACTATTTCTATTTCTCCACTCGCTAAATCTTGGCATATTTTTTACTTCGTCTTCCGTCATAGGGAAATATTCTTGCGCTACTGTTTCATTGTATCCAAAAGTTGAAAGTTCTGTGGGGAAAAATTCTCCCCATTCTTTTGTTGCCCGCATATGGTCTATGATTTTCCCACAGAGAGTTTCATATTCCTGGACAGAATAGGACGTATTCATGATGATATGTTTTCCTTTTTTGATACTCGCAGATCCAAAAACATAATCACAGTTTTGGCAGAGTGTCGAATAGAGCGTGTGTGAACCATGTGAGAATTGAAAGGTGGCAAAGTTATTATTTGCAAGGGTTGAACAACACTCTCAGCAATATTCGACACCGAGTGGCGAAGTATTCGTCACGTCGATACAGCAGACATTTTTTGGACTGAAATACGCGTAGCGAGCGTCTTCGATATTTTTTGCATCAAAGCACATATATCCATTCTTCCCATTTTCTATCTGGTCTCCATAGCAATTTTCACAATTAATCGTGTGTGTATTTCTGACATAGTGTGTCTCTCGAAGATTTTTTAGGTCGGCGAGGATTTTGAGCGATCCACCATGAATTGATGCTTTATTCCATAAACCCTCAAAAGATTCCTTGCTGACAGGTTTATTGAATACATGAAATTCTTTATTCTTGAGACCGTAACATCCTATGCAGTGGTGACAATTTTCACATTCTTCTATACCAAAACAATCACGACAGTTTACAGAATTTTTCGCCTAAAAACAGCGATAACATCTAGTCAAATCCATACCAAAATAGATAAGCTCTGACTCGTAGCAAAAAGTCGAATCGACGGCGGTTTTCACATCTCTCACAAAATTTGAATACAGTACTTCCTCGCTGTTGGTAGTTCAGACAGAGAGGTAACAGTTTTTCGATGTGAGGGTAAAATTTGTGTAATCTGAATTGATACATTTTACATTGTAGATTGAGAGTTTCGGTGCTACCGCGAGGAGGTCTGCATATTGATCAAAAAAAGTTCTCTCAAAATCAAAAGCTCGACCATATTGTGTCGCATCCCAACTATCCCCCCACCAAATTGCTTGATCATAGACGGGATAAGGTTTCTCAGGTGAATAAACGGCGATTATTTCTTTCCCAGAGAGATCACACCTTCTCTTGTACATTTTTCGTTCATTTCTCCATGAGAGCCTCCGTCTTTGCCTCTCTTCCGGGCAAAGAGTCGGTGTTGGGAGTTCATAGATTTTCCCATCAAAAGTAGGAGATATCTTATGGAGTATTTCTATATCTTTGTCAGTCACGAAAAACTCTTTCCCTGTGAGGAGGCATTTTTTTGTTTCGATGATTTTTTCATCAGGTGGGATAAAGGTCATAGTAATAAAGTTAATAGATTATTTTCGGACTAAGATTATCACGAGTTCACAGATCGGGAATTTTTTGATATTATTCTTCAATAATTAGCGATCCTTCAGCTACTTTGTAGAGCTCAAGTTCAATTTCGTATAGCCGTTTTTGCAAAGTTTTAAATTTCAGAATTTCTTCTGATGTTTTGACCTGAGGATGATCGAGAAAATCCTGAAATAGATTATCGTATTTATCATCAAGAGCAGTCCATTCCCTACTTATTGTCTGGAAATCAGACAGTTTGATGTTGTGTTTAGGCATAAAATTTAATAAACATGTTTACGATAACATTCTTCGCAGAGGATTTTTTCTGGTCTTTCTGATAGGTAGGTGGTGATGATTTTGGCACTACATTCATCACAAGAGCGTTCATGGAGTGTTCGTGGATTCCTCAGACTCATACGTTCTCCATGACGAAC
>Ga0209284_10002680_pt1 | contig 23670 bp, 26 predicted proteins | sample FRY03_FD_187211 | JGI IMG/M metagenome (GOLD analysis project Ga0209284, IMG submission 187211) | Freshwater microbial communities from Lake Fryxell liftoff mats and glacier meltwater in Antarctica - FRY-03 (SPAdes) (version 2) | ecosystem: Environmental > Aquatic > Freshwater > Ice > Glacier...
CGTTCGGGTTCTTACTGACGGGAATTCTCTCCTTATTAAGGGGGGATATATTAATCCTGACCTCTCTGTATCGGATAATCCTACGGGAGCTAGGATGGTAGAGGTTCCTACGCAAGACAGTCCTGCCCCCGGACTTTACCCGGTAGAAGTAAACCGACCTAAAAATATAAATGGGAATGAGAGAGAATACAGAAGTCATATCGGACGTGAGATAACAGAAGTAAGAGTAGCCCCTGAAGTTCCTGACTCTGTAGGTGCCATGAGTATTTATGAGACAAAGGAAAGAAAGATTGGAGAGAGAGCACGTCTTAATACAGATCTGGATACTAAGATAAGGGAAGCGTTTGGAGATGAGGAACTAGGTCTAGAGCGTTACTTTCCACAGAATATGGTTGCCCTTAAAGATAAGGCTGGAAACATAATTGGGGAGAAAGGATTAGAGCAAGCAACTAGAGACATACTAGCGTTTAACGAAAACACTATCGATGTAGGAGAAGTAATAGCTCAGACAGATAATTTAATAAATCACTTTAATAATGCAGCTAAAGCTGCCCGTTCTGCAGGAGATATGGATGCTTATTATAAAACAGCATCTATAACTATGGACTTGTTATCAAAAAGAGCAGTACTAGGAACAACTTCTGGTCAGAACGTAAAAGCATTCGATACAGGGGTTGCTCCTTTAGTGAGAACGGCAGGTATAAGAGCTACTATAAAAGACGCAGTAACTAAAGATGTAGCAGCAGAGGAGGGAATTAGTGTTGACGAGCTTAAAACTGTCGATAAAACTATAGAAGCTATCGACAACCGGATTAAGACTGTTAAAGAAGAAGCTCTTCGCGGTAAGGAAGACATCTCTAAAGCAGATAAAGAAGCAGATAAAGAAGCAGATAAAACTATAGAAGATATTGATAATCAAATTAAGACTATTAAAGAAGAAGCTCTTCGCGGTAAGGAAGACATCTCTAAAGCAGATAAAGAAGCAGATAAAACTATAGAAGATATTGATAATCAAATTAAGACTATTAAAGAAGAAGCTCTTCGCGGTAAGGAAGACACCTCTAAAGCAGATAAAGAAGCAGGTAAAGCTGTAGATAAAGCTATAGAAGATATTGATAATCAAATTAAGACTATTAAAGAAGAAGCTCTTCGCGGTAAGGAAGACACCTCTAAAGCAGATAAAGAAGCAGGTAAAACTGTAAGAGATTTAATAAGTCCAGAAGATAAATTAAAAGTAGATTACTTAACTAAAGAAATAGCTAGGCTTAAAAAAAGAGTAGATAAGTTAGATTCGAAATCAGGTAAAACTGTAGAAGGTTTAGTAAGTCCAGAAGATAAATTAAAAATAGATGACTTAACTAAAGAAGTAGCTAGGCTTAAAAAAAGAAAAGATAAGTCAGATGCGAAATCAGGTAAAACTGTAGAAGATTTAATAAGTCCAGAAGATAAATTAAAAATAGATGACTTAACTAAAAAAAGAGCTACGCTTAAAAAAAGAAAAGATAAGTTAGATGCGAAATCAGGTAAAACTGCAGAAGACTTAATAAGTCCAGAAGATAAATTAAAAATAGATGGCTTAACTAAAAAAAGAGCTACGCTTAAAAAAAGAAAAGATAAGTTAGATGCGAAATCAGGTAAAACTGCAGAAGATTTAATAAGTCCAGAAGATAAATTAAAAATAGATGGCTTAACTGAAAAAAGAGCTACGCTTAAAAAAAGAAAAGATAAGTCAGATGAGAAATCAGGTAAAACTGCAGAAGATTTAATAAGCCCAGAAGATACATTAAAAATAGATGACTTAACTAAAGAAAGAGCTAGGCTTAAAAAAAGAAAAGATAAGTTAGATACGAAATTAAAAGATAGACAGAAAACATTCTCTCCAGAAGCTGAAGAACAGCTGCAGAAGATGCTTGAAGTTCTTCCTAAGCTCCCAGAAGGAACTACCTCAAGAGCTCAAACCGAGAAGCTTATTGAAAAAATAGAGAACGATGCACTAGGAGACATCTCTTCTACTACACAAACAGGTAAGCTCTACGCTTATTGGATGTCTAATATCCTCTCTAATGTAGCAACTTTTATCTCTAACTTTAAAGGTAATCTTTCGGCTGTCACTACTGTCCCTCTAAGCTACATAGTAGCAGGTAAAATCGGGGAAGCGGGTCAATTTACCAAAGGTGCAGTAGGGGCTATCCCCGATTCCGTCTCTCTTGCCTATAATACTTTTCGTACAGGGGAGACTAAAATTAGAGAAGGAAAATTTGATACCCGTCTTGACTTTGTAAAAGAAGGCCCTCCTATAATTCGTAATCTTGGGTATGTTCTTAGGGCACTTTCAGCAACAGATGAAGCTTTTTTTCACACCGTAAAAGAAGGGCAAGCAAAAGCTGTTGCTTACTATGAGGGAAAGAAAGAAGGCCTAAAAGGCCGTGCCCTACAAGAAAAAATTGCAGAGAGCCTGTATAACGGGACTTCTAATTGGGCTGATTCCATGCGGGAGGCAGAGTCCCATGCAAAACTACTTAAAGACTCCGGAGTAACTTTAACCCCCAATCAAATTAGAAATACTGCTTGGGAGTTAATGGAGGCAAAACGTCCCGCATCTGTAAGAGAGGAAACAACAAGATTTGGTCTTGAAACAACTTTCAATAACATCCCTAAAGGATTTATAGGGCATATCGTAAAAGCCATATCTGACTCATCAAATGCTCCGTGGGGTATCGGAGGAAAAGAAATTAGACCTTTAAAGTATGTTCTTCCTTTTATGAACATTGGGGGAAATCTTGCTAATTATTATTTGGGGTTTACTCCTGTAGGGGGCCTTCGTGCTTTAAATAAGACAGAAAGAATAGGGGGTACTATTCGAAACCCTACGATAGCAACTAAACATCCTCTTCAGCGTTCGCAAGAACTAGGTAATTTTTTAATAGGAACCTTCTCCGCCGGTATTCTATATGGTATCGCACGGGAATTCATGGACTATAAGGACCCTTACTTTACTATTTATGGCCCAGGCCCCCGTGATTGGAGTACAAAGTCACAGCTCCTTCAAACTAAGTGGGCTCCTTACTCTGTTAAGCTAGGAGATAACTACTACCGATACGCAGATACTCCTCTCTCCTTAGTGTTAGGGGGGATAGGCTCTCTCTTAGACAATCACAGATATAATAAAAAGTTCGGTAAGTCATCTACTAGTGACCAGATATCCATAGCGGTATTAGGTATGTCGGGATCTTTTGTTGATAACTCATTTCTTAAAAATGTGTCAACTCTTATTGAGACTATAAGCAATCGCGAGAAGGGAACTAACCTTACAAATATGTTTGCAAATATTAGTAAAGGGTTTATTCCGGCAGTAGGGGCAATGAAGATGCTATCAAACGCAATTGACGATCCTATTACTACTAAGGGGGACCTCTGGGCTAAGTTTGTTTCGGGTATTCCTTTTGCGCAGAGTATCGGAACTAAAAAAGCACTTAACGCTTTTGGAGAACCGATTGGGCGCACCTTCGCAGAGCGCATCCCAGGAGTAAGCCGATTTATTTCTAAACGAGTTACTGACCCTGATTGGAGATGGCTTGCTGAAAACGGGTATCAATTAACTGATGCAGGTGGAGTTGATATGGTTATCAGCACCAAACAGAATCCTTCAAAAACTAGGGAACGTGTTAAAAACTTAGGTCCTGAGTTTGAGGGGGTAATGACTCCTGAAGAAAGGTACGAATTAACTAAAAAGTCAGGGCCTGATATAAAGAAGGTAGTTAGTAAATTTAGAACTCGCTACGAAACAAGCGGGTTCCGGGAGCAGGTGCAAGAGAATTTAAATAAAGAAATCGCTGCTGTCAGAAGTAACTGGAAGAAGAAGATGTTTCTTCGTTAATTCTAGCGACTAATTCTCCCCGCTAGCCATTATAGTCTCACTTACTTCCCCATATTTAGCCCAGCAGTAATAAGCAATTCCAAGAGCGTCTGACCTATTTGAGTGCTTACTAAAATTAACTAACTCTGCTGTAGGAAATATATGTTTGCAAAAATCAAAGGTGTTCTTCTTTAGATTCACTTTGTTTCTGTTTCTTAACTTCTCTCTTTCTTTCTGATTCATACTGTCATTTAGTAGTTCCTGCTTAGCTTCTGTAGGTATATTCGCCATCCATTTTTTAGGCTCAACTGCTTCATATGGAATATTCACACAGTTAAGAAGTGCTTCCATCCAGCCATAGCCTCTACCAAAATTAAAGGCAGACGCCACACCTTGTCTGGGGCTTGAGTGCACACGCTCTAACATAGCGAACGCAATTCTTACGTGCTCATTATATGCTTTAAGAAAGGAAGCGATCTCAATTAAGTTATTTTCGATATCAAAAAAAGTAACGCTCTTTAGATCGTAAGAGAGAAGACAGAAAGCACCTGACTTATAGCCAGGATCAATCCCAAGATAGTAGTTCATGCTGCTCAAAATACAGGAGAAGTATGTCTTTTAGGAACCGAATAAATTACTTACGGCGGAGTAGGAGGGTAATCCTGTTGTGTTAGAAGCCCTCTTTCTGCCTTCCTTACCTTGTCTTCTATGTACTTTATCTCGTTAAACCCTATTTCGTCAGCTAGGTATTCTATCAGAGATAGGTAAGTAAACTTACAAATATGCCTACTTCTTGTAGTTTTACCCCTAAACCATCTAAGGGCAGGTCCTCTGAATTCACCTACAATTAAATCCCTAAGAGCCCTATCAAGTATAGATAAAAGAAGAGCCTTCTCAGGTACTTGCAACCTAAGATAAGGGATCTCAGAATTAACAGGTCTGTCTAGCATTTTTAATCTATATGTAGATTCCCCTACGTTATAGATCGATTCAGGTCTTTTTAGTAGGTATGAGAAGTTACAGCATTACTTCTCACACCTTTAAAGAAACGATTAATACCCAGGAGTAAGCTTAACTCCCATCATCTGCTTTTTCATCTTACCTTTCTTCTTTGCCATTTCTGCTGCTGCTTTAGGTGCTGCTTTCTTAACTGCTTTCTTAACTGCTTTTTTCATCTTTGCTTTCATCTTTTCCTTTAATTAAGTTAAACGAACTGCTTCTTAAAAGGTCTGTTGTTTTCTACGTTTCCCTTCTTGGGGCGTACAAAAGGAAGGTATAACTTAGCGTCACTTCCAATCCAAGAGGTTAATTTATGAAGCTTGCTATCAATGTAGTAATCCGTCTTATCCCGGTGAGACCCTGTAATGCCTCCTCTGCCTGGCATTCCTTTTATACCAACACCTAGAGAAGTGTTAGCTAATAATACAAGAGGGGTCTGACCAAATAACGCTTCTCTCCAAAGTACTGAGTCAGCGTAGAGGTCTCCTGTGTTTACGGCAGCTATAAGTCTAGGGACCACCTCACCTCTCATCGCTGTGTGAGCAAGAGATGCGTGCCCATAGTTATTCATTAACTTCCAGCCCGGTATACCTACATGGTAGTAGCGAGAATTTGATAAGCCTACTAGCGGGGCATGAGATAGGAGAGAGAGAAGCGTTTCTATGTAGGTGGAAAAATAAAAGTCGTCATCTTCAAAAATAAACAGCACATCTCCTGTAACCTTAGAAAGCCCTAACTCCATGTTTCCGCGCATGGTGTTATAACCAGGAGATGAGTCTTTCGGACCCCTAAAGTAAGTTTGCCCCCTTGTACAAATAGTTTTTGGAGTACCGTCATCTACTACAATCCACTCGTGGGGCTTCACAGTCTGTCTTGATACGAAATACTCGCACAGTTTAAACGCTTCAGGGCGCATACCTGTGCAGGTGAGAAGGCTAATTTTCACTTGTATAACCTTCCATCGTTATCTTAGTAATTAATTCCGGCAGGGTCATTTACGCTCCTCTATACTTTTCTTAACTGCCTCGGCCCAGCAAGCTGCACTAGGGTCAAACATTTCATTTACATCATGAGCATCAAAAGTACCTTTAATATCTTGTATAAACCTGTTAGTCCCAGGGTCAGGCTTAGTGGACTTTCTCTCTAAGTATTCGGGCCAGGACTTAATGTGAAAATGTGCTATTCTGAGGATGTCAGCAGTGCCTTCTTTCTTTAGGCCGTAAAAATTACGTAAGACATCTCCATTTTCATCTGTAGTCTTTCCGTCAACTAAAAAATAATGTGGGTTTTTACCTACCTCACTAGTCTTTGACGGCTTAACGATTACTTTTGTATGTTGATTGACTTCCTTTGCTCTGTGCTGAAAACGCTCTGTAACAAGACTACCTTCTGACTCTTTACTACCGTACAGCACCCAATGAACAGCTACAGCTGCAGCGTCTTCGTAGTTGGGTAGGATGTCTGCAACACGGGCTCCTCCGGGGCTGTGCAGGTATTCATCGGCGTCTAAAAAAGCTACCCAGTGAGGGGGGTCTTGTGAGTCTTTAAAACATCCTAACCAGAAGTTATAAGCTACAAACTGAATAGGGGAACGCTCATCTGAGGTGTAAGTAACTAAGCCTTTTCTAGCGTACTCCTCAAGAATATCTAATGTTCCGTCAGTACTCCCATTGTCGGTTATGAAGAACTGCTCTACCCCTTGGAGAAGACCAAATTCGATCCACTCTCTTAAGTAGAAAAATTCATTCTTAACTACAGCGCAGATTGCTAGGTACATAGTCTTCTTACTTAATCCTTTTTAATATCGGCTTTCTTTGTGCCGCATAAGCACGCAGCGCTTGCCCCTCCTCGTCTCTTTGTGCGTCACCGTAGAGTTCTTGTGGTAGGTCTCCTAAGCTTTTACTTGTCATAAAGTTCATTCCGCACTTACACTTAATTTGACAGATACATGTGTTATCGCACCACCCTGAAATCATTCCTGTAGGGGCATGGCACTCCACACAAGTAAGACCGTGGTGAGCTTTTAAACCTGAGCGGGGAGACTTAATATCCTCGGTATACTTGTAAGGCTCTCCGCTTTTAGGGAAAACAATTACTTTTTTTTCGTCGTCTTTCTTTTTGATTTTGTTTTCTCCGCGCCTGTAATCTTCCCTTCGTTTATCATTGCGTAGAAAACTTGGTCTGCTTTCTTTGCGCCGTAGTGCTTAACCATCACCTTATGAATTTTTTTCCCTTTTGCTGTGAGAGGCATATTATCCCTTCAAAAATTCCAACCAATACTTAATTCTCTCTTGAATCCTCACTCGTTTCTTATCGTTATTTGATACCTCAAGCTGCCTTCTCAATTCCTCAAGTGCTCCTAATGCGTACTTATCATTTTTATGTCTAGTCATCTAAAGCTCCCTTGCCTTACTCCTGCGAGGATAGGTCCTGCACAAACTTTCTCGCCCTTGATAAACACGTACGGGCTCCCTGAAAGCTCTCTAGCCTTCTTTTCAAAAGCATAGCCCCCGCTACCTGATCCCCCGGAGTACCCGCTATAATACCGTTTAAGACTTTTGGATCCCGAAAAGCTGCCATAGTATCCGAGAGTGCCCGCATCTCTTCCATTAGACGCGAGTACTCTAACAGTACGTTTTCCGAAGTCTCCGATAAGCACCGGAAGGTTTGCCCTTTTATCTCCATTTCCATGGTCTTCTCCTAAAGGTTTTAAAATCATTGGGGGCTTAAAAGGCACGATACGGTTGCACTGTGTTCCAGTAAACCTTGGTGCTGCACCACGGTCATCTAAAAGGTGAGACATTAATTCGAAAGTAGAAGGGGAGGGGCAAGCTGTTCTCTTTCTTGGGTCAAGGAAGTTTCCCTGCGTACGGCAATTGAATCCGCGTGACCACAAGAGTGCGATCTTTAAACGAGGTAGGCTTTCAATTAATTTTTTATACTTGACCGAATCAAAGTCGGTAGCTTCCTCACCGTCAGGACTTGTAATATCCGCATCTTTCCCCGGATTTTTACCGTGCCGCTCGATCCAAGCGCTCTTATATCTCTCAGCAGTAAGGCGCCCTTCGGGAGAGTTAACTAATTGTACCTCCGGCCACACTTCGAGTGTTGCGTCAGCGAGTACGCGCCATGCTTTTTTACTAAGATTATGCTCTAGCGCGGGAGAGAGTAAAAAGGATGTAGGGAGGCACGAGTTGGATAAATCTTTATATGAGCTAACTCTTCCTTTGTAGGCATCCAAGAGTCTTTTATTTTTATTTCTAAGGGCTTTGTCAAGGGAGTTAACGGTGTGGCCATATAGTAGCTCGTATTTCCCACAGTTCTTGTTACGGACGCAAGTAGTGTTAAGAATATGTACCCTAAGAAAAGAAGGGTGTGCGTTATTAAGTAGCAAACGCAGATTGGAATCGTTAGCACCAAACGTATTATCCAGCACACCGATAGCAGGATTACTTGGCAGATATTTGAGAGCTTCTTTAGCATCGAATTTTGGATGAGATAGACCTAAATAATCTTGACCGATAAGGGGAGAAGCGTAAGTTAATTGTACTCTAAGTAGAGAGACTAGACTTAATAATAGAGCACGTTTAGTGAGCGATATGATACCCATTAATCCTCTTTATTAAATTTTAAAATCTCACTCTCTACCTTCTTAGAGAACTTATAACTCTTTACTACCTCTTTCCAGGAAGGAGCGTCTCCTTCTAAGCTCTTTAAATCCTCATAATTAAGGCCATACTTAGGTATATTAAACGCCCTAGCGATTAACCCTACCTTCTCTAAGGGGACCTTACCCCTAAGTCTCCAATTAAGGGTCGTTTGAATAGGGAAACCCGTGATTGATTTTATAAACGCAGGACCTCCTAAGCTCTTCCAGATAGCGTCAATAAGCATCGACTCGCAAGAGTTTAGCTTCTTTCTTTTCTTTAGATTTTTAAGTAACGGAGTTTTATTCATATCTTTAATAGTACATCAAAATGAGTATCTTTGTCTACACATTAGTTAAAAAAGTTTCAGGGGGTGTCCAGCCTCTATGCAGGCGACCAAAGGCTGTAAAGTAGTTCATTTAGCCTCCGCCCAACTGTTTCCCAATTTACATTCTACTAGTTTGTTCGTGCATCCATAAGGAAAAATATCAAGAAACCCGCTTATCATTGATTCTTCTAGGATGCCTTTAGCTTTTTGCGCTAACGGTATTTCTGACTCAAGAAGTATTTCATCGTGTACACAGTTAACAATTTGTATCGAGGAAACCTCTTTAATAGCATCATGTACTCTGACAAGAGCGCACAGCATCACCTCCGCTGCACCTCCTTGAACAGGAGTGTTCATAGAGGTGCCGTAGGTGTTATCAGAAGGAAGACATCTTAACTTTCCGTTTGGAGTACGTACCTGGAAACTCTTAGTAGCGTTTCTAACTTGTTTTTGCTGCCAATCGACATAGCCCGAGTAGAGGTCTTTCCATTCGAGTATAGCTTCTTCTGCTGCAGCTTGAGTAATCTCAACTCCGTAAGACTTTTTTGCGTAATGAGCAAACTTGGCGGCGCCTAGGCCGAAAATTAAACCAAACATTAGGGCTTTAGCTTGCTGCCGTTCCTCTTTAGTAACATCCTCTATTCTTTTCCCGGATACCTTACTTGCGGTTAAGGAGTGAAGGTCTATCCCCTCCTCATACGCCTTAAGCATTACCTTATCTCTAGATAATTCGGCGGCAACTCTTAATTCAATTTGCGAATAGTCAGCACAGATAAATACGTTTCCCTCTTCAGGTATAAAGTTCTCTCTGATATCCGGCTCATCTGGGTACTTTTCTTTATTGGGGGTACGGGGGTACTGCTGGCTGTTGGGTCTAGAACAAGAAAGCCTTCCCGTCCTGGCACCACAGAGATTAAAGCTTGAGTGAACTCTGTTGGTTTTAGGATTAATCATATTAATTAAGTTCATTCCAAATGAACTACTTAATTTCTCCCTCTTTTGAAACTCAGAAAAGGGCTTAACTACGGGAAGATAAGAGAAGTCAGAAAACGTATGACTGTCCGTGGACAGTTTCCCTGTTTCAGTTACGGGCCATATAGATAGAACCTTGGGGTCAAGATTGTCTACTAACCACTGAGACATGGTATGTCCGGTTAGTTTATCTAACTTAGTTAGCTCTAAAACTTCTTTACGAGAAGCGTATAATTTATCGCGCCAGACATTGATAGCTAACCTATGTTTATCTGTGTCTAATTTAATCCCCGACAGCTCAAGAAACGCTATGGGGTGCTGTGCTTTCTTAAGAAGGCTATACGTTTTCTGAAGACCTAATTTCTCTAGTGCCGGATTAAGCTTCTGCGCTAATTTTAAAACATAAACAGCGTCTAAAGCTGCGTACTGAATCTGCTCAAAAGTAAGATCAGGTATACTCCAGTCAGTTACTTGAGCTTCTTTTCCTACTTCTACTTTCAGCATCTTCTCTACCATGTTAGCAAGACTCGCACTTAGCCCCTCGTCAGTTGGGTAAGTAGCGTGAAAAAGAATCTTTGATAGAATAAGGGTGCATCCGATATTTATATTCTTAACACCCATCGCTTTTAAAAACTTAATCTCGAAGAGTGCGTTATGAGCAATAAATCTTTTACTTTCTAAGAAGTTAATAAAAATTGAGTTATCTTTTATCTTATGAAGGTCAAAGACGACTACAGACTTACCTGTATAGATTTGAAGAAGACGTATGTTTGACGTGTGAGGTGAAAGGGCAGGCTTATAAGCGGTTCTGTATTCTGGTAGCGCTGCGGTCTCGGTATCTATTCCTATAAGTGAGTCACAGTTAGAGAGTGACTTAAGGGCTAGGAGTGCTTCTTTTTTCTCTGTAATATAGAACGCCGGAATATCGACGTTTAAAAAGGATACTTTAAAAGAAGTTTGTTCCATATTGAAAAAGGGCAGAGAGGGTACAGCCGTCCCTCCCTACCCTAGGGTACTACAGATTATCTAGAGCTAACTTCTTACCCTTACCCGTGGATACTGCTTGCGCTCCAACAGGTACAGTTTTAGGCTGTACTTGATTGGCCCTAAGCTGCGCTTGTATCTGAGCAGGGGTTAAAGGTGCCTTAATTCCAGTAACTACAGAAGGTAGTGGAGTAGCAACCTTTTGGGGTGCCTCAACTACTTCTTCCAGCACGTCATCGGCTTCGCTGTCTTCCTCACAAGCATCAAGCAACCTATCAATATCTCTATTTCCACCTCCAAAGCGCACTCCGTCATCCGAGATGAACTGCACCTTGTCAGCTTTAAAAGATAAGCCCGTGGGACCTATGTGAGGGGTAACAACTGCTTTAATACGAACGCCCCCTTTAACTAAGGCCGCGTCAACCGGTTCCCTAGTCTTCCCTCTTATAGGAACAGGCTTATCTTGTGGGCTACGTGCTACTATAACGTATCTCCCCGCGTAATAAGGGTACTTCTCCATATCAAAAGTATCCCCGTCAGTGAGAATGTTATCTGACAAAGCGATTTTAACAGAGTTACCTTTGTTAAATTCAGCGAGCATTCCTGTGCCATCCTCATTTATCATTGTGTTTAATTTATCTAGAAACACATCTGTCTCAGGCGCTGTCTTATCAAGAAGGATAGTAATCTCATATCTGAGATTCGTCTTCCCATCCGGTGCTACTGACTCTTTAGGAGATACAAGAGATGGCCAAGCTGCTCTGCCTTCTGGGGTTGCAATTGGTTCACCGTAAACTCTTCCGTATTGTGGGTGTTTATAATATTTACTCATTTTATTTACCTTTTTATTTTTTGGTTTTTAAACTACTCGCTAATTTCCAGAGAATTATCCAATAAATCGTCGCTTGTTACAGCACGGGGTCGGGGATCATCCTCTGAAACTATTGATAGAGAACCAAGTGAGAGGGTCGTCAACCCCTTCATAGTATCGTCGACACCTGGACCTAAAATCTTTTTTAATTCTTTCTCAATTTCTCCGATACCCCGGAGCTTCTTTTTAAAAGGATTAGTAACACCATAATTTATAAGAGTGTTCCCAATCTCTTCTTCCTTTTCCGTCTTCCAAGCACGTCTTCCTTTTGATTGGATAGCCTTAGTTCCGGGAAGGGCTTTGCCTTTTATGTAACGGGATATTGCGTACTGCTTACAAGAGTCAATAAATCTCTCTAGCATATCGGCGTTTAGGACAATGTTGGCTATCGCCTTATCGTCCATCTGCTCGGGCTGGGGGAGAGTAATATTGGTGTCTACAAGCGCAAGGTCTGACTTTGTAATAACCTGCTTTGCATAAGCCTTGCAGACTGCCTGGGCACGGCACCATCTACACCACTCACCTACTTTAAACTTTGGTTTCTGTTTAATAAAAATTTGAGCACCTGCTTGCATGAACTTTTTCTTCCATGCTTTTAACTGAGTGTTGGAAAATGAGGTTTCTTTGTAGGCTTCTCCCCCACCACGGGGCTGATAAATAACAGCCACAACACGGTCAAGCTCTTTATCCATGGCAATGAACTCTTCCTGCATGGCGCAAGCGTAGAATGCTAATTGGGCATTCTTCTCAACTTTAACTTGGTTATACCCGTACTTAAAATCAGCTATAACTCCTACTCTTTTTGCACGGTCATCTAAGTAGACTGCCCAAAAGTCGGCACTCCCCCACATATCAAAATCTTTGGAAAGAACAAAAGTCTCCTCAATTCCGTAGTACTTCCCTGTAATTGATCTCTCCAGCACGTTTTCCCAAAGACATTTTACGTAGTCTTTAGCTGCGGCAACCATGTCATCATCACAGTCGTCTAAAAGGTTAGCCCTAACATCTGGGTCAGAGCCTGTTACTCGATGTTCGAGAAAATCATTTAGAACTATCTCGGCAATCTCATGTGCTTTGGTGCCGTCAATTGCGGCAGGACCCGGTGGCGCAGGAGGAATTGTTTGACGGTAGAAGTAGGAGCCAGGGCAGTTAGTCCACTGAGATGCTGTAGACCCTCCCAGTGCCCCGTGAAGACGTTCTATGTGAGGTTTCTCGTCGTTTGACACCTAGATACGCGCCTTAAGTAATTCGGATGTGTGCTTGAATATGGAATCAGCAGCTAATTTAAGGTCAGGTATCTGAGCACCAATCTCAGGAGTAATATAGGTGTTAGATAGGATAAAAGAGAGAAACTGTTTTACTCTCATTGTCTGGTCTTCTGGTGTGTACGTTTGAGTATGCGGTTTCTTTCCTAGGGTTTCTGCTCCATTAGAGGCAGAAGCATCTTCGCTTATGTTGCAGGATTCGTTCATATGATTTCCTTTTTATTTTAAGGGTAGAGTTACTTGGTATAGATGGTTCTATCTGCTACTCAAAAAGATTGCAATAGATTAATTCAGTATTTTAGAAGATAAATTTAGGGGTGGAGGGAAGGGCGTAGTTGGGGTAGGCTAGTTCCGGTGAAACGTCTTACTATTTTAAAGGAGCAGTATGTCACTTATAGAAGTAATCGTTGTGCTAGTTATAGGGGGTGTTTTATTGGGGGTGTTTTATTAGCGTAGGCACTAGACAGGTAGAGGAGGCTCAGGGGGTAATTCTCTTGAGCCTTCTATGTCTTTAATGATCCAAAAATCCCTAGCGAGCCTTGGAAAATAAGCATAAGGCATAAAGAAATAACCATCCATTCCCCAATCGGTACCCCAAGAGTTTCTTACTATGAAGTACTGAGACCCCTCATCGTAGCCCACAGCGAGCACCGCATGTCCCCCAACGGATCTCTCTCCCCTTTTAGGAAGAGTAGCTATCCCTGATTTCGCTACATAGTTACTCTCGAAGCTCTCGTATACTGTAAAACCGAATATCACTGGGTATCCGTCAGCGAGAGCCACACATATGTCTCTTGAGTTATTTTGAATAGATGCGTAGAGAACCGCTTGGTGGTTTAGGGCTTCTATGTATGCTTCCTGTGTCGGAAGGTCCCGGAACTTTCCTATAGTGTAGGGCCAAAGAGATTCTAGGGGGGCACCTGCTTTTGCAATGGTTTTAATTCCGTCTCTTATGTGGGCACCTGCGTCTACTTCTATGGTACCCTCCATAGCTCTAGTGTTGTAGTAAACAAAGAGGCGGGAAAGAGATACATCTTGTAAGTCTGGTTTTTTTATAAGCTCCATCTCGTAAGCAGCAACAATTGCTTGCGCCGTGCAGGACCCCAATCGACCCTGGTCGTAAATAGGAGGACAGTAAATACGGAGGTCCACCTTTTGAGGTATTTCTACAGGAAGAAAAGAGAGAGGTTTAATTGCGTAGTAAGGGATGTCTCTTGAGTCAGGCCGGTCCGGTCTCCACCCGTAACTACGATTTATTGGCATAGTATTACCAGATATAAGAAAGGTTTATCTGACCGAAGCTGGCAGGGGCAAGCTGGCCATCCGCTTGTCCTTTAAACTCATGAGTCTGTACTATATAAGTATAGGCACCTCTGTAATTCTCGTACTCTACCGAGAAGCCTAATCTTCCTTCCGCGACTAGAGGCTCTTTATCAATAGAAGCGGAGGTAGAATCGGAGTCCCGGAGTAAGTTACCATCTAGGGAGAAGTTCCATAGGACGGCTCTAACAGAGGGTCCTCCGAAAGCGTAGTATACCCACTCTTTTGAGGAGTCCCTAGACGTTCGCCTAGGGTAAATAGTATCCACAGAATTAGTAAAAAAATCAGGCAAATTAGGCCCCACCCGAAAATTGGCACCCAGATACCCCTGTGTGAATATGTTTCCAATGTTAACCCCTCCAATAGTTACTAAGTCTAATTTAGAGTTAAAAGGGAATGCGTTCTCTCTTTGAAGAGTAAGCATTAAACCTAACTCATCGTTAATTTGATTATCCCACCCTTTTGCAGTTGGGATATTTAGAAGCCTGTGCACCTCGTTTTGAGATTGTTCTGCGTATGAGTGAGGTCCAATAATACCTAGAGTGGCACCGATAGAGTCTTGCAGTGTAGAAGACTTCCTGTAGCGGTACTGGGCATCCGCATAGGTTAGTCCTGCATAGGGGCGGTCTTCTGATTGGGGGGCTGTTACCTGCTTATTTCCGGGTGTCCATATGTTTTGGCCTATCCCATAAGCGTGAGATCCCGTGTCATCTGGAATTGTAGCGTTTAGTTTTATTCCTTGAGTAAAGTTCCGATCTGAATTTGTTATAGGTGAGAGATAATCGTTTGCTTCCTGAAGAGTAAATCTTGTTCCGGGCGCAACGGAGCAAGAAAGAAAAAGAAAAGGAAAAGGAAAAAGGAAAGATAAAAGTAACTTTCTCACTTTATGTTATCCTTAGTTGTTGCCCGGCTTTCTGACTTTCGGGAGCTTTAACTTATGTATCTCTATAGGAGTAACATGAGGCTTAGGAAACTGAATAGGTATCTTTTTGGATAAAGGTGTAGGTGGTTTTTTACCGTCGGGATAGTGCTTATTATTATACCAGGGGGACTGCGGAGGTATGAAGGGGTCGTTATTGGGGGTCATTTTATCTCACGCTCCACTATTGCTTCTAATTCGTCCCAGAACAGTTTCACAGAGTAGTCTTTGGGGCTCCTGGCTTCCGGGTGGAAGAAGGTGTACAGGCCCTTAATGTCGTACATTACCCTTCTCCTCTCCCGCTCCACCTCGGCCTTAGCGAATCTGATCAATGCTTCGACGCCTCCATACCGGAGGTTATCGAGGTAAAATCTCTCGGCTCTCTCTTCCATCGTTGCCTTCACATAACACATAGTTTTACCTGCAGTAGCTACCGTTCCGTACCGTAATAGAAGACAGTAGCACCCTATCTGTCTAACTGTCAATCATTTTGATTGACCTAATCCACCATCTTAAGAGAATTTATTGTTTTAGATATATCCATGAGAAGAATTGCTTTCCTAAGCGTGCCCGGTTCTTTGGGGTTACTGCTTGTATTTATAAGGTGCCCCGGCATGTTACCGAAGGCACTTAGTAAGATCTGTTTTATCTCGTTTAAGAACTTCTCTTTCTCTGGATCTGTCATGTTTACTTTTAAGGTAGCCCTAATTCCTCTCTTAACTCTCTCATTCTATCTATATAGTCCTGATTTAAGGTAGGCCCGGTTGGTCCGAACCAGGTTGCAGTTGGGTCGGTATATACCCAAAACATATCAACGCCGTAATTGGCCCACATTTTTATGACCGCTTTCATAGTGTCAGGAGAGAAGTAGCTCAAACTTGGAGTTGTGTTATTGAAAACAGGTGCCGTCAGCCACAGAGTTCCACCAAAAAGGTCAACAGATGGGAAATATACACTTCCTCCTTTGTAGGCTGCTCCTGCGTCTCCGTTAGTTTTAGTTACTATTTCATTTATGCAGGCGTTTGATGTGCAGAAATACCCCGTCTCATTAGTGAGGATTAACTTTGCTTTTGAGGGGCTGTTATTGGGTAGGCAAGAACAATTAGTACGGCATCCTTCTTGGGATGCCTGAACAAACTCTCCCATCACATCATGCCACTCGTCTAACCAGGCCTTAAACAGGCCATATTGCCTGTTTTCGGGGGCACCCCCTCCATCGACATATGCCATATACGATATGAAGACTAAAACTTGAGCATTAGAGTTTGCTGCTAACCACCGAGTCATTACAGTACGTGCTGCTTCTTTTACTTTAACTTCGTACTCAGCAAAGGTATGAAGAAGTTTTTGGGGCTGAAGAGTGTAATCCCAGATTGCAATATAAGACTCCGAGTCAAAGGCGATACCATATACATCAGCAGCGGCACCCAGCTCCCCTAGTACAGATGTGTTCTGTGCGAACTTATTGGCAGGATCAAACCAGTCAACTATTACATTTACTGGAGATGAGATCTGTATTTTTATAAAGTTATACCTAAGAGGCCCCCATCCTTGTAGGTTAGTTGATTTTAGATCTCTTAATGCGTCTGTTAAGTCAGACGCGGTTGTAAGTGGGGTTGAAACCGCAGTGTGGGTGCTTGCTTCTATCCCATCATTTCTAAAAATATCTATTACTACACCGTCTAGTGGTGCGTCTAACCATTGGGGGCGGTTAAGAGGTTCCGCGAAGTAGGAAGGAGGAAGGTTAGTTCCGTACTCAACTATGTATTTAATTGGAAGCGCCATATGGTTGCCTTTAATTACTCATCATTTTTGAGAAAACTTCTGCCTTCTGCATGATAGTACTGATAATTCTCTCTTCTATCGAGTGTAAAACTGAGAAGTAGTAGACGTTAACTGTGTTTAACTGGCCGATTCTATCTAGTCTGTCACAAGCTTGCGCCACATTCGCAACACTCCAGTCGAGCTCCGCAAATACGACATTCGATGACCTGGTAAGCGTTATGCCCGTTCCTGCTGCAACGATTTGACCTATAAAAAGGTTCGTAGCCCCTTCCTGGAAGTTACGGACGGCATCTTGGCGTGCTTCACTTGGTGTAGACCCTTGTATTATAGACGGATTATAGGAGGTAAATTCTACCTCTAAGTTTATTAAGACTTGTGTGTGGTAGGTAAAAACGACAGTTGGAATATTTTGGTCAAGTAAATTTTTAATAAACTCAATTACAGGAGGTAACTTCTTTAACGCTTGTTCCCTTCTTTTACCTGCTAAAGATACTGGAAGTGGGGGAGCGGGATTACCCTTTTCAATTTTAAGACGAATGCGCTCTACCTCTGCTGCTAATACATCCTTATCGTTCTTGGGTAAGGAAAGGGCGTACTCTTCAGGAAGAACTATCTTAGTAAATACTTTAGGAGGTAATTCAGGTAGCACCTCCTCTTTTGTATAGCGTAAGAAGAAAGAGGAACGAATGATGGCCTTTAATTCTTCAGAGTTTTTTATACCGTAGTACTTATCGCCCCAAGGAGTTCTATCGATATTGGCGTAGCGGTTAGCGAAGGCATAGAAGTTGGGGAAGGTAGTGGGTAAAAATGAATGGAATAACGGATAAGCATCGACAACACTTCCTGTTATTGGGGTTCCCGATAGGGCTATTCTGTAACGGCATTTATCCCAGATGGCACCTAAAATCGCTTTCGAGCGAATAGTTTTTCTGCCTATTAATTTGTGCCCTTCATCAAGAATTAACATGTCCCAATTGCGTAGGCAGAGCTGTTTTAAAACTCTATCTTTTTTAGACATGTCGTAAGAAATGATGACCGCTGAATTAATGGGGAGTTTAATGTTCGGTGCATCTTTTGATGACAGCACGGCTAAGTAGGTGTGTGGATAAATAGACCAAGACTTTAGTTCTTCTACCCAATTTAGAATTACCGATGCGGGACAGATAACAAGAAGTGTGCGGCAGTTTAAGTTGTTGTGAGCAACAATGGACATACACGTTTTACCTAAACCCTGATCGCACGCATTATATGTGCCACTAGATTCATTAGTACGAATAAAAGAAAGCATCTTGTGAATGGCGTTTGCTTGGAATGGACGGAGTGCTTGATGGGAGGGGATGAGAAGAGTCTCTTGTGGAGTAACACCTTTTAAAAGAATTTTATTAGCTAGTATCACTTTTGGGCTATCTTTAGTTTAGTATTGGGGGTATACAGGTGATTCTGTATTTTTTATTTTACCTACCACCTTACACATAAAATCATATGCCTATCAATAGCAAATCAAAAAGAGTTACCAGAAAAACCAGAAAAGAGTCTAGCAAGTTTAACTTTTCAATCAGACTTAGGCCTTATGAGCTTACGTATTTAGAAACGATAATTAATAAAACCGGAGTATCACAGAGCCACATAATACGAGGAATGCTTAGGTGGTGCGACACATCTCTTGCACTAGTCGCACTTGAGCCCGTAGACAGCCCGGTACTTAGAGGGATAATCCTTAAAGGAAAGTACTGATAAGTCTCCTTTGTTTTTAGTTCTCGTTGTTCTTTTATTTTATTGGTAAGTCTCCCATGAGAAATACTGAATTAGTTCAGCACGGCACCCCCATCCTTACTTCCCTCCTTACTTGCAGCAGCGGCACCAGCAGCGGCACCAGCAGCTGTGTTAACGCTGACTTAGATAGATACTTTCAATTCCTGAGCGATAACCCAACGGAACTGTATACCTACTGCTGGATGGACAGCGAGAGCAAAGGTGTAATTGCGGGGTACGGAGTAATGCACGGGCGTAAAGAAGATATGGCGCCCCCTGTTAGCGGAGCAACTCTACATGTTGTGCTGGGAATTACAGACTTAAAGGGAAAGAAGAAAGAAAACATCCAAGGAGTAAGAGTGTTCTGCGTTGACTTGGATAAAGAGACGAGTAGGGAAACACTTCGTGAAATTGTCGGGAGGTATAAGGTTCAGTTAGTTGTTGAATCATCACATGGAAAATTTCATTTGTATTGGAGAGCTAACCCGAAAACCCGTCAGGAGCACTGGAAATTAGTACAGGCGGGCGTGGCCCGCCTGTTAGGTGGGGATATTAATCTGTCGCAGATAAATCACAGCATCCGAGTGCCCGGAGTGGTGCGGGTGTGTAAGGACGGGAGTGAATTTGTACCGGCTGTTGTGTGGGATGTTGGGGAGTATGAGGAGCTAGAAGTTAGTGACTTAGAGGGTATGGTGCCCGGTCTATTGGAGTTGGGAGAGAAAGCACTTTTAGGGGAGAGGAGGGGTAGAGAGAAGATCGCACTGAGCACCGAAAAAGCCATTGCCACTAACAATCCAAAACTTGTAGCTAAGCAGATCGATAAAATCGGAAAGAGAAATGACGGTATATTCGGAACAGTGTTTAAGCAGGTAGTTAAGGGAGGCATGGGAGGCACGGGAAATGGGCACGGGCTAGTACCCTGCGTTAGTGAGGGGGAGGCAGAAGATTGGGGAGGGAGAGTTAATGCGGAGCTCTCAGAGCCACTAGATGAATTTGAGGTAAGGAAGGCCTCTAGGAGCGCTTGGGATAGCGCAGTGCTGAAGATGGAGAGTAAGGAGGGGAGAGAGAATGGAATGCTTGAGGAAGGGCACGGAGAGAGCGGAGAGGGGAGTGTGGGGAGTGTGGGGAGTGTGGGGGCACTTACGGGATCCACTACGGTGTTCCCCTATGATTATTCGAAAGGTGCTCTCGGTATTAGTAGGTTCTCCGATCGCTCGGTAGTTGAGAGGGTGCTGCAACGGTATGAGGGGCACGTCGTTAGGGTGGGGAGGGTGCTGTATGCCTTCGATAGCGTAATCCGTATCTGGAGGGCGCAGAGGCCACCGTATGAGATGTTAGGAGAGATGATCGAGGAGTGCTGCAAGGATGTAATATCCGATCCTTTATTCCTAACACAATTATGTATGGGAGACGGCGGAGGGGTAAGTGAGGTAAAGCGTAAGCGTTTTACGGATAAGTTTGAGAGCGATAACACTAGTAGAGCAGCTTTAAATGTACTTATAAGAAATAACACTTTCCCCCGCCTCACCAATTCAGACTTCGATACCGCACCTACCTTGCTTCTTACAGGGTCGGGGGTCCTTAACATGGAAAGTGGGGAAGTGAGGGAGGCGACGGCGGCAGATAGGATGCTTCAGAGCACAGAAGTTATGTGGGATGGTGAGGCAGATTATTCATGGTGGGAGACATTCTTGGGACAAGTGTTTGAGCTTAATGAAAAACCAATCGAAATGATTGATTTTATGAAGAAGCTGTTTGGTTATTCCCTCACAACGTCTATTAGTGCCCGAAAAATCTTTATCCATTATGGGTCAGGAAGTAATGGAAAGAGCAAAGTTCTGGAAGCGTTAGAGATGATTTGCGGCACCTACTGTACCCGTGTTGAGTGCAGTGCCCTCAGTAAGAATAAAAATGCAGTGCAGAAGGAATTTACCCGTCTAGGCCCCAAGTTAGAGGGCAAAAGGGTAGCAATAATTGATGACTTAGATACGGCGGCACAGTGGAATGAGGGGTTTGTTAAGACATTAACTGGTAAAAAAATACAGATGAGAAAACTTTATGAGGAGGAAGTAGATATCTCCAATAGCGTTAAATTTCACATCGGATGCAACGAGGTGCCCCGTCCAGAAAGTGAGAATTTTGCGATATCAAGTAGGCTTTGTATTATTCCATATAACAAGCAGTTTAACCCTCTATCTAGCGAAGATGATAGAATAAAGAAAGGGTTAGCTGATAATGCTTCGGGTATACTTAGGTGGGCTGTTGAGGGGTATAGGGAGCTCATGGCACGGGGCGGCAATCTGCCTTTGTCAGAGGAGATGGATAACTCAATTGATGAGTATAAGGCCGAGCACTTCACTAAGGAGAGTAAGGTCTTAAGTATGTTCTCCAAGCCTGAAAGTTTAAAAGAAGGCACATGGGAAGATATCGCAGATTTAACTCTAGACGTAAATGCCACTCTTCAAGGAGAAAGGAATATTTCAAGAATTCAATTAGGCCGAATTCTGTCAGATAAATTAAAACTTAGTTCTGAAAGACCAAGAGTAGACGGAAAAAGGATTACTTTATACTCAGTCAAACTAAATTATAAAAGACGTGACGTAGATAAGTTATTTAATTCATAGAGACAGAGACAGAGGTGGACAGGTTGGACAGGTGGACAGGATCGGTTTTTATCCTGTCCACTCCTCTTTTTTTTTCTTAATCTTTAATTAAATAGTATACTTATTACTTTTTTGGACTAGATGGACAAGATAATATATAATAGTAAAGTATTATATAAAAAGGGTACTATATTAAGAAGTGTGGAAGGGAGGGAGTGTGTGTATGTGTATAGAAAGAAGTTACAAAAACCCAAAAGATCCTGCACAACTTGTCCACTCAATGAATTCAATAACTTATCATAGATAATCTGGACAGGCTGGACAGGATGTTTTCTAGTTTTGGGAAACACGTACAAAAAATGTGTGTTTTTGGACCTATTATTTCACCAATTCAGCGAATCTCGTTAGTACTTTCGATGCATGACCGCTCGCTCTAGCTAAACACCTCGCTCTTTTGGTGCAGGTCGCTCCGCCGTTGTATTCGATGAGTGCTGAATATAGGGTTTTCTGGTTCTTGAGGGCAGACCCAAGGATTTTAGAACCACATGTTATATTGGGGTCGTCTTGAAAGAGGTCGGGCCAAGTGATTCCCTTACAAGTTTTACCGGCGTGTAACCCCAACACTTGAGTTAGTCCAATTGAACGGGTGCCAAGAGCGGGTTCGAACCTTTCGGCGTCAGATCGCCAATTGCTCTCAGCTTCTATTAGGGCGTACATGATTTTGGGGTTAAAACCGTTACGTGCTGCCTCACGGGCGATGATCTCTTCACGGGATGGGGTGACCCCAAGGCCCCCGTCTTTTAAGCCCACCAAGGGGCGTATACGAGCTTGAAGATCTGTCACGGATGCTGAAATGTAAGTGTTTACCTTACTTTCTGCCTTAATGTAACCGTGCGCCGCAAAGTGTAGTCCGGTGGTGAGGGCTACCCCTGAGACGGAAGTTAGAAGGGTGCCAAGAGCGATTTGTTTTATCATATAAACCTATGTTTAGAATTAAAAAATAAACCCCCGGTAACAGAAAGAGGAAATCAGACTGTTACCAGAGGAAATCTTAGCTATAAGATTTTTTAGAAAAGCTTCTGAAGGGTTCCTATTAAGGCGTATTTGGGGATGTGAAAGCGCCTCTCTAAGATGTCAAGAATACGGGGTAGCGATACTTGTTTTTCATTGACGTAATAATCAAGTAACCCCATTGCAAATGTGGGATCACCTTCTGCTAGATCAGTTAGTGCTGCTCGGATTGATTGTGTGTATGACATAATATGTTTCCTTTTTTGTTTGGTTTTATTGTTTGGTTTTATTGTTGGGGTTAATCGTTTACATTCTTTTTTACATTCGGATATTTTACTAAGCTAGTTTGTGTACGATCATCCCTACCCGTTAGCCCATGGTATCCAGTTTCAATTTTAAAACTACAGCCCGTTAAGACGGTCATACAAAGATGCATAGCTACTAATAAAACCACGGCCATTCTTTTTATTTTCATATAACCTTTTTTTCCATTGTTGGTAACGCCTCATTGCGTACCAGTCACGACATAATCAAATGCCGTGAGTGCTACGTATTTTTAGTCCGTCATTAAGCACATCTCCGTTAATAGTCGTAAAGCAGCAGTACGTGTGGGTATTTTTGCAGCATGAGAAGCAGCGTAACAATCAGCAGCAGCAGCGTAACAAGCAGCAGCCTCAGCAGCCTCGGCAGCAGCAGCGTAACAAGCAGCAGCCTCAGCAGCCTCGGCAGCAGCAGCAGCAGCAGAAGCAGCCCAATCAGCGTAACCAGCAGCGTAATCAGCATCGTAATCAGAAGCAGCAGCAGCATCAGCAGCCTTTTTTCCCACAATTGCGGTATTTACGTCTACAATTTCAGGCAGAGATCGGAGGTACTCGGCTTGTTCTGGGTATTCGGTGTCAAGTATAATGGGCAAAAAAACCCGAACGGCATAATCAGCGCATTTATAAGTGCGTCGTTGGGTTAACTCACTAGACCCCTTTGTACCCAAAATCTGATCGATAAATGGAAGGAGAGTTTCCGTTCGTTCTTTGTCGCTTCCCCACCATTCTCCATCATTTATTGCAATAGCGAATTGGCGAATTGGCGAATCAACACAGTCAATTGTATCGATAGCCTCTCCCAATTCCTCCCCGTGTTCCATTCTCCATTTGGCTACAGCCGCAGACATTAAACACGCGGTATGTGTCGAGTAATCGCCTACGCCGGCAACAAGAGTCAGACTGGTGATGTCGATTTTTTCATTCATTTTGTTTTCCTCTTTTTTTCCATTGTTGGTAACGCCTCATTGCGTACCAGTCACGACATAATCAAATGCCGTGAGTGCTACGTATTTTTAGTCCGTCATTAAGCACAATTCC
>Ga0209284_10002685_pt1 | contig 23629 bp, 21 predicted proteins | sample FRY03_FD_187211 | JGI IMG/M metagenome (GOLD analysis project Ga0209284, IMG submission 187211) | Freshwater microbial communities from Lake Fryxell liftoff mats and glacier meltwater in Antarctica - FRY-03 (SPAdes) (version 2) | ecosystem: Environmental > Aquatic > Freshwater > Ice > Glacier...
GAACGAAGTGGTAGACATTTTAAACCAAAGGCCCAGAAAGCGATTCGGGTTCCGATCACCCGAAGAAGTTTTTCAAAACGCTACCCTAAATAACGAGGGTGTTGCATTTATTACTTGAATCCACCATATATAAAATATATTGTCATAATAAATACAATCGATTTGTTTTTCTAAGCTAATAGTTTTCCCCTTTAATTAATTCTAATTTATGGCTTTTAGAATTAATTAAAGTTCTCATCGCTTTTTTTAAATAGGTGTGCTTGTTAGACTCTCTTTCATCAATTGCTACCTTACCCGCTGTGATTTTTTTAAAGGTATATAGCCAGTCATTATCTCCTGAGTGAAATGCGACACAGTAGGCCCAAAGTTCTTCCTCAGCAATAATCTCATTTAGGCTGATTACCTTGGGTAATTTCTTTTTCAATTGATTATCAACGACATCGGCAAAAGACATTGCTTTATTGGTCATAGAGTAAGTATAGACTTCCTCAGTACCGTCGGCGGAAATTGCCTCGTGCTCATGTATATCCATTTTCTTAGCAATCAACTTACTGATTTCTTCCTGAGTAAGGGAGTGAAGGTGCTCTCTGATTTCTGGCGCAACGTCAATCTGATAAATCTTGAAGTCATATTTGTCCAGCATTTTACTCCTTTTCTTGACCCCAGATTTTAAAATCCTTGTCACGAAATACAGATAAGTATTATTGACATTTGTATTTTCTACTTTTTCTAAAATATCTTCTAAGATCATCACGGTTATGGATTGTCAATTGAAAAATATAGTTTATGGCCTATTTCATAGATTTTTATGGGTTCATCGTCTTGCAAGTATTTGTTTTTTGATATAATCATTCCATTTCTATTCTTTTCATTTTCCAGATATTCTATTTCGTAAATAGCGTAGCTGAAACTTAAAAGAGGATTGATCAGTAGCAAGGATGAGTTTATGTAGATACGGTAAATCACAAACAATAAAAATACCACAGAAAAGCATTCGTACCATCCTTCAAAACTCTGAAAAAGAAAGGGAATCAGGTAAGTTGCAACGTATCCTATTGATTCGCTATTTTTATTTTTTACATCCTTTACGGTAACAGGGTAGCCATTTGGCGCATCTTTTTCCAAATTATTTAAGGTGGCGTAGCATCCAAATAGCCCCATATTGATATGATACTTAAAATGGCTGACAGGGAAAATTTTGTAAAAAATACTTTAATTCCTACCAATGATAAACCCGCCCAATGTAAGTATTCAAAGTTTTCTGAAATTTGTCGGATAATAATAAGCAGAAATAAAGGAAAATAAGAGGAAACAAATAAAGCGAACTGAGCCACTCTGTGTAAACTATTTACAGGACGTCTGTTTGTTGCCATATCTATAATTCCCCCTTAAAAGCCTTATCCAATAAACTCGGCAACAGCTGCGCCAATTCCTTTTCCTGCTGCGCATACTACTCCCGAATAGTATTCACTTTATGAATCAGCGAAACGAATTCCTGCTGTATGGGTAGGGTAGGTACGGGTACCTTGATTTTGGCCAGCATTTTCGTGTTCAAGGTTCGGTTTCGGTCGGCGGTACCCGCAGAGGCTAGGCTCAGGGATTCGACTCCTTCCTGGGTTTTGAAATAGTAATCCAGGAATAGGGGATTGATTAACTCCTGATTGGGTAGGCAGGTGATGTACCGATGCGAACCCACCCAACCGTCGTATTCGGGCGGTACCAGACTTACGGCCCCTTCCCAGGCTTTGACATTGCTGAGCAGGAAATCACCGGCTTTTATCCAATACGGTTTTTGCCAGGTCAAATCAGAACCCTTAAACGCTGGTTTTTCAAAGACACCTCTCCCAAAACTTCTTGCCCCCACTTCGTTGTAGGTTTTATCTAGCTGTACCTCGACCGGGCGGCGGTGCATCGGCGCTACCTCCCGCATGGGAATCCATTCGGCCCCGGCAATAGCCTCGGTGTAGCGACTGAAAAGTAGCGTGGCCCACTCATGTTCCTGCTCCTTGCGTAGCTGCCGGATTTCTTCAATCCGCTGCCGGATACTTTCAATCTTAGCTACAATACGCTGTTGCTCTTCGAGCGGGGGAAGGGGAATTTCTATTTTGAGGAAGTTCTTTGGCTTAATTTCAGTTTTAATCCCAGTTGGGAAGGATTGTTTGAGATAATACTTGAATTCCTTACTTCTGCAAAAGTACCATAGGTAGTCAAGGTCAACTTTATTAGATTTATGAAAATATGTTGAGTAGTGGATTGTAGCAGCAATGTCAAACTCATTTTTATTGATTGCAATAGCACCCTTTTCGACGTTAATTCCTGAAATGATAAAATCATTAGGGCATATTTTTATCAATTTTGTATTTGACACTCCATCCTTTCTCAGTTCAATTTTAGCTTCTTTAAAACCAATTTTTGAGATAATCGGAATCTCCCCTGACGTAACTTTTAAATCGTCAGGGGTTTCTGATCTATTGATTAGAATATCTCCTAAGCAAATTTCTTCCCACTTATGCTTCATAACCTACCACTCCAATTTCGTTTTCAATTTCTTTCATCAGTTGGGCCACACGCGTTTCTTTTTCTAGCAAAGCTGCTATGAGCTCGGCGGGTTCGGCGTACTCAAACTGATCCTTGCGGTTGGGGTTTTTGAGGTCGAGATTTACCGTTACATTGGCCCCGGCTTCGTGGAGTACCGCCGTGCGGGGTACTTTCCAGGCGTTGTCGTTTTCAACCCGCTTGGTCCACCACGCTTTCAGGTCGGCAAATTCCTCGGGCTGAATGGGCTTGGTCTTGCTGTATTTTTTGCGCTCGTCGGGCGGCAGTAATTCGTAGTACCACACTTCCTGCGTAGGGGTACCGTGCTCAAAAAATAGTAGGTTGCAGGGGATGTCGGTGTAGGGGGCAAAAATCCCCTCGCCCAGCCGTACCACGGTGTGCAGGTTGAACTCGTCGAGGAGTTGCTTTTTGATCCGGGCCGCCACGCCATCGGCAAACAACGTACCGTTGGGTACTACCACCGCCGCCCGGCCACCGGGGCTACCGGGCTTGCGGCGTTTGAGCCGCCGCATGATCAGTTGCAGAAAAAGGAAAGCCGTTTCGGCGGTTTTCTTGTCGTCGGGGAAGTTATTGAGAATCCCCCGTTTCTCTTCACCGCCAAAGGGTGGGTTCGACAGAATCACGTCCACGCGTTGGCTATCGCCAATATCTTTCAGCGGAAACCGTAGGCTGTTGCCGCTGTCGATTTCGGGGTATTCCAGGCCGTGCAGCAGCAGGTTCATCTGGCACAGCAGGTAGGGCAGCGACTTGGCCTCCCCGCCCTGAATCGACTGCGTTTGGAGCGTAGTCCGTTGGTCTGCGCCTGTTTTTTGAGGTAGTCAAACGCTTCCACCAGAAAACCACCCGTCCCGGCGGCGGGATCTAGTACCGTTTCCCCGACTTTTGGGTCGAGCATTTCTACCATAAATTTCACCACCGGGCGGGGGGTATAAAACTCCCCGGCGTCGCCACTGGCATCGCGCATTTCTTTCAGAATACTCTCATAGAGGTGCGAGAGCGTGTTGATTTCCTCGTTGTTGGTAAAATGAATGGAGTCGATCTTATTGATCACGTCGCGCAGCAGGTACCCGTTGATCATCCGGTTGCTTACGCCCCTGAACACCGTGGCTATTACGTCTTTGCGCTCGGTACCGGTTTCGCTTTGCAGGCTACGAAGGTAGTAAAACAGCCCCGTGGCTTCGGTACCATCGGTCAGCGTTATTTTTTCGTTGTCGAGAAAAGCCAGCAAATCGTCGCCGGTAAGGTTGGTGTTTTTGGCCCAGTCACGCCAGCGGTAGGGAGCGTTGATGGCGGGTTTATAGATTTTGTTTTCCAGCAGCGCATTCATCGCCTGCACCTGCTCGTTGTCGTCCAGAAATTTCAGGAACATAATCCAGGTCAGCATGGGCAGACGGTCGGCGTCGCCGTTCATGCCCTTGTCTTTCCGCATAATCTGCCGACAACTTTTAATAATGCCCGACAGCCGTTGGGCGGGCGTTTCCTGTTTTTGGGGTTTGGGTTGTTTTGTTTTGGGCATTGGGTAGCTGTTAGGTTGTTAGCTTAACCGTCATTGTCAAAAATAGCTATCAGCTAACGGCTGACAGCTATTGGCTGGTCAAGCTGCGTCGGTGTACAGCAAAGTTTGTAATTCTTCAATTGCTTTCTTAAATCCATCGATTCCGCCAAAGCTACCCACGATTTCGATGGGATTCCCGTGTTGGGCGATCGGCTCGACCGAAATAATATCGGGCCTGATTTGGTTAGGGCCGTAGTCGATGTACTTGTCCAGAATCAGATTCAGTATTTCGCGGGCGCTTTCGCTGTATTGGGCAAAAAAGTCCGGTTTGTTTTTCTTCATCAACGCCAACCGTTCTTTGCGGGTCAGGGGTTGGAGGTCAAAGGCTACATGACAAAGCAGATCAAAAGGATCGGCATCCTGTTGCTTCGTGAGTTCCATCAAGTGCTCCATGGAAATACCCCGACTCTCCAATTCTTCAAAAATACTTTTTCGATCTTCCAGATTGTTCCAGCGATTCCGCAGGTCATCTATTGAGGTAAACATCGTTTTTATATGTTCTTGGGCATATTCGGTATACTGCACGGTACGGAGCTTGCCATGGGCATCCAGAATCTGCACACTCTCGGCCGCGATGGTTACTTCGCCCTCGCTGAGATAAAACTTCTGACGCGGCGTGGGCGCAGGCCCCGCGCCGCCCGTCCAGGGGGTACCTTGCCCCGTATTTTCTTCATCTTCTGAGTCTTCTGCCTGCTCCTCATCGCCTTCGCCATTGGCAGGTACCCATTCGTCGCCGTCGATGACATTTCCCTCACCGTCAATTTCTTCTTCGGTAATCAGGGGCGGTTCGCCGTCGAATTCCGGGTCAGCAAAATTCCGGGTAGCGCTTCCGGTATAATCAAGAATGGTAAAAAACAGCTTGTCTTTGTCCTCACGGACACGGGTACCCCTTCCCACTATCTGCTTGAACTCCGTCATGGAATTCACCAGCCGGAAAAGTACGATATTCTGGCACGTGGGAATATCCACACCCGTGCTCAGCAACCGCGAGGTGGTCACGATCACCGGAATCGGTTCGTCAATATCCATAAATCGCCCCAAATGCCCTTTCCCAACGTCGCCTTCTTCGGACACGATCCTCACCGCGTAGTCGGGGTACTCCTGCACGATATCACGATTCAAATTGCTGATCTCCCGGCGAAACTGATCGGCGTGTTCCTGATTAACACAAAAAACGATGGTCTTACCATACCGTCCGTTCTTCTGCATAAAGTCGTAGAGGTGTTTGGCCACGGCTTTGGTGCGGGGTAGGTAGGAGAGACTATTCTCGAAATCGAGGGTACTATACAGCCCATCGGGAATCACCTCTCCGTTATCATCAAGCTGCCCATCTTCGGGTCTGAATCCTTTGGCGTCGGTATCCGTCACGATACGATGTACCACATAAGGAGCCAGAAAACCATCCTCGATGCCTTGTTTCAGGGTATAGGTATATAATGGGTTGCCAAAGTAGGCATAAGTATCTTTGTTGTCGTCACGTTGGGGCGTGGCCGTAAGTCCCAATTGCGTGGCGGTATCGAAGTAGTCGAGAATGACCCGCCAATTACTATCGCCCGAAGCACTTCCGCGATGACACTCGTCAATGACGATTAGATCAAAGAAATCCCGTGGTAACTGTCTGAATGCTCCAACTCGATTCGTGTCCTCCGCAATGGATTGGTAGGTAGTGAAGTATATCTCACGACTGCTGGGTAATCCCTCTTCGGGTACCAGGCAGCGGGCATCGCCAAATACGGCGAAGTCCTTGGCGTGTGGGTCGGTGACGAGGATGCTCCGGTCGGCCAGAAAAAGTACCTTTGGCCGACGGTGCTCTCCTTTGGTATTCCAGCGGTTGTTCCAAAGCTTATAAATAATCTGGAAGGCCACGGTCGTCTTTCCGGTCCCGGTAGCCATCGTGAGCAAGGCACGCTTTTGTCCTTCCAGAATGGCTTTGATAGCCCGGTTGATCGCATTCCGCTGGTAATACCTTACTTCCTTTCCGGGCGTAGCGTAAAAAGGTTTGAGATATGTATCTTGGATGGAGGCATTTACCGGCTCCACCTGATTTAATCTATTCCAAAGTTCGGCGGGGGTAGGAAAACGGGATAGTTTGGCTTCGACGCCCGAGATAGAATCAAATTCTAGGATTTCGGCTCCGTTGGTAGCGTAGGCAAACTTCAATCCAAGGATTTGAGCGTATTCTTTGGCCTGCTGCATTCCGTCAGCGGCTGATTTGTACCTGCTCTTGGCTTCGACAATGGCGAGTGGCAAGCTTTGCGAATAGCGTAATAGGTAATCGTACCGCTTGGCCTTACCCCGCCGGGCTTTCCGCCCAATGACATTGATCATGCCATCGGTAAAAGTGCGTTGTTCCAGAATCAGGTCATCCGTCCATTGGCTGTAATAAAGCTTCGGAAGTACTTCTTTTCGGCAGGTATCCGCTTCGCTTTCGCGATCATAGAGAGGTAGCATTGTTTCAGGTATGGAGTTGGTTTAGGAATGCGCAGGCAAAATACGATATATAGTGGTATTTTGGAATTGGAGGTGCTCACTAAGGCTTCGTAAAAAAAATAAAATGGTGAATATGTGTTAGCTCCGATAATTACTCCTCAAAATATCTACTGTTGAGGCCCCCAATTCCTAACCGAGGGCACGCCAACTTTTAATTTAACGGTAATGTTTTCCTCTCCGGCTTGTCCAAGCCCTTTTAAGCGCCTTCTTGATGCTCTTGAAAACGTTATAAACGAGTTGAATTATTTTTTTGAAACATAAGGTTTGCAGAACTCCTTGATTTTAAGTAAATAGAGTCATCAAGAGTGCCGCGCGAAAAAATCAACCGATTTTTATTAAAAATTAAAAAAATATTTTCCGAAAAGAGTAGGAAACGAATTTTAATTTCTTTGATTTGTATTATTAAGGGATTTAATAGCACTATGGGTAAATTAGTAAGACTACAAAAAGGCTTCGACATCAAACTCATGGGCGCGGCTGAATATACTACTTCTAACCTACCTGTCTCAGACGTTATAGCCGTCAAACCACCTGATTTTTCTGGGGTAGTACCTAAGCTTACCGTTGAGGCCGGAGACGAAGTATTGGCCGGTCAACCCGTGTTTTTTGATAAGCATAACCCAAAGATTCAGTTTGTTTCCCCCGTCAGTGGGGAGGTCGCAGAGGTAGTTCGGGGTGCAAAACGACGTATAATGGAGATCAGGATTATTCCGGATCGGTCGGAGCGCAAGTACGTACAACACGAACCTGTTGATCCGCTTACACAATCCCGTGAGAGGATCGTGGAGAGGCTCCTCGAAGGTGGCTGTTGGAGTTATATACGTCAGAGACCTTTCTCGCTGATAGCCAATCCAGAAGATACCCCTAAGGCTATCTTTGTGTCTTGTTTTGATACGGCTCCGCTGGCTCCTGATTTAGGATTTATTGTAGATTCTGACCGGGATAATTTCCAGGCTGGACTAGCTGTTTTGGATAAATTAGCGGCTGGAAATCTAAATGTTTGCCTCCGAAAAGGTGGCGGCGAAAAAGACCTCAATGATGGAGACATAAAGTCGGTATCCCCCGACTATATTCACTCGATCCAAGGGCCTCATCCGGCTGGAAACGTGGGAATTCAGATTCATCATATTGATCCGATCCGTCGGGGAGAGACAGTTTGGTTTGTGCATCCGCAGGACGTGATCATTATTGGTAGGCTCTTTAAGGAAGGTCGCTACCGCGCCGACCGCACCGTAGCCTTAACGGGTAGTTCAGTTTCGGGTCGCCAATACTATTCTGTACTGACTGGTCAGAAATTATCTACCCTACTAGAAAATCGAATCAATGAGGCAAAACCGAGGATCATACAAGGGAATGTGCTTTCGGGTACTACCACTTTAATAGACGACTTTGTGTCGCACTATACCAATCAAATCACGGTCATACCCGAAGGTGATGAACCGGAGTTTTTGGGGTGGCTGACGCCGGGGCTGGAAAAGTTGAGCCTGTCGCATTCGTATTTTTCGTGGCTGTTTCCAAAGAAAAGCTACACCCTAAATACCAATATGCACGGGGAGGAGCGGGCCTTTGTCATGACCGGGCAGTACGATAAAGTACTACCCATGAACATTATGCCGGTGTTTCTGCTAAAAGCGATTCTGGCGCGGGATATTGAGAGAATGGAGGCATTGGGTATCTACGAAGTGGCCGAAGAAGACTTTGCGCTCTGTGAGTTTATGTGTACTTCCAAGATTGAGGTACAGCGTATCATCTCCGAAGGCCTAGACTACATAAGGCAAGAAGGGTAGGGACTGCGGAGTAGTCAAGAGTGTATGAGTTTAAAGTTAATGCGTTGAAAGTGTTTGATTTTAAGGGTAATAGGTCTTTTAACTTTCTACTCCTGAACACTGAACTCAAAATATACTAGTTAAATCAAATTAATCACATTATCTGAGCATATCTGTGAAACCAATCCGAAGCTTAGTTGATTCTCTGAAACCACATTTTAGTAAAGGGGGACGATTTGAAAAACTACACCCCGCGTTTGATGCCCTCGAAACATTTCTTTTTGTACCGGGCCACACCACCGAGCAAGGCGTGCACATTCGTGACGCCATGGATCTAAAACGGACTATGTTTGTGGTCATCATAGCGTTAATACCCACGCTTCTCTTTGGTATGTGGAACGTAGGGCATCAGCACTATCAGGCCTACGGAATGACCGTTTCCTGGTTTGATAGCTTTCTTTTTGGTTTCCAGAAGGTACTTCCCATTGTCATTGTCTCGTACGCCGTCGGCTTAGGGGTCGAGTTTATTTTTGCGGTGCTGCGCGGGCATCAGGTCAGCGAAGGCTACCTCGTCACGGGCATGCTCATACCCCTGACCTTACCCATAACTATCCCATTATGGATGGTAGCGTTAGCGGCTATTTTTTGTACGGTACTGGGTAAAGAAATATTTGGCGGTACGGGCATGAATTTCATGAACCCTGCCTTGTTAGCGCGAGCTTTTCTGTTCTTCTCTTTTCCCGCCTACATGAGTGGCGATATCTGGACCGACCTCTCACCCGAAGTGGGTCATGCGCTGGTGGACGCATACTCCGGGGCTACTAATTTGGTTACTTTCGATAGTGACTTCAACCTGCTACCCTCAGTTTCGGATATGTTTTGGGGTTTTGAACAGGGTTCTATTGGTGAAACTAGCGCCTTTGCCTGCCTCATTGGGGCTGTTGTTTTGATTGGTTCTGGCGTAGGAAGTTGGAAAATTATTGTTTCGTGCTGTATCGGATTAATCGGAATGGGGCTGGTGATGAATCTGCTCGCCCCAGTTGATATTCCTACCCACGCCATGCATACACCGGCTTACTACCACCTGCTGATCGGTAGCTTTGCTTTTGGCGCTGTATACATGGCCACTGACCCCGTCAGCGCGGCTCATACCGAAAAAGGGAAATGGATTTATGGTATTATGATCGGAGCCTTCACGGTAATCCTACGTGTATTTAATCCAGCGTATCCTGAAGGAGTGATGCTCAGTATATTATTGATGAACGTGTTCGCTCCTCTGATTGATAACCTTGTCGTAGAACAACATATTAAAACCCGGATCAAACGTGCATAGTAACCAATATACCCTTATTTACGCGGCGGTACTTTCCATCCTGACGGCCGTTATTCTGGCCGTGACAGCCGAAGGACTCAAACCTGCCCAGGAGGCAAACATCGCACTGGATACGAAGTCCAATATTCTGAAAGCAGTCCGGCTCGACTATTCCGAGCGTGGACAGATAGAAAACGCCTACGATGATAATATCAAGGAGATGGTATTGAATTCTTCCGGAGAAAAAATGGAAGGAGTGGATGCAAAGTCGGTTCAGCTGAAAAACGAAATTAATAAAGCCCCGGATGAACGTCGGCTACCGCTGTATGTATACCAGGGCGAAGGGGGAAAGCAATACTACATTGTGCCGGTGCGGGGTGTGGGTTTGTGGGGGCCTATTTGGGGCTATGTTTCGCTGGAAAATGATTTCAATACAGTATATGCTGCTTACTTCGACCACAAAGGCGAAACGCCGGGTTTGGGCGCCGAGATAGCCGAAAAGCCCTTCCAGGAGCAATTTCAGGGAAAGCAAATTATGGCTGACGGGGAATTCGTTTCCGTCAATGTAGTGAAGACAACCGCCAAAATACCCTACGGAGATGAGCATCGGGTAGATGCTATATCGGGAGGTACGATTACTTCCAACGGTACGGACGAAATGCTAAAAAACTGCATTGAACCTTACCTGACCTACTTTGGAAAAGTGAAGAAATAACGAAAAGATAGAAGTTAGATAATCTAAAATAACAACACCCATGAGTACAGACGCAACGACCGAAGCCCCGGTGAAGGTAGAGAAAAAGAGAGAGGCGTTATTTTCGAAAAAAAATGTGCAAACCTTGCGTGATCCGCTCGACGATAATAATCCGATTACGGTGCAAGTGCTGGGTATTTGTTCCGCGCTGGCGGTAACGGTTCAGGTAAAACCTGCTCTGATCATGTCATTGGGGGTTATTTTCGTAACGTCCTTCTCCAACCTAATCATATCCCTGATCCGTAAATCGATCCCAACCCGTATCCGGATCATTGTGCAGCTGATTGTAGTAGCCATGCTGGTGACCATTGTGGATCAGGTACTTAAAGCCTATATGTTTGACGTCAGTAAAAAACTGGCGGTGTTTGTGGGGCTAATCATCACCAATTGTATTGTGATGGGCCGGCTCGAAGCCTTTGCGTTGTCGCAAAAGCCCTGGCCTGCGTTTTTGGACGGTATTGGTAATGGTGTTGGCTACGGTCTGATCCTAATTGTGGTAGCTATTTTCCGTGAATTTTTTGGTGCGGGAACGATCATGGGCATCCAATTTGTACCTCAATGGTTGTACGACATTGGCTATGTCAATAATGGTTTGATGGTACTTCCTCCGGCGGCGCTTTTCATCATTGGTATCTATATATGGTGGCAACGAAGCAGGAATACCAAACTAGTGAATGTATCCTAGATGCACACATTGAAAGTGGAGGAGTTGATTGTTGATAGGTACGCCCTCAAACACATCAATTTCCAAGCTTTTTACTTCTTAACTCCGAAAAAATGCAGCATTTATTAAACCTTCTGATAAAGTCTATCTTCGTTGAGAACGTAATCTTTGCGTTCTTTTTGGGAATGTGTTCCTATCTGGCCGTTTCCAAGAAAATCAAAACGGCGTTCGGACTAGGACTAGCGGTCATTTTTGTGATGCTCCTTACTACGCCGCTCAACTACTTTATTCTTACCTACATGTTGAAAGAGGGAGCCCTCAGCTGGGTGCACCCTTCTTTGGCTACCGTTGACCTTACCTTTCTGGCCTTTATCCTGTTTATTTCTACCATTGCCGGGGCGGTTCAGCTGGTAGAAATGGTAGTGGAAAAGTTTATGCCGGCTCTTTACACATCCCTCGGTATCTTTCTGCCCCTGATTACGGTAAACTGCTCGATTCTGGGCACCTCCCTTTTCATGCAAGAGCGTGAATACAACTTTACCGAAACGGGTGTTTTTTCTTTGGGTGCTGGCATCGGGTTTTTCCTGGCCATTGTACTATTGGCGGCCATTCGAGAGCGCCTGCGCTACTCTAACATTCCCGAACCCTTGCAAGGCTTAGGTATTGCCATGATCATTACCGCTTTGATGGGAATGGCGTTTCTGAGTTTTTCCGGTATCAAGTTATAATTAATCAAGAAGGACTGCAGACGGGCTAGGCCGTTACGTAAACTGATGCGATAATTTTAAGACTTAACTTTACTTATGCTTCCTGTACTTACTTCCAGTGTTGTGGTTTTTATACTGATTGTGCTACTTCTGGCCTTTCTAATTCTAATCGCCAAAGCCAAGCTCTTGCCGCAAGGTGACGTGCAGATTATAGTGAATGGCAATCAGGACGCTCCCCTGACGGTAAAGCCGGGTTCTTCTTTGCTATCCACTTTGGCATCGTACGATTTATTTTTGGCTTCGGCCTGCGGGGGAGGTGGTACCTGTGCCATGTGTACTTGTCGGGTTTTTGAAGGCGGTGGCGAAGTACTCCCAACCGAAACCAATCACCTCAATCGCCGGGAAGTGAAAGACAACCTCCGGCTAGCCTGTCAGGTAAAAGTGAAGGAGAATATGAAAATCGGGATACCGGAAGAGGTTTTTGGCATCAAAAAACTAGAATGTACCGTTACCTCCAACTACAACGTGGCTACGTTTATCAAGGAGTTTGAAGTTAAGCTACCCGAAGGAGAACACTTGGACTTTGAAGCCGGCGGGTATATTCAGATTGATATACCCGAGACCGTGGTGAAGTACGAAGATATGGATATTACGGCCCACCCCGCATACCACGACCGACCCGATAAGTTTCAGGAAGACTGGGATAAGTTTGGGCTGTGGCCACTAAAAATGGTCAACGATGAACCCATATTCCGGGCTTACTCCATGGCCAATCACCCCGCCGAAGGAAATATCGTCAAACTCACCGTTCGGATTGCTTCTCCGCCCTTCGACCGCGAAAAAAATGGTTGGAAGGATGTAAACCCAGGAGTCGCTTCGTCCTACATTTTTAACCTAAAATTGGGTGATAAAGTAATGATTTCCGGACCCTACGGGGAGTTTCTTATCAAAGAAACCGACCGCGAAATGTTGTATATTGGTGGTGGCGCGGGCATGGCTCCGATGCGGTCGCACCTTTTCCACTTGTTTCATACCTTGAAGACCAATCGTAAGGTTACCTTCTTTTACGGTGGCCGTACCAAGAAGGAATTGTTTTACATTGATGAGTTTCGGCAGATAGAAAAGGAATTTCCTAATTTCAAATGTGTAGTAGCACTTGATAACCCTTTGCCGGAGGATAACTGGACCTTAAAGGAAGATATCAGTGACCCAACCGGAGACGGTTTTAAGGGTTTTGTCCATCAGGTAGTAATCAAAGAATTTCTGAGTAAGCATCCTGAGCCAGAAGATCTGGAAGTCTATTTTTGCGGACCGCCCATGATGAACCAATCGGTTCTGAAAATGGCCGACGACTGGGGAATCCCTTCCGAACAAGTGGCCTTTGATGATTTTGGTGGATGATCCGGAGACTTTTTTTGGTAAGTACTATTCTTTATTGTGTAGCCTGCCAACCTCCAAAGGCTGGATACACAACTCTGGAAGGAAATGCGCAGGGAACTACCTTCCGAATCGTCTACGAAGATGAGGTCTTCCGCGATCTCTCCGGGTCGGTAGATAGCCTCTTTCGGGTCATTGACCACAGCATGTCTTTGTGGGATAGTACCTCCCTTATCACCCTACTCAATGCCAATGATGAAGTGGCGCGGGCTGATAGTCATTTCTCTAACGTGTACCAAAAGGCGTGGGAAGTATCCGAAGTTACCGATGGAGCCTTTGACTGTACCGTGGGCCCACTCGTAAAAGCGTGGGGGTTTAGCTACAAAAAGGGACTTTCACCCCCTGATTCATCCCAAGTTGATAGTTTATTGCAACAAATTGGTTACCAGAAAGTTAGTTTACAAGCGGGACGATTGGTCAAAGAAATTCCCGAAATCGCGATTGATTTTAACGCTATTGCCCAAGGGTACACCGTCGATGTGCTGGCTGATTTTTTCAAAAAACGAGGCGTAAAAAACTACCTTGTTGAAGTAGGTGGTGAAGTACGGGCAGAAGGTAAAAACGAACGGGGCGAAATCTGGCGGATAGGTATTGACAAACCCGTTAATTCTTCGGAGGCCAATCGCCCGTTGCAAGCCGTAGTTACCCTCGACGGCAAGGCGTTGGCTACCTCGGGTAGCTACCGTAAATTTGTGGAGCGCGACGGCAAACGATACAGCCACGCTATTGACCCGCATACAGGTTTCCCCATTACCCATACCCTTCTTAGTATTTCCGTATTGGCGGACGACTGCATGACCGCGGACGCTTACGCTACGGCGTTTCTGATCATGGGGCTGGAAAAAGCAATTCCCCTTTCCAAAGCCCGGGGCCTCGCTCTGTACGGTATTGTGGCTGAGCCGGACGGTTCACTCCGTGTCTATCAATCAGAGAATTTTGAGGCTGAGGCGGTAGAATAAAGACGTTGTATTACTTCTATATTTCTTATTTTTTGCCTCCTTCCAACTTTGTAGGAGTTCTTCTGTAAGTATTTTAATATCTTAGCTACCTTATTTCTGATTTAGGAAAACCATCCATCGGGTCAATCTGCGCTTTTACTCAAAGTGGCAGTTTCCAATACTATGCAAAAACGAATAACCTGGCTTGGTGTATTCTGTTCGATCATGATTCCAGCCGTCGGAATTTTGAGTCGTAAAGGCCCCACGATACCCGCCGAAAAAATACCCGTTGTTTGGTTTATTCTATCTGTTTTTTTATTTGGTATGTGGTTTATTAACTACCATGTAGCCATCTATCTTAGAAACAAACAGGGCTTGCATTTTTGGCGTAGAATTATAGTTATTGCGTTTTGCGATTTAATGATCTTGTTACTTTACTTCTTATTGATAGAGTTAAAATGGCTCCCTATTTCGTCGGACATTTATAATATCAGAGATTACCAGCTTTTGATTCGTTTGGGCTTTGCCATTACCCTGGCTTCCGTGATTCAGTACGCTTTCGTCGGAATGCAGCAAAAGGAAACGTTAAGACGTCAAAATGACCAATTGCGCTTCGAGAATTTGGTGGCCGAGTTGGAAGGATTGAAGCAGCAGATCAACCCACATTTCCTGTTTAATTCGTTGGGTACACTACGGGCCATGATTCACGAAAAGGATGATAACGCCGAACAGTTTGTCCTCCGTCTATCGGCCGTATACCGTCATTTTCTGTCGAAGCACAACGAAAACAGTACGACTCTAAGGGAAGAATTGACTTTCCTGGAAAGCTACATCTACATGCTTCGGTTTCGGTATGAAGGTGCTTTACACGTGGTAATTGATGTGGAAGAAGACGTAGAGTCAATGCTTTTACCGGCGTTTTCTTTACAATTATTAGTCGAAAACTGTATTAAACATAATACCCTATCGGGTACTAAACCCCTATTAGTCAAGATTTATCATCAGGAGCCCGGCGTCATTACGGTAGAAAATAACCGGCAGCCCAGGCTTACTGATATTGAGTCTATGGGAGTGGGGTTGGAAAATCTCAGACAACGCTATAAATTATTAGGAATACCAGATCCTATTACTATTGACGAAACAGAAGCCTTATTTGCCGTATCAATAACTTTGATTGATCCATGACCATACTGATTGTTGAAGATGAACCCCGTTCGGCGAGGTTACTACGTGATCTTATAGAATCAGTGCGACCCGATGATCACATCATGGGTATTTGTGGAAGTATCCAAGAAACTGTGAAGATATTGGCCGACCAATCGCCCAATCTGATCTTTATGGACATTGAGCTAGCTGATGGGAATAGTTTCGAAATTTTTAAGCAAATAACTGTCACAGCCCCGGTAGTATTTTGTACCGCCTATGATGACTTTATGCTTGACGCATTTCGATTTAATGGCGTGGCCTACCTGCTCAAACCTATCGAAGAGTCTGACATCCGTGCTGCATTTACTAAGTTGGAAACAATTACTCAGGCGCTGTTACCTGGTATCTCAAACTTGGCAAAGTTACTGACCTCAGTCAAGTTAAGCCGTTATAATAATTCATTTTTGGTCAGGGTACGCGAAAAAATGATGCCTATTGCCATAGGCGATATTGCTATGGTTTCCTTTGAAAACGAGGTGCCTTTTCTTTACATCATGAGCAACGAAAAGTTTCCGCTTTTTAAAACCATGGATGAGATCGAAGCTTTACTTGATCCGACCTTGTTTTTTAGAATCAATCGCCAGATGATTGTTCACCGAAGAGCTATCATGGAAATCGAACCTTATTTTAATAGAAAGGTTACATTGGGACTTTGCTGCAAACCAACGGAGAAGCCAGTGGTGAGCCGTTTGAAGGTTACCCAATTTTTGGCTTGGGTAGAAAAATAGAGCAGTTCACTCCCGTATTTGTTCAATTCATTCTGTATTATTTTCGTTTAACCTGAAACGTTGTGTAACTTACCCTAAATACTATACAAACACAAAATATCAGGAGTAGTGGTCTTGATTCATGTAAGTAACGTTGAAGAGTATGTTCGCGTTTGTTAAATCAAGACCACTTGATCTCCCTCCCCTTAGATTACAGCCTAGTTTCTTCTCTCAACGTATTCCCTTCGTTTAACAAAGTCTCGTAAAGCGAAGCAAAAGATGCCTTGATCCAGGATAGGGCAGGCAGCACCCCCACGATCAGCATAATTAATCCAAGAAGTAGAATAAAAATAGAAACAATGGCCAATCCGAAGATTGTCCAAAAGTGGCCCCTTGTCATTTTCCAACTGGTTTCGATTGCTTCCACGGGGCCAAGACCTTTATCCATCACCAGATAAGAAATAAGCGATAGCCTGCACCCAACAATAATACCCGGAATGATTAGGGTAATGAACGCAAGGATAATCAAGACCGATCCGAGCAGGTTAGCCAGCACTATATTGAGGTAGTTCTTTTTCTTAAAGCCAATCAGTAAATTAGTGAAATCAACCTTTTGGTTACGGACTGTGTGAAGGAAAATAAGGTCAGTGGCGTACGTAATGACCGGTAAAAAGAGCAAGGAGTAAGCCCCACTGATCAATAATAGTATGGTAGCAGATTCACTGAAAGGGTTATTTATTCTGTTATTGTTCATATTGACCGGGATACTCACAACCGCCAAGATGATAATTACAAGGAGTAGGGAAAGAAAGTATTTCTTAGTTTGCTGCCACCCAAAATTCAGACTGCTTCCAATGGTGGGTGGGGAGATTAAGGAGATGTTTTGCATAGGATGAAACTAAATAATGGTGAGATGAATACGACGTCACAATAACTAGAATTCAAAAAAGAAACGCAAGATTTTTTGCAACTACTTTGTACAAAATTATCGGAGAGTGATCTGAATCTAACGTGTTTTTATAGCCTTGGGGTATTATTTTGGTGGAAGAAAATACTTCGGTTTTTCCTTTTGTAAAGCCATTCGCCAAAGAAATTGAATTAAGTTCATATAAAATTCTGTTTTCTTTACGTTTAAGTGCCTGAAACCAGGGCAGTCTCGTCTTACCAATCCAATACTTTTTATTTAATGAAAAAATATAACTACCTGATTATGTTCGCATTACTTGCGGCAAGTTTTTCAGGCTTTGCGCAGCAAGAATATCAGTTCTCTATTGATCTAACTCAAACGAAGGATGATAAACTGACGGTTAACCTACTAACTCCCCCAACAAAACAAAAAGAAGTAGTATATCATCTTCCTAAAATTGTGCCGGGTACTTACGCCATCAATAACTACGGATCTTATGCCACCAATTTTAAGGCATTTGATAAAAGAGGTCGAACTCTGAAAGTAGAGCATTCGGATAAAAACAGCTGGAAGATACAGAAGGCCAATAAACTCAAAAGAATATCGTACCAGGTGGATGATACTTGGGATACTCCCGGAATCGTGGAGGATGTTTTCGAACCAAGCGGTACCAATATCGAACAAGACCGGATTTTTGTATTAAATCCTTTTGGATTTTTTGGTTATTTTCAAGGAATGGAAAAACAGCCTTATCGTGTATCCATCACCAAACCAAGCGGTTTTTATGGTTCGACTTCTTTGGTTAATCAAAAGAAGGAAGGGAATGAAGATGTATTTGTAACGACCAACTACCACGAATTGGCTGACGCTCCCATGATGTACAATCGCCCGGATACCGTTTGGTTGAAAGTGGGTAATGCCGATATTTTAGTCTCGGTTTTCTCACCTAATAGTAAGTTTTCTACCAAAGATTTAGCGGCTGATATCAAGCCCGTTCTGGAAGCGCAGAAAGAATACCTCGGAGGCACTTTGCCCATTGATAAGTACGCGTTTATTATCTATATGTCCGATCGTGACGACCTGACCCGTTACGGAGCATTGGAGCATTCGTTTTCCTCATTTTATTATTTACCAGAGACCTTCTCGGCGGAACAACTCTCTTCTACGATAAAAAATATTGCCGCCCATGAGTTCTTTCACATTCTGACTCCACTCAATATCCACAGTGAAGAGATTGGGGATTTTGATTATATCAACCCCCGGATGTCGCAGCACTTGTGGTTATACGAAGGTCTGACCGAGTATGCTGCCCACCATGCTCAGTTGCAGGCCGGCATTATTGATCTAACTACGTACCTAGACCGTCAGGCCGAAAAGATTGAAAACGCCCGTACCCGCTATAATGATACACTTTCCTTTACGGCGATGTCGAGCAACGTGCTGGAAACCTACAAGGATGAATACGCCAACGTGTACGAAAAAGGTGCCTTAATTGGTCTCTGTCTTGATCTGAGACTACGGCAGCTATCCGGTGGAAAATACGGAACCAAGGATTTACTCCGCGACTTATCCAAGACGTACGGTAGGGACAAATCATTTAAGGACGATGAGCTTTTTGATAAAATAACCGAATTGACGTACCCTGAAATTCGAAGCTTTTTTACGCGCTACGTGGAAGGTGGAGAGCTTCTACCGTTGAAGGAGCTATTCGAGAATATTGGAATAGCGTACGAGGCGCAGGGAAGTAAGATGGAACTTGATAAAGGGTTTGGGGTAAACTTTGCTTTACTACCCGGCACCAAAACAATCATCATCGCTAGTACAGCAGGCATTACCGACCTGGGGAAACGTTTAGGACTGGAACCCATGGATCAGATCGTGGCCGTAAACGACGAACCCTTCAACATCGATACCTATGCAGCGGTACTACAAAGCTACGATGAGAAATTTAAGGTAGGTGAAACCGTTTCGTTTACCGTGAAGCGTAAGATGACCGAAGACGTGCAAAAAGAAATAAAGCTAACCGCTGAATTACGGGAGTCTAGTGTTCCGTACCCTACGCTTATCCCGGAGGCCAACGCCACCACCAAGGAGTTAGAGTTACGCAAATCCTGGATGGGGGACGGAGTAACTGATTAACAAACAAAAGCCGGAGGGAGCGCCATGCGTTGGCTGCTTCCTCCGGCTTTTTGCTGGAATTAGACCCTGATTATCTGTTCATAGCCGGCCAAAACGATTGAACGCTTCCCGTTCCAGCGATTCCTGATGATCGGGGTGGGCGACGTTAATCAACGCGCGGGCCCGCTGGGATAAATTCTTTCCGTACAGATTAGCCACGCCATATTCAGTTATGATGTAATGCACGTGCGCGCGGGTTGTGACAACCCCGGCGCCCTCTTTCAGAATCGGTACGATCTTGGAAAATCCTTTGGTGGTGATAGAAGGTAGGGCAATGATAGGCTTACCACCTTCGGACAGGGATGCTCCCCGGATAAAGTCCATTTGTCCACCGACTCCTGAGTAGAGCCGTGTCCCGATGGAATCGGCGCAAACCTGTCCGGTAAGATCAATCTCGATGGCACTATTAATGGCCGTAACTTTCTGATTTTTACGAATAACGGAAGTGTCGTTTGTGTAGCTTGCTTCGAGCATGGCAACCATTGGGTTGTCATTTAGGAAGTTATAAAGTTTCTGGCTTCCTATGACAAAACTGGATACCAGTTTGCCAGGGTGCTTCCTTTTGAGCGATCCGTTAAGTACTCCCGATTCGACGAGCGGAAGTACTCCGTCCGAGAACATTTCGGTGTGTAGTCCTAGGTTTTTATGGTCGGTGAGGTATCGGAGGGTAGCATTGGGTATCCCGCCAATCCCGACTTGGAGCGTAGCGCCATCTTCTACCAGACTGGCCACATTTTTGCCAATCGCCATTTCGGTGGCGGTGGGTTCTTTCGGATCGTGGGCAAATATGGGCGTTTCGTTAAAGTACATAGCGCTGAACGTACTAACGTGTACCTGCGCATCGCCGTGGGTTCGCGGCATCATGGGGTTCACCATGGCAATTACCTTCTTCGCTGTTTCAACGGCTGCTTTGGCCACATCAACGGAGACTCCTAGCGAGCAAAACCCGTGAAGGTCCGGTGGTGAAACCTGAACAATGGCTACGTCGAGGGGCCAGATATTGCGTCGGAAAAGAAGAGGAGCTTCGCTTAAAAAAATGGGTAGGTAGCTGGCTCGGCCGGCCGCAATTGGTTCGCGTAGATTGGCTCCGATAAACAGGGCGTTTGGGTGAAAAGATTCTTCCATGCCAGGAGCCGCCAAAGGCATTGGTCCTTCCAGATGAAGATGGATCGTCTGAACATTTTTTAGCTCAGAGGCCCGATCGGCGAGTGCATGCAGCAACGGGGTAGGGGTGGCGGCACCGCCGTGAATAAACACCCGATCATTACTTTTAATTATCTTGACGGCCTCTTCGGCCTTGATAAATTGAGGTTGCATAATAGGATAAAATTGTGGATGATACCAGTCTTTCGTACAAAGGCACAAAGGACTGGTTTTATATCTATAACCTCAATGAGGGATGTCATGTTAGGTACTGGGTGTAAATTCTTAGCAACGCGTGGTATAGTTCAGGTATTTTCTGCTTAACAATCGTATTTTGTGAAATTTGCTCACTTTACGGTAATACTATCTCATTCCGGTCTTTTATCAAAAAACTCACAGTCTGAATCTTGTAATCTTATAGCTTTTAACACCTTTTTCTTATGAAGAAAACAGAAATTTCACGTCGGGGTTTCCTCACAGGTACTACTATGGCTCTTACCGGAGCGTTGGTGGCTACCGAAAGTGTGTTTGGCGTCCCTGCCTACATCAAAAACCTGGGCAAGCCCAATTCCGTTTTTAACGGGGTACAAGTGGGTGCCATCACTTATTCGTGGCGAAGTATGCCGGGTAGTGCGGAGGATATACTACGCTACTGCATTGAATGCAATATCAGTGCGATAGAACTCATGGGCCCTACGGCGGAGGAGTTTGCCGGAGCTCCCGAAGCGCCATCGTTTACGAGAGGGACCCAAACCGACGAGCAGAAGACAGCAAGGGCTGAATATGCCCAAAAAATGGCGGCTTGGCGGGCGGCAGTATCGATGGATAAATTTGTGCAATTAAAGAAAATGTACAACAAAGCGGGCGTCAGTATTTATGCTTACAAGCCCAATGCCTTGGGATCGAACAATACCGACGCCGAAGTAGACTACGCTTGTCGCGCGGCCAAAGCGATGGGGGCTAGCCATACCACCGTTGAGATTCCTAAGGATTCTTCCGAAAGCAAGCGGCTCGGCGATATTGCGGCCAAAAATAAAATATACATTGGATACCACGGTCACTTGCAGCAGACCTATACGATCTGGGACGAAGCCATGGCTCAGTCGAAGTACAATGCCATGAACTTTGACATGGGGCACTACGTAGCGGCGGGCCTTGATCCGATTCCCCTGATTACCGATAAGTATCAGCATATATTGAGTATGCACACCAAAGACCGGAAGTCAAAGGCGAATGGCGGTGAGAACGTCGTGTGGGGCGAAGGCGATACCCCGATCGTAGAAGCATTGCAGTTGATCCGCAACAATAAATATAAGTTCCCGGCTACCATTGAGTTGGAATACCCGATTCCGGCGGGTTCTGACGCTGTAAAAGAGACCGCTAAATGCGTGGAATACGCGCGGAAGGCGCTGGAAGCGTCCTGATAGCTTATTTTGACCTACAATAAAAAAGCGCTGCGTGGAAAATTTCCACGCAGCGCTTTTTTATTTTCTCTTAAAGCTATTACTTGGTCAGCTTAATCTTATCGGCCTTTGCCTGGGCTTTCAGAGCTAGCTCGGTTGCCAGGAAGCAGTGTTCCTGAGACATGGCGGTTTCGGTACGGTTCAGTACATCATCAACCAACTGGCGGCCGTAGGGTAGATCTACGTCGGTGCAATCGATGTACCGAGTTCCTTTTTGATCTACTAGGAAGAGGTGGTTACCTCCGTCTCGGCCTCCGATATCCACGTTCTTACGGATTTCGATAAAACCCTCCGTACCCAAAATAGTCAATCGACCATCCCCCCAGCTTTTGAGCCCATCGGGCGTAAACCAGTCGATCCGGATATAGCCCATGCCGGCATTACCCCGAATCATAACATCGCCAAAGTCCTGCAAGCCAGGGTATTCTGGATGGTTAACGTTGCCCACCTCCGAGGCCACAATAGCAGCCTGCGTACTACCGGTAAAGAAGAGGTACTGATCAAACTGGTGGGAACCAATGTCACAGATAATGCCTCCGTAGCTATCCAGATCAAAAAACCACTCGGGGCGGGTTTTGGGGTTCATGCGGTGCGGACCCAAACCAATGGTCTGAATGACCTTGCCGATAGCGCCGCTCTGTACAAGTTCTCCGGCTTTGACGGTGGCTCGGTTTTCGAGGCGTTCACTGAACATAATTGAATAAATACGACCGGTAGCCTTCTGCACTTTACGAGCCTGGGCGAGTTGGGCCAGTGTAGTAATACCCGGTTTGTCCGACATATAATCTTTCCCGCTTTTCATCACTCTGATTCCGAGCGGTGCGCGATCTTTGGGTATGCCCGCGCTCACTACGAGTTGTATAGTAGCATCATTCAGGATTTCCTGTTCGCTGTCGGCCCTTTTAGCGTTGGGGTAGCGTTTCCCAAAAGCAGCCGCTAGATCTTCTTCTTTGGCGTAATAGGATACCAGTTCACCACCTCCCCGGCTTACGGCCTCTACCTGTCCGTAAATATGCCCGTGGTTCATGCCAATCACCGAAAACTTAATGCGCGGTGCGGCGTAGGTTGGGGGTATGGGTGCGGCGGGGTTTGACTCTGTCGGGGGTAAATTTAATGCTTGGCTGGCCAGCGGTAGCATCATCAGTCCGGCAGCCGACTGCATGGAATGACGAAGAAAATTTCGACGATTTTTGTTTTCTTGTTTCATAGTATAAAGGAATAGGTATTAAGTACTAACGCAGAATTAGTTTATATTATTAATTTGGTTAAATTAAAAGCTAATATTCTATATATCAAATACTTAAAAAAAGCTAACAGCTACAAACTAATAGCTGTTAGCTACTTAGCTAAATTTGAACGTGAAAAGTTATGGGTGATTCCACCAGTTTTGGGGATGCTTTTTAAGGTCAGGTTGCTGTATTATTTTATAATTTAGCGCTGATAAGAACACCGCTTTTGTAGTTCTGCAGACGGCATAAGTCTTAAAAAAACCATTAACCCAAAGCGTCGATCTAAAAGAATTCTGCACTATAAGGAAGATAGAGAGTATAAAATACTTGGTTAAGTAACGATTAAAAAATAACTTGGTAAAATTGCTTTTCACCTCACGAGTAACTTACATTGATCAGCGAAGACGAAATCAGATATTACAGTCAACTGGACGAGCGCCAGCATCGGGTTTTCCTCGGCTTGAAAGCCAAGTCGCTGGGAAGCAGCGGTGTGCGGGTCGTTAGCGAGGCCTTTGGCGTTGACCCCAAGACCGTGCGCAAGGGGAAACAGGATCTGTCGGTTCTGCCTGACGAGCCGCCCCGGCGGGTGCGCCAGGCGGGAGGGGGTGCAAAAAAAA
>Ga0209284_10002689_pt1 | contig 23607 bp, 16 predicted proteins | sample FRY03_FD_187211 | JGI IMG/M metagenome (GOLD analysis project Ga0209284, IMG submission 187211) | Freshwater microbial communities from Lake Fryxell liftoff mats and glacier meltwater in Antarctica - FRY-03 (SPAdes) (version 2) | ecosystem: Environmental > Aquatic > Freshwater > Ice > Glacier...
CCCCTCACTCCCCCTTCCGCCACAGTAGCCGCAAACTATTCAACACCACCACCACCGTCGATCCCTCGTGCCCCAGCACCCCCAGCGGCAACGGAATCCACGACCACAACGCCGCCAATCCCAACAGCACCACCACCCCGAGGGAGATGAACAGGTTCTGCCGAATGATCACCCGACAACGCCGGCTCAAATCCAAGGCCTCCAGAATCCGCTCCAACCGATCGTGCGTCAGGACAATGTCGGCCTGCTCCAGCACCGCATCACTGCCCCGCAGCCCCATCCCGATCGACACATCCGCCGCCGCCAGACTCGGCGCGTCATTCACCCCGTCTCCCGCCATGGCCACCTTCTCCCCAGCCTCGCGCCAGCCCCGGATCGCCGCCACCTTGTCCTCCGGATGCAATCCGGAGCGCCAATCGCGCAACCCCAGTTCCTTCGCCACCAACTGGGCCGATTCCTCCCGATCCCCTGTCAACATGGTCACCTCGATCCCCTGTTCCCGCAGCTTCTTCACCGTCTCGGCCGCCTCCAGACGCGGCGCATCCCGCAACAGCAACCGCCCCGCCAGCCCCCCGCCGTCACCAACACCTCCGTCATCCCCGGCTCCGGATCCGGCCGCGTCCCGATCCATTCCTGCCCCTCAAACAGGGAACGCCGCCCCAGCAAAACTCCCGTCGATTCCACCGTCCCCCGCAGCCCCTTTCCCGCCAGCGATTCAAACTGCCCCGCCTCCGCCACCTCGCCCCCGCGCTTCAAATGCTCCGCCACGATGGCCCGCGACAGCGGATGGGGCGAGTTTCCCGACAGCGCCGCGGCAAAGCCCAACAACTCGCCTTCCCGCCCCGGCTCGGAGACCTCGATCCCCGTCAACTCCAACTCCCCCTTCGTCAGCGTCCCGGTCTTGTCCACCACCAACCGCACGATTGTCGCCAGATTCTCCACCGCCACCCCCCCCCGCGAAACAAAATCCCGCGCCGCGCCCCCGCCGCGATCCGCGTCAGGATCGCGCTCGGGATGGAAATCACCAACGCGCACGGCGAACACACCACCAACAAGGTCATGGCCCGGTAAAAGGCCGATCGCGACTCCTCGCTGTCCTCAAACGCCGCCACTCCCATCCCGAAATGCCAGACCAGAAACATCACCAACGACAGCCCGAGAATCCCGATCGTGTAGCCGCTCCCGAAACGATCCGTGAATCGCTGCGACGGTGCCTTGCTTCCCTGCGCCTCGCGGATCAACTCGATGATCCGCGCCTGCGCACTCTCCCCCGGCGGACGCAGCAGCCGCGCATCCAGCTTGCCCCACGTGTTCAGCGTCCCGCTGAACACGGTGTCCCCCGCCGCCTTGTTCACCGGCACTGATTCACCGGTCAAACTCGATTCATCCGCCGCGCTGTCCCCTGACAACACCAGCGCATCCGCCGGAAACTGCTCGCCCGGCAGAATCCGCACCCGGGTGTTTGCCTCCAGCGACTCCACCGGCACCTCCCGTGTCGTCCCGTCCGGCAGCAATTCCAGCGCCTGTTTCGGCGCATCGTTGAACAGGCTGCGGATCTCCCGCTCGGTGCGCGCCATGGCCATCGCCTCCAGCGCCCCGCTCAGCGAAAACAGAAACAACAGCGCCGCCCCCTCCCACCACGCCCCGATGAAGGCCGCCCCCAGCGCCACCGCCAGCATCAGGAAGTGGATATCGAGTCGGAAGCGCTTCAGCTTGCCAAAGGTGTCCAGCGCCGCGTCCCAGCCCCCCGCCATATAGGCCGTCAGGTAGAGCCCCACCGCGATGGTTTCCGCCCCCGGAAAGCGTTCCGCCACGATCCCCCCCACCGTGCCCAGCCCACAAACCACCGCCGAGCCCAACAACAACGGCCACCCGGGCTCGGAACCCGACTCGGAATGATCATGTGCCATGCCCCCACTCTCCCCACCTTCGCCCATCCCGCAAGGCCAACTTCGTCACGGCTTCAATGAACAATCGATCTTCCAACCCTTTCAAAATGCTCTCCTCCATTAACTAATCACTGATCACCGGACCCTAAGCCTCCCCTCCCCACCCACTCCGCACATGCAAATCGCGCTGCGGAAACGGAATCTCGATCCCCTCCTTCCCAAAACGCTCGTGAATCTGGCTGTGCAACTCATGCGTCGTCGCCAGCCTCCGATCCAGATCCGGCAGGAAACAGCGAATCGTGAAATCCAGGCTCGAATCCCCAAAGTTGTCAAAGGCCACCCCCGGGGCGGGATCCTCAAGAATCGCCGGATGCGCATTGACAATCTCCAGGAGCAAATCCCGCACCCGTTCCGCGTTCGCCCCGTAGGACACCCCCACCTTGATCACCAACCGGTTCACCTTGTTGCTCAACGTCCAGTTCAGCAAACGTCCTGTGATGAACTCCTTGTTCGGCACCACGTATTCCTTCCGATCCCAGTCCGTGATCGTCGTGGCACGAATGCGGATGCGTGACACCACTCCGGTCGTCTCCCCAATCGTCACCACGTCCCCCACCCGGATCGGCCGCTCAAAAAGCAGAATGATGCCGCTCACGAAATTCGCCACGATCTCCTGCAGGCCAAAGCCAAGCCCCACTCCCAGCGCCGCCGCCATCCAGCCGAACTTCGACCAATCCATGCCGATCGCTTCAAAGGCCGCCAAAAAACCAATCGCAATGACCGCATATTGCACCAGCGCACTGATCGCATAGCGCACCCCGCCATCCGCTCCGATCCCGGCGAGGAGAGTGATCTCCAAAATGCCCGGCAGGTTCCTCGCCAGCACCACCGTCACCACCACAATGAGCACTCCAAGCAGAAGATCGGCGATGGTGGACTTCCCGATGAACGGCTCCGAATCCAGATATCGCAGCACCGGCATGGCATCCGCCCACACGAACCAGATTCCCACCAGGGTCAGTCCCCCGAGTAGCAGTCGAAGCAACCGCCTGGTCTGCAACCCCACCTGCGCCAAATCGAGGCTCTCCTCCTCCACCTCCAGAATGCTCCCTTCCTCCGCCGAGCACACCACCTCCACCCCGTCCTTCTGCTCCGCGGCGGCGGCGGCCAGCGCCTCCCGCTTCGCCTTGCGCGCCTTGTTCACCTGATCCAAGGCCGCCCGTCGCTCCCGGATCATGAACCAGCGCAGCACCAGCCAGTAGAAAAAATACGCAAACGCCAGTATCCCCACCGTTGCCGCGAATCGAAGAAACAACTCCAGCGCCGTGAAGTAGTAACCAAACAGCGCCAACCCCACCAACAAGAGCGGCATCCCCGTGATGAGCACGAACCAGAGCACCCGACGCTTGGCCACCGCCCCACCCGGCTCCCTCGAAACCGCTTCACTGAAAAGCCCGTCCCGCGGACGCATCAGATGCCCCAGACAACCCGCCACCCAAAGCAACATGAAGACAAAGGTCAATCGCCCCAGACCGTGCGGCATCCGCGAAGTCTCTTCCCCCAAGGCCAGCACTATCACCCAGGTGGCCGGCAGATAAACCATCGCGATCCGGGTCACATCGCCCCGAACCAGGGCCCGCTGCTGCTTGTCCCAACGAAAATGCACATCCGCCAGCCCGTCCTCCCGGCAGAGCTCCCGCAGAAACATCAGCGCAAACAACCACCACGCACTCTGCATCAGCCAAACCCCCGTTCCCTGCACCCACGGACCGGCATCCCCGTCCCCCACAAACTGATCCCCCACAAATCGCAGGAGCAGCGGAAGCGGAAGCACCATCAAGAGCACCAGCCCGAGCGCCTTCAGGGTGAATCCATAGCGGTCCGTGGAAATCTTCCTGATCTCGATCCGGTGCGCCACCACCACCTTCCGGAAGCGGGAACGCAGCAGCAGGATGACGACCAGCAAGCCCGACAAGATTCCCAGCGGAATGACGTCGTGCCGCACCATCCGGCCGGAAGCCTGAGCCAGTTCACCCCACCGCGTCGGCCCCAACAACCAGGCCACGTCCTCGGGCACCCGCCCAATGGTCTGCACACTCACCACCGGCGAACTAGGCACCCAGAACAAGGCCTCCTCCAGGTTGGCGTCAAACTCCACCACCTCGTCCAACATCTGGCGCTCCAACAAATCGACCTGTCCCAACTCCCGCGTCAACCGGGAGTACTGCTCCTCCAGTTGCCCCAACAAATCCTTCCGGGTCTCCAACAACGTTCTCGCGTGTTCCTGCGCGGAGGGCGTGACATTCTTCACGGCCACTTCGAGTTTGGACTGCCGACCGATCTTCTCATCCACGTGAAAAGCAGCAAAACGGATCTCCGTGATCTCCTCGCGCCGCTGGGCCAGCGTCCGGCGAATCGATCTCGGATCAGGCAACGCCGCCTTCTGCTCGATCAACATCTGGGCAAAGGCCCCGCGCCCCACCCCCAGTTCGAACTGCTTGTCCACCGCCTGCTTCTCCCGCCGCAGCACCTCCAGGCGGGTCTTCAGGTGCCCCTCCTCCTCACCCACCTTCCGCACCCGGCTGGCGATCCGCTGCAGCTCCGCAGAAATTTCGCTCACCTCCGCAGCCCGTTGCTTGAGCGACTCGCCGGCCTTTCCTCCAATCTCCTGCGCATCCTTGACCATCTGTTGGGCCGCCGTCACGTCCTCTTCCAACCGCTTCGCCAGCACCCCTTCCAACACCTTCTTGCGGGCTGCGGCGCGGGCCTCCACCGCCATCTCGTAATCCACCTTGGCCTGCCGCACCCGCAGGCGCTGACCGCTGCTCCGTCCCTCGAGATCCAGCTTCTTCAAGGCCGCTTCCGCCGCTTCCTTTCGAGCCCGGTGCAACAACTGCTCCGCCTCCTCCTCCGATCCGACGTCCGCTCCCTGCAACTCCGCCAGCGCCGCCTCGGCCTCCCGCAGCATCTGCTGGGCGGTCGCCATCTCCCCGGCAATCTTGCCCGATCGCCCCTTCTCCGTCGCCAGTTTTTCCGTGAGTGCACTCAAGGCGTTCCGCTGCGTCCCCAACGTCGCATCCTGCGCTGTCGACACCGCCTTCAACTGATCGGTCGGCAAGGCCCGCTCCTCCGCCGTGACCAGCCCGGCGGCATCCTCGGGCACCGCCGCGGCAGCCGTCTGCCTGGCCAGATCGGCCATCACCTCCGTCGCCGTGGCGACGACCTCCTCATACTTCTTCATCTGCGCCAGATCCGTATCCCGCGTCTTCAACTGCTCCAGCGCCGCCGTCAGCTTCTCCCTGCCCGCCTCCTTCACCCCCTCCTCCAGTGACGTGTCCGCCTCCAAGGCCGCCAACCGCCCTTCCACCCCCTTCACCGTCAACTCCTCCAACCCCGGCAGCGCCGCGGCTGACTCGACGTCCAACTCCTGCGCTCCGACCAACCCCAGCCCCAAAATCGCACCTGCCATCAGCAGGGCCGCCATGCATCGCTTGTAATACTTCATCCCGTTCCGCCGCCATCGTAGGTCGGTCCCCCTAAAAATCAAACCTCCAGACTCCGCCCATTTTTCCCTCCCCGCCTCTTCCCGCAACAAGCACCCTCCTCCTCACGTTAAACAAGCGGGAGCACCGGGCTAGAACCGGCCCCATTGTCTCCGCCCCCCCCACACCACATCCATCGTGAAAGCCGCCACCCTCCTCCTCTCCCTCCCCGCCTTCCTCGCCACGCTTTCCGCCGCGCCCCGCCCCAACATCGTCCTCATCATGGCCGACGACCTCGGCTTCTCGGATCTCGGCTGCTACGGATCCGAAATCAACACCCCCCACCTCGATAAACTCGCCCGGGACGGACTGCGCTTCACCCAGTTCTACAACACCGCCAAGTGCCACTCCTCCCGCGTTTCCCTGCTCACCGGCCTCTACTGCGACCAGGCCGGCGGCGAAAGCCTCTCCCGCGGTGCCACCATCCCCGAGGCCCTCGCCCCCGCCGGCTATCACACCATGATGGTCGGCAAGTGGCACCTCAAACAACAACCCACCGACTTCGGCTTCCAGCGCTACTGGGGCCACCTCTCCGGATCCACCAACTACTTCACCGGCGACAATACCTTCCGCCTCGACGGCAAGGACTGGCCCGTCCCCGAAACCCTCCACGACAAACCATTCTACACAACGGACGCCATCACCGACTTCGCCATCGAGTTCCTCAATGCACACCAAAAATCTTCCGGCTCCCCAGCCGGAACAATCCCCCCCCCCCAACAACCCAATATCCGATAACCAAAAATCGGCTCCGCCCTTCCTCCTCTACCTCGCCTTCAACGCCCCCCACTACCCCCTCCAGGCTCCCCGGGGGGCCATCGCCAAATACAAGGGCCGCTACGACGCCGGCTGGGATGTCCTCCGCGAACAGCGCCACCAGAAACAACGCGCCAGCCAACTCTTTCCGAAGGAATGGAAACTCTCCCCCCGCCCCGACCACGTCCCCGCCTGGGATTCCCTCTCCGCCGAGGACAAAAAATGGGAAGCCCGCCGCATGGAGGTTTACGCCGCTATGGTTGACATCCTCGACCAGAACGTCGGCCGCCTCATCGCCCATCTCAAGGAAACCAAACAATGGGACAACACCCTCCTCCTCTTCTGCTCCGACAACGGAGCCTGCCCCTTCGAACGCACCAGGCACAAGGAACTCGATCCCTGGGACCCCAAATCTTACTGGACCTACGACGTCGGCTGGGCCCACGCCGGCAACACCCCCTTCCGCCTCTACAAACAAAATCAGCACGAAGGCGGCATCTCCGCCCCCCTCATCGTCCACACCCCGGAATCCCTCCAACGTATGAACCTCGCAGGCAGCATCACTCCGGACCCCACCTCCCGGGCCTCCCAATCCGGCACCCTCACCGACCAACCCGCCCACATCATCGACTTCATGGCCACCTTCCTCGATGTCTCCGGCGCCGACTACCCCAAACAAATTGGAACCCGCCAAATCGACCCCCTCCAGGGCCGTTCCCTCCTCCCCATCCTCCGCGGCGAACAACGGGAACCCCACGAGACCCTTTACTTCCACTTCGCCACCGACCGAGCCCTCCGCCAGGGCGATTGGAAACTCGTCGCCGCCAAGGGCGGTCCATGGGAGCTCTACAACGTGAAGGATGACCGCACCGAACTCCACGACCTCGCCGCCCAGGAACCCAAACGCCTCGCCGCCATGAAAGACGTATGGTTCCGTCTCGCCAAGGACATCGACCGCCTCCCCGCCAGCCAGCTCAAACCCGCCAGCGACAAGCTCTCCACCCTCAAGTTCGGCCGCTGACGCCATCCCACCTTCCAGCCAAAGTGGTGCATGCTTCCAGCTGGCAAGCGCCTGACAGGCTTCCAGCCTGTCGTCCCTCCGCCAGTGACGTGACCGGCCCCGGTCGCAAGCCCTCCGATCGTGGGGTAGTGGAAGCGCAGCGCGGATCAGAAAGAATCTAAGTTTGTTATGACCCCATTTTTCCATGCCTGTCCTTTCGGCCCCGGAGTGCTGAGGCTCGCCGTGCCACGGCATAGCCGTAGGGCGACGACGGGACTCCGCCTGGGAAGGCCGGGGCTTGACCCGTGTGGAGGAGAGGAGCTGGACCCGATGGTGGAGGCAGGCTGGGAAGGTTGGGGTGTGGACTGGGAGGGGCGAGTGGACGTTGCCCCCCGCGCTGTCAAGCCAGCCTCCACCGGGCGGAATCGAGCCTCCGCACTCCGGGGGCTCGAAGCGGGTGGGGAGGGGCTCGTTCAACTATTGAAGATATTGCGGACAAGGGCGCATTGCAAAAATTCTTTCCTGACACCTTTTTTCTCTGACACCTCGTCGTCTCCACCAAAAGCCGCTTGTTAGGAGAGCCAATGTCAATCAGTTCCGACCGGCACCTTTTCTGGCACTCATTCGTCATGAGAAAAATCGGCTAAACTGTTCCAAACGCCATCTTCCCGCCCCCACTGGGCTTGTCCCAGTGGCGCGCATGATCAATCGGCTACAAAGACCACCCATCCTCTTCTCCCTCCCAGAACCTCCGCATTCCAATTCGCCGGCATCACGGTAATTGGACTTCGGGGGAGATTCATCGAAACAAAAATGTCAGAAACTTAATCCTGACCCCCTTTTTTGCTCGCGGATGCTTTTGGGATGACCAACGAGCCGCGTGTGCTTGTCCGCCGTAGCGCAGAGGGCGAAGGAGGGAGGAACGAACTTGCGGGGAGTCATTTGTTGTTAGGAGAGCCGATGTCAAAATGATTTCACCCCCATTCTGACCCCGACATTATCAATTGATGGCCGACCACTGAATCTTACCATTTGATTTTTCAACACGATACGAAACGGATCACCCAGCCCTTTCGTCTGCTTCATGGAGTAATCCACCCAAACGAACCTATTATGATAAGTTGTTCGAAACCAGCGGTCCACATCTATGACAGAGTGACCTCGACCTGTCTCACTTACGTGCACTCCTAGTGTCCGGCACGCTAAGTTCTCCTATATAGTAGTTACATCAATCCTTAATGCTGCGAACTTGCCGCGCAGGACACTAGCGGCGATGCAAGCACCGGATGGCGTCTCGGTCCTCTTTTGCCATCAGATCACGCGATTGTTCCGCTTCGCATGTCACCTCACGATCCCCCCTGGGAAACGAGGCCTAGGCAAACTCACGGAAAGGATGCTTCGAATTTGGTCATGCTGCCGCTTGTTGGATTCGGCATCAATTCTCGATCGGCACCTCGCAGAAGGTGAGCGCGGCGATGCCGTTCTCGCCGTAAATCAGATCGCCTTGGAGCCATTTGTTTTTGCCGATGAGGTAAGTAATGGTCTTGGCTGCGGACGCTTCGGAGAGTTGAAGTTTGATCACCTTGCCGGCAGCACTGCCGGATGCCACCTTGCCAGCCGCTCCATCGAGGAAAAGCAGGCCGGGCGCACCCGGATTCCAGGCCATCTCTTGGTCGAACTCGAGGGCTAACTCGGTGTGGGCCGGGGTGGTGAAGTAAACTTGTTGCAAATTCGAGGCGGTGAAGACCGAGGCCGGCATGTAGCCATAGGTATCTTGTTCCAGCATCGGAGCCATCAGGCCCGAGAACACCTGGTAGCCAGCCAGCACATAATGGCAACCCGACCCCGGCACGATGCCCACCGTGGACATGGCTCGCATGTTCGAATACAGGTCCGGCAAAGTCCGTTGCACCTCGCGGAGTTGATCGTTCCTGGAACCGTCACCACAGGCGGCGGGCCAGATTTGGAAAACATGATAATGTTGGATATTGGGAAAATCCGTCTTCCAGGCGGCGGAGATGTCCACGAAGTATTGCTGATAGAATTTGTAATTGTAATCGCCGTCGGGTCCGCCGGACCCCTGGTCCGCTTCGCCCTGGTGCCACATCACGCCGCGGATGCCGTGAGTGAGCTTGGCCCCCACGATGCGGTTGTAGAGGTTGGCATAGATCGAATACAGACTACCCGCGGTGCCATGACCTGCGGGATTTGGCTGGTGCTCGTCGATGCGGGTGCCGCCCACCGCACCGTTGATGATGCAGATCGGCATGTCGTTATCGGCCAGCAGGCGCTGGGCCAGGATAATACCCCAAACCCCGAGTTTCAATTCGGAGCCCTTGTTGACCGCGTTGCCCCAACCGAGCGTTTTGCCGTAGGAGCGAATCCACGAACTCGGGGCGGGAACCCCCGGTTCGGCATTGTCGGTGGCCAGGGCGTTGGATTGGCCCTCGATGATGTAGGCGTCCCCGCACACCAGATTGTCGGCCTTGTGGAGAAGCGTGACGACGCTTCCGACCTTGGAGCTGAGTGCGACCTTGTATTGGATGAGCCCTGCCTTGATTTTCATGGAAAAAGCATAGGATTTGTCGGCGCCCGGCTTCTGACTTTCGGTTTTGATCAGCTTGCCGTCGGCATAAAGGTTCAGGAATACTGAATCGGCATCGGTTGTTAGTTTTCCGTTGCAGTAAATGGTACCTTCGTTTTTGTCATCACGGGCATAGAACTGGTTCTCCTCGGGCTTTTCGTCGCTGGTCGGAGTGCGGGCAATCCACGGATCGCTTTTGGGTTCGGTGACCGTGATGGGCACCGTGACTACCGTAGCGGGGCCGCCGTTGCTGAAGGCCGCCTGCACGGTGAGTATGCCGCTGAATTGCGAGCGCTGCAGCACCAACCGATCAGGTTTAATCTCCTTGATCACCGCGCCGCCGGAAACCGTCCATTGACAGGTGAATTCGCCGACTCCCTTGGCTTTCATCGCGGCAAGGTTACTGATAGCCGGCTGCACCTCGATGGGATCGCGGCCATTCCAGGTGGTAGGGGCTTCCAGGATGAACGCGGGTTCCGGGATCACATCCCTGACGGTCACCGGAATGTCTTTGGTTTTCACCCCGTCGGCATAGACCCCCTTGAGCTGGAGCACCACCGAGGTATCGCCCGCCACCCGCCCAAGATCGAGCGTATAAGAAACCCGATCAGTGGCGACGATGGTTTCCGCGCCGTTTTGCTTGAGGATCCAGTAAGTTTTGCGGGCTCCTTCCGCCTGGACGGTGACGACCGCTTGTTTGCCCTCATCCAGTTGGATGGCCGCAGGCGAGACCGCCAGGGCATTGCCTGGTCGCACCAGCGTGCCGACCAAACTTTGCAGCGGATTCTGGTTGGCATAACCCAGCTTGATCCAATCTGCCGAACGAAACACCTTGGATACGCGCACCTCGTCGAAATCGCCGGCGAACTTGAAGTTTTTCTGCCAGCCGCCAATCCACATTTCGGCGGGACTGGTGACGGCCAGCGTGGGATGGCCGCCGCGGGTTGATTCTCCGTCGAGTTTGCCGTTCAGATAGATCCGGGTGTCCCCTTTTTGATAGGTATAAGCCACGTGCGACCATCCCGATTTCGGCAGCATGGTGGTGCCAACCACATAGGCACCGGAATGCCAGGCGATGGCAGTCACTTGGCCGGGACTGGAAATCCCCACTGGCACCAACGCGTTGGCACCGCCGCCGCCACCCCAACCGATCAGTGAGGCGGCCGGCATTTCGGTCCTGAACCAGGCTTCGGTGGTGTGCGGATTTGCTCCGCTCGGAAAGCTGGTGATGCCGTCGCCTCCTTTGATCGCCTGGCCGGGTTCGAAGTGTCTGGCCTAGCCGATCATGCCGGCGACCGCAGTGGTGTCAATATTGGTGGGAGTCAGCAGCCCGACGGCGTCCTCGGTGGGTTGATCCCCCAGGTGCAACACGCTGGCAAAGCCATTGGAATCGTTGAATACTGCAGCACCGCTGGATTCACTGGCGGCACCGGACTTGCCCCAGTGTAGCCTGATTTCCTGCTGCGCGTTGCCCCTGATCTCGGGGATACGCAGCCAGATGCAGGCCGTCCCCGCTACCGGATCCCACGCCTCGATCTGATAGGCAAGCGGTTTGCCCGCTGCGGAAAAGCGCAGGTCGTCGCCCTTCGCTTGGGCTTGGCGGAAATCGAACCACTCCTTGCTGAGCCGCAATAGCAGCGGGAAATCCTTTTCGACGGCTGCCGCCGGCAGGTCGGCCCCTTCAGGTGTTGTGAGGACATAAAGTGAGCCGGAGTGACCCCAACTCTCGTATTGGGCGGCTGCGGTGCCCATGAACGCCATGAGCATGACAGCGGAGATTATCTTTTGTTTGGTCATGTCGACGATTCTTGGATTCTTTATCACAGGCATCCCATAGCCCTGCTGAAAAAGGAGGGGGCTGGCGGCCGATCCTACTCAGGATCGGCCTGATGAAAAACAAACCAGCCAAGGTCAGGTTGCCGGTGCTCACCCAACTCTGCAAGCTCATTCCCGCCCACCTCGATCCAAAACTTGCCCGCCGGCATGGCATTGACAAGCAGGTCCGCACCTTCACGACCTGGAGCCATGTGGTGAGTCTGATTTTTGCTCAGCTTACTCACGCCGTCGGGCTCAATGACGCTTGCGACACCTTCCGCATCCACGACCGCTGGCTCGGCAGCCTTCGCGGGGCTGTCGCCCCAACCCGCAACACTCTCTCGCACGCCAACAAGACGCGCGATAGCGCCAAATCAGAAAGGGGTCAGTCGTATCAAATTGACATCTATCGGATCACTTTGGTTAACGGAACCGTGAAAATTGAATCGAAGCCTTCTTCACCCCTCGACGTCAGGAAGGGGTTGCTGGTGAACGGCACCAATCCAGAATATCCCAGAGAATCTCCGCGTCGATGCCGTCGTAGCCGTGAATCAACCAGTTTCGCATGCCAATCATCTATCTCCACGGCACTTCCGTCCATGCCTCCCTGAGCTCGTCCGGCATCCGGGTCGCCGCTTCGCCGATCAATTCCGCGATCCGCTCGGCATGCCTCCGGAAACCGAGATCTCCTTGAGTGCGGTCCGATCCCCCTTCGCTGCCAGATCGCGCGCTTCCACGGCGAACTCACGCATCTGCTGCAGCGTCTCGAGCGGATCACCCTTCGCCATTGAGCAGTTCCCCCTCGTGCCGCACCTTGGAGAGGTGCCGACCCAGCATCCCTGCCGTGGTCAGGTCCACCTTCCGTCCGAACAGTTCGGACAGTTCCTCGGCGACTTGAAAATGATCCAATCCCGGATGTCGCCCGGGTTTGTAATCAACCAGCAGGTCATGATGGCAAGCCGCCGTCCGGCCCGGCTCACAACCTTCAAAGAGCTACCGCTCCAGGGGCGGCAAGAATCATTGGTAGAGGAAGAAAGGCAGCTTCCCCGACTACGGCCACCCTTTCGAGCACGCCCCGCCGCAATCGGAAGGGCCTGGAAATTGCCAGGCGGATTCAAGCGGCCGGCGCAATCTGTGGGCTGGCATTAATAATGTCATGATGATCCTTTACAGCAAGCGAATGGCCCCCGGGCCACACCACCTCCACCCACCCCCACCGAAAGAACCCCACCCCCATCCCCCGTATCCGAAGCTTCCAGCGCCCCCCTCTTCGGGGCCTTGACCCAACTCCCAGATCCCCTACCCGCTCTCCCATGATCCGCCCCACCCTCCTCCTCGCCCTCTCCCTCCCTCTCGCCGCACAACTCACCCCCTCCAAGGACTTCCCCAAAGTCTCCATCCCGGCGGAACTCACCCTCGAGAAATTCGCCGACAACACACAGATCGCCAACCCTACCGCCCTCTGCATCGATGGCCAGGGCCGCGTCTTCGCCTCCGAAACCCACCGCTGGCGCATCCAGGTGCAGGACATCCGCCACGGCGGCCCCAACAACAAGTTTCTCCGCGACCGCGTCCTCGGCGACATCTCCACCATGACCCTCGAAGACCGCGAGGCCTTCCACAAGAAGTGGTCCGGGGTCGATAAGGACTACCTCACCTGGGACCAGTTCGACGACCAGGCCGAGACGATCATCCTCCTCGAGGACACCACCGGCGATGGCCGCGCCGACAAGCGCACCGCCTTCCGCGACGACTTCAACGCACCCCTCGCCGGCCCCTCCGGTGGACTCATCGAAAAGGACGGGACGATCTACTTCGCCATGATCCCCGGCATCTACTCCCTCCGCGACGACGACGGCGATGGGAAGGCCGAGGAAGTGAAGACCCTCGTCACCGGTTTTGGCGTCCGCGTCAGCTTCTCCGGCCACGACATGAACGGCTTCGCCTTCGGCCCCGACGGCAAACTCTACTGGTCCATCGGCGACCGCGGCTACCACGTCGAGCAGAACGGCAAGACCTTCGCCCGCCCCGACTCCGGCGCCATCTTCCGCAGCAATCCCGACGGCTCCGACTTCGAGGTCTTCGCCTTTAACCTCCGCAACCCCAAGGAGATCGTCTTCGACGAGTTCGGCAACCTTTTCACGGTCGACAACGACTACGACCACGGCGACCTCGAACGCATCGTTTACGTCGTCGAACACGGCGATTCCGGCTGGCGCGAGGGCCACCAGACCTTCGTCTCCTTCAGCAACTATGCCTTCAACCACATCGGCCCCAAGCCCCCGCGCCAGGAGGACCAGCTCGATCCCTGGATGAACGAAGGCCTCTGGCTGCCCCGTCACGACCGCCAACCCGCCTACATTCTCCCCCCCATCGCCAACACCATCAACGGCCCCTGCGGCCTGGCTTACAACCCCGGCGGCACCACCTTTCCCGAGCGCTTCGCTAAAAATTTCTTCGTGGTCAGCTACGTCGCCGCGCCCGACCGCTGCCTCATCGAAAATTTCTCGCTCACACCCGACGGCGCCTTCTTCAAGGTCAAGGAAACCTCCACCTTCCTCAAAGGCATCGCCATGACCGACCTCGACTGGGGCTACGACGGCAAGATGTACATCTCCGACTACGGCGGCGGCTGGGAACGCCCCAACAACAGCAACATCTACACCCTCTACGACCCCAATCGCCTCGCCGATCCCCTCGTCCAGGAGGTCAAACAACTCTTCGCCAAAGGACTCCCCACCCTCGCCCGGGAGAAACTCTTCGACCTCCTCGCCCACCCCGACCAACGGGTCCGCCAGCGCGCCCAGTTCGCCCTCGCCGAACGCGGCATCGAATCCCGCCCCCTCTTCGAGAAAGCCATCGCCCCCGACCAACCCCTCCTCCGCCGCCTCCACGGTCTCTGGGGCCTCGGCCAACTCGCGGCAAGCGACCCCACCGCCCTCCAACCCCTCACCACCCTCCTCAAGGACGGCGAGGTCGAGATTCGCGCCAACGCCGCCCGCACCCTCGGCACCCACCCCACCTTGCTCGAGCCCTACCGTGCCCAGCTCATCGCCCTCCTCAACGATCCCTCTCTCCGCGTCGTCTCCCTCGCCGCCCTCGCCCTCGCAAATCACGGCCACCCAAGCGCCGTCAATCACGCCATCGCCATGCTCTCGGCCAACGACGACAAGGACGTCGTCGTCCGCCACGGCGGCATCATGATCCTCGCCGAGTGCTCCCCGCCCTCCCTGCTCCTCCAGATGACCTCAAACAAGTCCCCCGCCGTGCGCCGCGCCGCCGTCGTCGCCCTCCGCCGCCAGAAGGCCCCCGAGATCGCAGCCTTCTTCGACGACGCCGACACCTCCGTCCGCCAGGAAGCCATCCGCGGTGCCTACGAGCAGCGCATCACCGAAGCGTTTCCCGCCCTCTCCAAACGCGCCGTCGCGATCGCCAAACGCGTCACGCCCGAGGTAAAATACCACCCCCTCTCCGCCCGTCGCGCCATCTATGCCGCCTGGACCCTCGCCCGCCCCGAAGACCTCGCCATGGTCACCAGTATCGCCAATGACCCCGCCATCGACTTCCGCGTCCGCCGCGACGCCTTCCTCGCCCTCCTCGACTGGAACATCCCCCCCACGCCCGACCCCGTCACCGCCTTCGTGCATCCTCTTCCCGCAAACCGCAGCGCCCTCACTGGCGTCACCGCCGAGCTACTCAAGCCCTACTTTGCCGCCGCCACCACCGACGACGGCGCCGCCAAACTCCTCCCCTGGGCCTTAAAGCTGGTGCAACAGGAAAAGCTCCCCGTTTCCAAGGAACACCTCGCCAGCTACCTCACCAATCAAGAGACCCCCGAAGAGGCCCGCCTCCTCGCCCTCGATCTCCTCGCCGACCGGCAAAAGGCCACCGAAGCCTGGAAGAAGACTCTCGAGTCCCTCGCCTCCGACAAGAGCGACAAGATCCGTTCCCAGGCCCGCGAGATCCTCCTGCGCCTCAAGCCCGACGCCAAGGCCCTCGCCCTCTTCGCCCAGACCCTCGACAACGAGAAGTCCAGTATCACCGAAAAACAACTCACCCTCCAGACCCTCGGCAAACTCACCGGCCCCGAAGCCGCCAAAATCATCAAGGCCAACCTCGACAAGCTCATCGCCAACCTGGTGCAGCCCGAGATCGCCCTCGACGTCATCCTCGCCGCGGAGGCCTCCGACGCCCCCGAAGTAAAGGCCGCCCTCGCCGCCTTCCGCGCCAGCCTCCCGCAGGATGATCCCCTCGCCGAGTGGAAACGCCTCTGCCAAACCGGTGGCGACATCGAGAGCGGCATGACCATCTTCTTCGGCCACGGCACCGCCCAATGCCAGCGCTGCCACACCATGAACGGCGTCGGAGGCGACGTCGGACCCGAACTCGCCGCTATCGGCAAATCGAAGGACGCCAACTACCTCCTCCGCGCCCTCCTCGACCCCCAGGCCGAGGTCGCCGAAGGCTACGGCGTCGGCTCCCTCACCCTCAAGGACGGCACCACCATCGGCGGCAACCTCCTTCCCGACGACAAGGACGGCAACGCCCGGGTCATGGTCGGCGAGGAACTCAAGCGCATCCCCCAAAACCAGATCGCCTCCCGTTCCCAGGCCGTCTCTGCCATGCCCCCCATGGCCGGCATCCTCACCCCCCACGAAATGCGCGACCTCCTCGCCTTCCTCACCTCCTGCAAAGAGGACAAGACCGACGACGGCCACAAGTAGCCGGCTTCGACGTCCCGCCGTAGGCCGTTCCTGCGGCGTCCCGCCGCCTGGATCCCCTCTCCCAATAGTGGCGTGACCGTCCCCACCACCCCCTCCGCGTAGCGGCGCCTCTGCGAGGCGTCGGCGGTTCCCCCCCTCTCCCCTCCCCGGCCCCTCCCCCATCCACGGCCACCGCCTCCCCGGCCTTCCCGCTCACCAAAAGCCTCTCCCCTTTGGACATTCAGCCCCTGTCTCCTTGGTGCCCCCCCACCGCACCCTTCAGCGAGCATCCCTCCCCTCGAACAAGACGGCTACCAAATCCACCCAGGCACGCTCTTCGATTCCCCCGCCGGAAACGAATCATTGCCCTACCCCCGCTTCGGCAACCGCACCCCCCGAGCGCGGCGAAGTCTGACCAGCACACCGCTGAGCAAAGACACCACCAACTCCCCAAGCCACATTCGAGTTTTCAGTCGGACTCTCCGGAACAACGAAAGCTCCTTGATCGAGAGAAGCGTCCCATCGCCCGAATAATAGTAGAGAATACATCCTGGCTTCTCCAAGGACAACAGCCGCTGCCGGGCCTCCCCCGTCATCAACGAGAGATCGTGGACGTTGTGTTGGCAGTTCGCACAGAACTTCTGCTCCGAATTGCCGGTGAGTTTTGGCAAAAACCCGGGGCAGTGAAGATCCAGTGCCGGGAGCTGCTGAGATTTTGCCATGCTGTCTTCTCTTATAGGGCCCCGCCCCCTCCCCGCAACACCGCATTGCTCCCGACCCATGCTCACCCTGCCAGGATCCGAACTGGCACGATCCCCAAGCTCCGCCGAGCCTCCCCGCCCGAATTCAAGGAGCCTCCCCGTCACCCCTTTCAGATCACCTCACGCAAGGTCCGAATCGTCGATCCGGATCAACCAAAATGAGCCCCAGGGCCCGCGCTTCGCTTTCAGTGGCCACTCCGGTCACCTCATGGCGTCACCATCGCCGGAACCCCGTAAAAACGCGCCGCGTTCCCGTGAAACAGCTTCTCGGAAACTCCACGCCCCTTCCCATCAAAGTACGCCCTCGTCAGCGTCAACACCGAGCCATAGTCGCCGCCCGTCCGCGACACCGGCCAATCGCTGCCATAGACGAGACGATCTTCCCCGAAACACTCCCAGGCGAGCTCAAGCACGGGACGATAAAAGGCGATGTCCCGCGGCGCGGGCTGTTCCTTCACCCGCCCGTAGAGTGCCGAAACCTTGCAATACACATTGGCCCGCTTGGCCACGGCGCGAAAGCCCTTCACCCACTCCGGATCGAGCGGCTTTCCGTCCAATACCACCCCGCCAAAGTGATCGATGATGATTTTTAGATTCGGCACGCGTTCCGCAATCGCCGCGACATCCGCCAAACTGTACCCGCCCACCAGAACATCCACCGTCCGTCCTTTCCCGGCGGTCAGCCGCAGATGGCGGTAGAACTCCTCCGTCAACGTGTCCTGATAACGGCCGGACAAACGATAACCCACGTAACGCTCATCCTTGCAGAGCTTCTCGAAGAGCGTCTGGAACTCTGGAGTTCCAATCACCTCCGAGAGGTTCCCCACCACGCCGCGGAAGAGGCCCTTGTTGGCGGCGGTGATCTCGAGGTTCCACTGGTTGTCCGGCAAACTCTGCCCGGCCTGCACCACCACCACCCCTTCGACCCCGTTGGGCTTCGCGATGGACTCGTAATCCCCGGGCAGGTAATTGCGATAGAGCGTCTCGTCGTCCTTCGCGATCCACCCGATCCCCGCCGGCTGGTCCAAGCGCCAGAAATGCACATGGCAGTCGATGATCGGAACCGCAGGAGCCTCTTCCGCCGGGGCCGCCGTCACCAGCACCGCAGAACAGCCCAGCCACCAGAGTATCTTCCTCGCGACATTCATAGCACAAAATGGTACCAGTCCTTGAACTCGAGCATTGGGAGATTGATGGTAGAAGCCAAAGCTTCTCACAGGAGCCCGCATGGCGGCATCGTTACTCCGCCGTCCCCGCCTCCGGTCGCGGCATCCCGTGCTTGTCATAGAGCCGCTGCCAGAAATCGTGCCAATAGGTGTCGTAGTAATCGAGGCCCGCCTTCTTGATGGGCTCGGAATCGACGACCACCGGCCCCTGCGCGGGATCGTAGCCCTCCAAATGATCCTTCCCCGCCCTCTCGCGTGGGGAAACAAAGCGCCACTCCGCCTCGCCCAACACCTCCGCGCACAGCTTGGCAAGTCCCGGATCATATTCCTTCAACTGTGCCCGGGTGTGAATGTGATTGTGGTCGTGATCCATGGTGCGGTTTGTGTCATACCAGCACTGCACCCCCTCCGCCCAGTATTCGGCCCGGTTGGTCGTCGCGTAGCAGCTTTTCTCTCCACCGAAAACGATGAGCACCTGGTCCTCTCCGGTGACTTTCACCGCCGCTCCGGCAGGCTCACCGTTCACCAGGATATCACCGGCTGCGAGGCACTTCTTGAGCAATTCCGGGGACTCCCGCGGGAACCATTGCACCAGCGCGGCATGCAAACTCACCGGTTCCTTGTCCTCCACGCGCTTGAACCGCTGCGCCGCCAACCCGTCTTTCCACAGACCCGCATTCATCGCCGCCTCGTAGGTTTCCTTCAGCCGCTTCTCCAGATCCTCGTCGAAGCCGGGACGTTGAATGACATGCCCGAATTCGTGGATCAGGATGCTTTCCACCTGCATTCCCCCCTCGTATTCCAGAACATCCTCCTCCGCGAAAAGCACCGTCGACCGCCCCTTGACCTTGGTCAAAAACCCGCGTTGCCGCCAGTTGTAGAAGTTCAGTTCCTCGCCGGTCTTGTCCGACTTGAACTGCGGCACATCGGAAGTCACTTCGTTGTGCGCCACCAGGACGCACAGCACCTTCGCCGCACGGATCCGTTCGGCGACCTCCGACTTGATGCTGCCCATGATCTTCCCGAAAAGATAGGCCGCCTCCAAATGAGTGAAATCGGTGACCTTGTCAGAGGTCGCGATGAGGATGCCTTCCACAAGCGTCCCCTTCGTGAAGAACGCCGGATCGAGATCATACTCCTTCCGCTGATCCTCGGTCGGCGGAAGGACCTCCAGCGCCAGCGACGGAGTCATTCCGAGGACAGGGACCGCCAGGAGGGCGGCAAGGAGGAGGCGGATGGTGCGCGGAATTTGAATCATGATTGCCCTTTTACTCGATTGCCGCCTCCGTTCTTGCTCCATACCTTCGCGGCGGTTTCGCCTCCGCCTCGAGACGCCGGCTCCCCCGGCCTGAGCTGAGCAACCCCCTGCACCGGTCGATTCCCACAGTAGCCTCTCACAAATCACCCCCCACCGCCTTGATGAGGGCCACCGTGGCTAGATGCCGCGCCCCGTCAATGCGGGCGGCCGTCCGCTCAGCCTCCAACGGGGTGCGCTGCGCATCGACCACGTCAAAGTAGGCCACCAAGCCGGCATCGTAACGCTTTTGGGACAATTCCACGGTCCGCCGGGCTGAAACCACGGTCCGCCCCTGCGCCGCCGCCTGCTGACTCAACCAACTGATCGCGGTCAGCGCGTCGTCCACCTCCCGCACCGCATTGAGAATGCTCTGCCGATACTCCGCCACGGTTTCCTGATACCGGAATCCACTGCGCTCCAACTCCGCTTTCCGGCGACCCCCATCCAAAAGGGGCACGCTGGCTGTAGGAACCAGTTCCCAGGTGCGGCTGTCACTCCGCAGCACCCGACCCACTTCCGAACCAGCCAAACCGAGCCCGGCGGACAGGCTGACGCTGGGATACAAGGCCGCCTCGGCCGCCCCCACCCTCCCATTGGCCGCCTGCATGGTCCGCTCGGCCCGCGCGATGTCCGGGCGGCGTTCCAACAGAGCCGAGGGCACCGTCCCGGGAACTTTGGGAGGAGCTCCCGTCAACGGCGCGGTGCCCAGCCGAAAATCCGAGGAGGGCACGCCCACCAGCAGCGCCACGAGGTCCTCCAACTCGGCACGGTCCTTCCGCAACCCGAGAATCTCCGCCTCCGTCGCGGACACCTCGGTCTCCGCCCGGGACACATCCACTTCATCAATGTCACCCACCTTGAATCGCTTTCGATTCAACTCGAGCGATTTCCGCCGCAAGCCCAGTCCCTCCCCGAGGATCTCGATCTCCCGGTCAATGGCCCGCGCACTCAAATAGGCCGTCGCCAGATCCCCCTGCAGCGACAAAAGCACGTTGTGATACTCCTCCTCGCTCGCCGCCGCCTCCGCCTCGGCCGCCTGCAAACCACGACGCAGACGACCCCAAAGATCAAGCTCATACCCGAAAACCAAAGGCAGGTCGATCCGCGTGCTGCTCGACCCCAACGAGCCTGCACTGCCCGACTGAGTGTTGCCGGAACTCCGCCGCCGCTCCACCGACGGATCAAAATTCAACCGTGGCTCCAGCTCGCCCCGCCCCAGCGAAACCGCTGATCGCGCCTACTCCACCCGAAAATAGGCCGCCCGAACCGAAAAATTCTCCCGCCCCACCCGCTCCATCAAGCGGTTGAGTTAGGCATCCCCGAACCGCCGCCACCACGCCCCCCGCACCTCCCGGTCCGAAGGCTCCGCCACTTTCCAACCAACGGGGACCTTGAAGTCCGCCGGCAACTGCGCGGAGGTGTCGGGCCGGACGTAATCCGATCCAACCATGCACCCACCCACCAGGCCAAGGCATCCTTCCGCATCCCCGGTTTGACCGAACAACAGCTCCTTGAACGGGTCGAAGTGCGTCTCCTCGGCGCAGACGAGGAGGACCGCGCCCGCTACCGCGAGCTGATGGAGCGCCATCATTACCTCAAAAGCGACGTGATGGTGGGCGAACAGCTCCGCCACGTGGCTGAAGTCGATGGCCAATGGGTCGCGCTCTTGAGCTGGAGCGCGGCGGCCCGCCACCTCAGGGACCGAGAGCAATGGCTCGGCTGGAACAACACCCAGCGCCGCCGCCGCCTCGCCCTGCTCGCCAACAACGCGCGTTTTCTCATTCTGCCTAGCGTGGATTGCCCCAATCTCGCCAGCCGGACGCTCGCTCTCGGATGTGCGCGCCTCAGCGAGGATTGGCAGCAAAGCTACAGCCATCCCATCCTCGCGGTGGAGAGTTTCGTCGACAGCCAGTTGTTCCGCGGCACCTGCTACAAGGCCCAGGGCTGGACATTGTTAGGTCAAACCAAGGGCTACGAACGCTGCCGCCAGGACTACTACACCGAACACGGGCGGCCCAAACAACTCTGGGTGCGCCCGCTCCATCCCCAGGCCCTCCTCTGGCTCAAGGCCGACTCGTTGCCCGCCGCCCTCCAGCCTGTCGAAGATGCCGTCATTCCCCGCTGCGAGGCTACCCTCGGCGAGCTGCGCGACCTGCGCATGCTCTGCCGCCAGGTGCCCGAATGGCGGGCAAAAAAGGGCCGCGACTACCCGCTGCCATGTTTGTTAGCCATCATGGTGATGGCCACCCTGGCGGGCGTGGTGCGCGGGCAGCGGGATCTGGCAGCCTTCGCCGCCAAGCTCACCCGGTGCCAGCTCCGCGCGCTGGGCAGTTATCGCAAACGCGACGGGAGTTATGATTTTCCCAAGGAAACCACCTTCCAGCGGGTGCTCGCCCAGGTCGATGCCGAGGCGCTGGAAAGCGTCCTGCTCCAGTGGGAGGACCGGATGTTAGGGCGTAACTCCCGCGAGGCCGATCCGCTCGTCGCCATCGCCGGCAAGGCCCAGCGTGGCAGCACCCCGCACGTGGAGGACGAGCAGAAGGCCCAGCTCGTCAGCGCGCAAAGCCTGCCAAGCGGACGTGTCTTGGGCACCGTCGCCGTCGAGCACAAGAGCAACGAGATCCCGGCCGCACGCCAGCTGCTAGACAGGATTGGCCCGCTCGATGGCAAACTCGTCATGCTCGACGCCCTGCACACCTGTCAGCAATCCCTGCGCAAGATCCATCAGGATAACGGCGCCGACTATCTGTTACCCGTCAAGGGCAACCATGAGGTCCTGGAGAGCCTTGCCGCCGCCTCCCTGCCGCCGCGCGACCCCGGAGCGGAACCCTCCGGGGTAAAACCCTCCGCCGTGCAACAGCCGACCCAGCCGATTCAGCCAACCGCTGGACTTTCCCCCCTCCGGGCCAAGCACGGGAGTTCCGGCCCATATCCCGCCGCCGCCGTGCGTTACCGCCGCAAGCGAGGACGCTGACAACCGCTCCCGCCACGAGCGGCGCAGCCTGCGGTGGGTCGCGACCACGGCGGAAACCCTCTGTTGTTGCGCCGCACGGTCGGTGGTGGAAGTGACCCGAGAGGTGCATGTCCTGCGCGGCAAGGACAAAGGGAAAACGAGCGCCGAGGTCTGTTACTACGTCAGCAGCCTGGAGCTTGACCAATCACGGGCCGGAGAACTGCTGGAAACCATACGGCTGTATTGGAGCATCGAAGGCGGGCTGCACCAGCGGCTCGATGTCACTGCGGGCGAGGACTCCAGCCGGGTGCGCAACCGCAACGCCATCAAGGTCCTCGGCATTCTCCGCCGCAGCACCATCGGGATCTACTACCAATGGCGGCGACGACGGAAAAACCAACGTCAGTCGCCCCTCAAGGATTTCCATGACGCCATGAACCAGTTCAACAATCGCCAGGCCTTCGCCGCCGTCACCACCCCAAAATCCTAACATCGTGCAAAAATCCGCCGTGGAGCCGATCCCCTTAGAGAGGCTTCTTCCTCGCTGGTAGATGTTGGTGATGATCGCGATTCGGGCTTCGGTCTGGGCCCGGCGCTTCTGACTGCGCAGGAAGTCCGGATCCTGCTCCTTGGCCCGTGAGAGTTGCGGGGATTTTGGGCTGGTGTGCTCCCGGAGGCCGGGTCTGGTTTCGACCAGCCGGGCGGTGACCTCCGCCTCGCTGAAGCCTTTGTCTGTGCAGACCAGCTCGAGGGGGCTGCCTACGGTGTGTTCGGTTTTGTCCACTGCGCCAAGGAGCCTTTTGGAGTCGACCCGGACGTCTTCATACAGTTCGTAGTGGGTGATGAGTCCGTCGCGGTTCTCGCCGATGAGTAGTTTGGGCAGGACTCAGGGTCGTCTTTTCTTCCCGGTGTTGCTCAAGAAGCCGGAGATGGACGCGGGCGTGCTTGGCCAGTAACTATTCAGGTCCCCGGAGCTTTAAAGTTTATAGAAAATTAGGCTTGTACTATAACTTTCATAGTATTTGTTAGTGCGCGTGAAGAGCGAGCGGCCCACGCGAGAACAACTCATTGAGTTGGCCAAGACTGATCCGGAAGCGATTGCGGATCTTGTGTTGGCGCTGTTAGACCGGATCGAAGCACT
>Ga0209284_10002690_pt1 | contig 23607 bp, 19 predicted proteins | sample FRY03_FD_187211 | JGI IMG/M metagenome (GOLD analysis project Ga0209284, IMG submission 187211) | Freshwater microbial communities from Lake Fryxell liftoff mats and glacier meltwater in Antarctica - FRY-03 (SPAdes) (version 2) | ecosystem: Environmental > Aquatic > Freshwater > Ice > Glacier...
TGTCTGCCACTTCCTGCTCTAGGAAGGTAGTGTTGCCTGGGTCGATGATCACAACTTTCTGCATCATCTGACGCACGATTACTTCGAAATGTTTGTCGTTGATTTTCACACCCTGCAGGCGGTAAACTTCCTGGATGTTGTTTACGAGATATTCCTGAACCGCACCCGGACCTTTGATCGATAAGATCGCAGCCGGGGTAATGGCACCATCCGAAAGGGCATCGCCAGCTTTCACAAAGTCTCCATCCTGTACTAGGATGTGCTTGCTCAACGGAACGAGGTACTTTTTTATTTGGCCATCGCGTGATTCTACCTGGATTTCACGGTTACCTCGTTTTACACCACCGAAGCTCACCACCCCGTCGATTTCTGACACAACGGCCGGATTCGATGGATTACGGGCTTCAAACAGTTCTGTAACGCGTGGTAAACCCCCCGTGATATCACGGGTTTTGGTAGTAGAACGTGGAATCTTGGCAATTACTTGACCAGGAATTACGTTGACCTTTTCATCCACCGAAATGTGCGCGCCTACAGGTAGGTTGTACGTTCGGAGGTTGTCACCCTTGCTCGTCACGATGCGAATAGCTGGGTTACGGGTCTTATCCTTGGTTTCAATAATTACTTTCTCTTTGTGACCGGTTTGCTCATCCGACTCTTCGCGGAAGGTCATGCCTTCTACAATGTGTTCGAAATCAGCCTTGCCGTCAAATTCGGAAATGATTACGGCATTGTATGGGTCCCATACGCAGATTTTATCACCCTTCTCAATCATATCACCTGGCTTCACCGACAATACGGCTCCATATGGCAATACGTTGGTCATCAAAGCTTGTTTGGTTTCTGGATGTGAGATGCGGATTTCACCTGAACGAGAAACAACCACGTTCATCGGCGAATCACCGCCCTTGTAAACCACCGTACGTACTTCGTCAAACTCAACCAATCCACCAAACTTGGCGACCAATTGTGATTCAGTAGCCACGTTACCGGCAACACCACCCACGTGGAAGGTACGGAGGGTTAACTGAGTGCCTGGTTCACCAATAGACTGTGCCGCGATTACACCAACAGCCTCACCCATTTGCACCATTTTATTGGTAGCAAGGTTACGGCCATAGCACTTAGCACATACACCAATTTTCGATTCGCAAGTCAATACCGAACGTATTTCTACGCTGTCGATCGGCGAGGCATCAATAGCATTGGCAATCTCCTCAGTTATTTCTTCACCAGCACCAATAATAAGCTCCTTGGTTAATGGATTCACCAAATCGTTCAACACCACGCGACCTACGATACGCTCGTTGAGTGACTCAACAATGTCTTCGTTGTCTTTAAGCGCCGAAGTCTCGATACCGCGTAAAGTTCCGCAGTCGCTTTCGGTAATTACCACGTCCTGAGCCACGTCATGCAAACGACGAGTCAAATAACCGGCATCGGCCGTTTTCAAGGCCGTATCGGCCAAACCCTTACGGGCACCGTGGGTAGAAATAAAGTACTCCAGTACAGAAAGCCCTTCTTTGAAGTTTGATAAAATCGGGTTCTCGATGATCTCACCAGCACCACCGCTTTTCTGCGGCTTGGCCATCAAACCACGCATACCACCCAACTGACGAATTTGTTCCTTCGAACCACGCGCACCAGAATCAAGCATCATGTACACCGAGTTGAAACCTTGTTTGTCGGCTGCAATTTCGCGCATCAAAGTATCCGTGATACGGCTGTTGATACGTGTCCAAATGTCAATTACCTGGTTGTACCGCTCGTTGTTAGTAATGAAGCCCATGTTGTAATTGTTGGTTACTTCATTTACTTCTTTCTGCGCTTCGGCCAGCAAGGTTACCTTGTTGTCAGGTATCATTACGTCATTCAAGTTGAACGACAAACCGCCTTGGAAAGCCATGCGGAAACCGAGACTTTTAATCTCATCCAAAAACTTGGCAGTCGTCGGCAAGTCCGTCCAACGAACAATTTCACCGATGAGGTCACGAAGACTCTTCTTGGTCAATAATTCGTTCACAAAACCAATTGCATCTGGTGCCACTTGGTTAAACATGATACGACCAACAGTCGTTTCAACAACCTTGGTGCTCAATGTATTGGTTTCCTTGTCGCGAACCTGTGTTCTTACTTTTACCCAAGCATGTAAAGCTACTTTGCCATCGTTATAGGCAATAATGGCTTCCTCAGAAGAATAAAAAGTAAGGCCTTCACCTTTAACTTTCACTTCTGGGGTGCTCTTACGGCCTTTGGTGATGTAATACAAACCAAGTACCATGTCCTGTGAAGGAACGGTAATAGGCGAGCCATTGGCCGGGTTGAGGATGTTGTGCGACGACAACATCAACATCTGGGCCTCTAACACCGCCGCATGACCGAGCGGTACGTGTACCGCCATTTGGTCACCGTCAAAGTCGGCGTTGAAGGCCGTACATACCAACGGGTGCAACTGGATGGCTTTGCCTTCGATCATCTTAGGCTGAAAAGCTTGAATACCCAAACGGTGAAGGGTTGGAGCACGGTTTAAGAGCACTGGGTGTCCCTTCATTACGTTCTCCAAAATGTCCCATACCACAGGGTCCTTGCGGTCTACAATTTTTTTGGCTGACTTCACAGTCTTTACAATACCGCGCTCAATCATCTTGCGGATGATAAACGGCTTGAATAGCTCAGCGGCCATGTCTTTCGGCAAACCACACTCGTGCAATTTGAGCTCTGGACCAACCACAATTACTGAACGACCAGAATAGTCAACACGCTTACCAAGTAGGTTCTGACGGAAACGACCTTGCTTACCTTTGAGCATATCACTCAAAGACTTTAAAGCACGGTTGCCATCAGCCTTCACGGCGTTTACTTTACGGCTGTTGTCAAACAACGAGTCAACCGACTCCTGCAACATCCGCTTTTCATTGCGCAAAATCACGTCTGGCGCTTTGATTTCAATCAGTCGCTTCAAACGGTTGTTCCGAATGATCACACGACGATACAAATCGTTCAAGTCAGAGGTCGCAAAACGACCACCTTCCAACGGCACTAGCGGACGCAATTCAGGCGGAATTACAGGAACCATTTTCACGATCATCCACTCCGGACGGTTTACCATGTGCTGGTTAGCACCACGGAAAGCTTCCACAATCTTCAAACGCTTGAGCGCTTCGCTCTTACGTTGCTGTGAAGTTTCAGTGGCCGCTTGGTGACGGAGTTGGTATGAAAGTTCGTCGAGGTTGATGCGCGACAATAAATCGTGCAAGGCATCGGCTCCCATCTTGGCAATGAATTTATTTGGATCGGTTTCTTCCAAATACTGGTTTTCACGTGGCAAAGAATCGATGATGTCGAGATATTCTTCCTCCGTAAGGAAATCCATCTTGCGAATACCATCAGACTCTTTCAAACCAGCTTGAATCACGACATAGCGCTCATAATAAATGATCATGTCGAGCTTTTTGGTAGGCAAGCCTAACAAATAACCGATTTTGTTTGGCAACGAACGGAAGTACCAAATGTGCGCTACAGGCACCACCAATTTGATGTGGCCCATGCGCTCACGACGCACTTTCTTTTCGGTAACCTCTACCCCGCAACGGTCACAAACAATACCCTTATAACGGATACGCTTGTATTTGCCGCAATGACATTCATAATCCTTAGTAGGACCAAAAATGCGCTCGCAGAACAAACCGCCCATCTCCGGCTTATACGTCCGGTAGTTGATAGTTTCGGGCTTGGTTACTTCGCCATAAGAGCGGTCAAGAATGGTTTCAGGAGAAGCCAGTCCGATCCGGATCTTGGTAAAGTTGCTTTTAATTTTGAACTCTTTCTTAAATGACATAAGAGTGAACCTCCGATTAGTCTAATGAAACATCTAAACACAATCCGCGTAATTCGTGCAGCAATACGTTGAACGATTCAGGCAAGCCCGGCGTAGGCAGGTTGTCGCCTTTAACAATCGCTTCGTATGTCTTGGCACGACCTACAATATCGTCGGACTTCACAGTCAATATTTCTTGTAAGATGTTGGCTGCACCGAATGCCTCAAGTGCCCACACTTCCATCTCACCGAAACGCTGACCACCAAACTGTGCCTTACCACCCAACGGCTGCTGGGTAATGAGCGAGTATGGTCCGATTGAACGAGCGTGCATCTTGTCATCAACCATGTGTCCGAGCTTCAGCATGTAAATCACACCTACTGTCGTCTTTTGGTCGAACGGTTGGCCACTTTGGCCATCGTACAATTGCGCACCACCCAATTCCGGAATGCCGGCCTTGATTGTGTAATCTCGCACTTCGTCGTAACTCGCGCCGTCGAAAATTGGGGTTGCAAATTTCACGCCCAATTCCTTACCTGCCCAGGCCAATACCGATTCGTAAATCTGGCCCAAGTTCATACGCGATGGTACGCCCAATGGGTTCAATACGATGTCTACCGGTGTGCCATCTGCCAAGAAAGGCATGTCCTCGTCGCGCACAATCCGGGCTACAATACCCTTGTTACCGTGACGACCGGCCATTTTGTCCCCTACGCGCAGTTTACGCTTTTGTGCTACATATACTTTTGCCAAACGTAAGATGCCAGATGGCAGCTCGTCACCCACTTGGATGGCGAATTTCTTACGCTTTGCATCGCCCATGAGCTCAGAAAGTCTGATTTGGTAGTTCTTGAGCATGATTTTAGTCAACTCATTCTTCTCCTTATCTACAATCCAACCATCTGGGTTTACGTTATTAAAGTCGATTTCAGTCAATACCTTGCGGGTAAACTTCACTCCTTTAGCAACCACTTCTTCTTTGTATGTATTGAAAACACCCTGGGATACTTTGCCTTCTACAATGCTCAACAATTTGTCGATCAAAGATTCACGCAACGTACCTACCTCGCGGTTGAACTGAGCATCGATTTTTTCAACCAATACCTTTTCTTCCTGCTTGGCCAGCTTGTCCTTCTTCACACGTGAGAACAACTTCTTGTCAATCACCACACCTGTCATGCTCGGTGGCACGCGCAGGGAAGCATCTTTTACATCACCAGCTTTGTCACCAAAGATCGCACGAAGGAGCTTTTCTTCCGGAGAAGGATCACTTTCGCCTTTTGGAGTGATTTTACCAATGAGGATGTCGCCTTCACGAACGTGTGCGCCCACCCGGATGATGCCGTACTCGTCAAGGTCTTTAGTAGCCTCTTCGCTCACGTTCGGGATATCTGCAGTTAATTCTTCTTCACCTCGCTTGGTGTCACGCACCTGAAGCTCGAACTCCTCGATGTGAATCGATGTGTACCAGTCTTCACGTACCACACGCTCCGAAATCACGATGGCATCCTCGAAGTTGTAACCCTGCCATGGCATAAAGGCCACCTTGAGGTTTCTTCCGAGAGCCAATTCGCCCTTCTGTGTGGCATATCCTTCTACCAAAACATCACCCTTCTTCACCTCCTGGCCTTTCTTAACGATCGGCTTGTGGTTAATGCTGGTGTATTGGTTTGTCTTGCGGAATTTAGTTAGTTTATACGTCTTGGCGTCGCCTTCAAAACTGGCCAAACGGTCGTCATCGCTGCGGTTGTAGCGAATGGTGATCGAACGCGCATCTACATACTCCACTATACCATTGCCTTCGGAGGTTAACATGGCCCGCGAATCGCGTGCTATGCGGCCTTCTAAGCCGGTACCTACGATTGGCGCCTCAGGACGCAACAACGGTACAGCCTGACGTTGCATGTTCGAACCCATCAAGGCCCGGTTGGCATCGTCATGCTCAAGGAATGGAATCAAAGAGGCAGCAATACCCACAATTTGGTTCGGCGCCACGTCCATAAATTGCACCTCACCTGGCTGTACAATTGGGAAGTCACCTTGCAAACGACATTTTACCAAATCACGGGTAAAATTACCTTTTACATCCAAAGGCGCGTTGGCCTGGGCAATGATGCGCTCGTCTTCGTCTTCTGCGCTGAGAAACACCACGCCTTTCTCTACTTCTACGCGACCGTTGTCAACAGTACGATAAGGCGTTTCGATGAAGCCCATGCCGTTGATCTTTGCGTGCACGCAAAGCGAAGAAATCAAACCGATGTTCGGACCTTCAGGAGTTTCGATGGTACACAAACGCCCGTAGTGGGTGTAGTGTACGTCACGCACCTCAAAACCGGCACGTTCACGCGACAAACCACCGGGTCCGAGTGCAGACAAACGACGCTTGTGCGTGATTTCCGCCAACGGATTGGTTTGGTCCATGAACTGACTCAACTGGTTGGTACCAAAAAAACTGTTGATCACCGAACTTAATGTGCGCGCGTTGATCAAATCAGTTGGTGTAAATACCTCGTTGTCGCGGATGTTCATACGCTCACGGATGGTACGGGCCATACGGGCCAAACCAACACCGAACTGGGCGTACAACTGTTCGCCCACAGTACGTACACGACGATTGCTCAAGTGGTCAATGTCATCCACGTCGGCCTTAGAGTTCGACAACTGAATGAGGTACTTCACAATCGCAATGATGTCTTCTTTGGTCAATACACGCACATCCGAACTGGTGGTCATCCCCAGCTTGCGATTAATACGGTAGCGGCCTACTTCACCTAAGTCATAACGCTTGTCAGAGAAAAACAACTTCTCGATAATCTGACGTGCAGATTCTTCATCTGGCGGCTCAGCGTTACGCAGTTGACGATAAATGTGCTCAAGGGCTTCTTTTTCTGAGTTAGAAGTGTCCTTTTGCAAAGTATTGTAAATGATCGAATAGTCGCCGTGCAAGTTCTCATCCTTGTGCATGATGATGCTCTTCACTCCTGCGTCTACAATCAGATCAATCATTTCATCTTCAAGGATGGTATCACGCTCTAGAATGATCTCGTTTCTGTTAATAGAAACTACCTCACCGGTGTCCTCATCCACGAAATCTTCCACCCATGTCTTCAAAACACGAGCAGCTAAACGACGTCCAACTGCTTTCTTTAAACCAGTCTTGCTCACTTTTATCTCATCGGCCAAATCGAAAATGTTCAGGATGTCTTTGTCCGAATCAAATCCAATGGCACGCAACAAAGTCGTTACCGGGAATTTCTTTTTACGGTCAATGTAAGCATACATTACGTTGTTCACGTCTGTAGCAAACTCAATCCAAGAACCTTTGAAAGGGATAATCCGAGCAGAATATAACTTTGATCCATTGCTGTGCACGGTCTGTCCAAAGAACACACCCGGTGAACGGTGCAATTGCGATACAATCACACGCTCAGCACCGTTGATTACAAAAGTGCCTTTCGGGGTCATGTAAGGAATGGTACCGAGGTACACATCTTGCACAATGGTTTCAAAGTCTTCGTGCTCTTCGTCGTTACACGACAAGCGCAGTTTCGCTTTCAGTGGTACTGAATAGGTCAGACCTCTTTCGATACATTCTTCGATGGTGTATCTGGGGGGATCCACGAAATAATCGAGGAATTCCAATACGAAGTTGTTCCGGGCATCAGTAATCGGGAAATTTTCCGCGAATACCTTGTACAGACCTTCGTTAGTGCGGTTCTCCGCAAGCGTTTCCAACTGGAAAAAGTCCTGGAAAGACTTAATTTGAACTTCCAGGAAATCGGGATAGTCTATGGTCGAGTTAATCGACGCGAAAGTTATTCTACCCTCTGGTGTGATGTTGGCTGCCAAAGATTAGTTATTTATGTTAAACACCGTGATCACAAATACAAATAGCCGTAGGCCTAACACCCGAAAAATCGGGTGCAGGCCTACAGCAAAGAATGCTGGTTGAAAGTAATTACTTGATCTCAACCTCAGCGCCCGCTTCTTCAAGCTTAGCTTTCAACGCTTCGGCTTCGTCCTTAGGACACTTTTCCTTAAGCGCCTTTGGTGCTGAATCTACCAATTCTTTGGCTTCTTTCAGACCAAGACCAGTAAGGTCTTTAACCAACTTCACAATGTTCAATTTCTGAGCGCCAGCGCTCTTCAAAATCACGTCGAACTCAGTTTGTACTGCCGCTGCAGGGGCATCGCCACCACTAGCTGGACCAGCAACAGCAACAGCAGCAGCTGCTGGCTCGATGCCGTACTCGTCCTTCAATATTTGAGCTAACTCGTTTACTTCTTTCACTGTCAAGTTTACCAACTGCTCAGCGAATGCTTTCAAATCTGCCATTTTTTTGATTTAAAATTGTTTTTCTCTTTTTATTAATTTGTTCTTTCTTGGAGGGTTTTTACGATGCCTGCGATTTTGCCGCCTCCAGACTGCAGTGCAGATATAACATTCTTAGCAGGTGATTGCAACAAGCCAACGAGGTCTCCAATGAGTTCGTACTTAGACTTAACAGCAACCAATGCATCCAATTGGTTATCACCAGTGTAAATTGCCGAATCAATGTAAGCGGCTTTCAATACTGGCTTGTCGAAATTTTTTCTGAATTCCTTGAGCAACTTCGCAGGAACATTTCCCTGGTCAGCAAACATCACGGAAGTAGGACCTTTCAACGAATCATACAACTCTTCGTATGCCGTAGCATTCACACGGTGCATGGCCTGTTGGAGCAGGGTGTTCTTCACTACTCTGAACTCAACACCTTTTTCAAAACACAAACGGCGAAACTTGTTAATAGATTCCACAGTTAGGCTTGAGCTGTCAGTCAGGTAGAAAAACGTGCTCTGAGAGAGCTTCTCGGCGAGATCTTCAATGATCAGTGCTTTTTCTTCTCTTGTCATGTCTTAGATCCCCGCAATTGATTTAGGTTCAATGTTTATACCAGGGCTCATCGTGCTAGACAAAAAGATTGTCTTAACATACGTACCCTTCGCAGCTGAAGGCTTCAACTTTACAATCGTCTGAATCAACTCAAGAGCATTTTCTTCCAATTGCTTCGATTCAAATGAAGCCCTACCAATACCAGCGTGTACAATACCGAATTTGTCTACTTTAAAATCGATTTTGCCACCTTTTACGTCTGTAACCGCTTGCCCAACGTTATCAGTAACGGTACCAGTCTTAGGGTTCGGCATCAAACCACGCGGGCCTAATACACGTCCCAAACGACCGACTTTCGCCATGACACTTGGTTGGGTAATTATTACATCAACGTCAGTCCATCCGCCCTCAATTTTTGCGATGAACTCGTCCAATCCTACAAAGTCAGCACCTGCAGCTTTCGCTTCTGCTTCTTTGTCTGGGGTGCATAACACGAGAACTCGTGCTACTTTTCCGGTCCCATGAGGAAGGGTTACCGTACCCCTAACCATTTGATTGGCCTTGCGTGGGTCCACACCAAGACGAACGTTCAAGTCCACAGATGCGTCAAACTTGGTGTAAGAAATTTCTTTCACCAAAGCCGTAGCCTCGTTGAGCTTGTACGCCTTCGTCCGATCGAACTTAGCGTTAGCCAATTTTTGATTTTTGGTTAATTTAGCCACTTTAACTATTTAAATTAATTGTCCCAGGGGGCTGACCCTGTGATGTTTATACCAAGACTGCGCGCTGTACCTGCAACCATTTTCATGGCTGACTCTACTTTAAAAGCGTTCATGTCTTGCATTTTGTCTTCTGCGATCGCACGTACTTGCTCCCAGCTTACATTTCCAACTTTCACACGGTTTGGCTGCGCTGATCCTTTTTGCACTTTAGATGCTTCGATCAGTTGAATCGCTACCGGTGGCGTTTTAACAACAAAGTCGAACGACTTGTCGCTGTAAACCGTAATCACTACGGGTAATACTTTTCCAGCTTTTTCCTGGGTTCTGGCGTTAAACTGCTTACAGAACTCCATGATATTCACACCCTTTGAACCGAGTGCTGGACCTACTGGAGGTGCTGGGTTGGCGGCTCCTCCTTTAATCTGGAGCTTAATAAACGCGCTGATTTCCTTTGCCATTATATTCTATGTATTAGGATAATTTTTCTACTTGTATGTAATTCAACTCAATCGGCGTACGGCGTCCAAAAATCTTCACCATTACCTTGAGCTTTTTCTTTTCTTCGTTAATCTCTTCAATCACGCCTGTGAAATCGTTGAACGGACCGTCCATCACTTTCACCGACTCACCAATAGTGAATGGATTTGATAAGATCTCACCCTGTTCAGTCATTTCATCGACCTTACCGAGGATTTTGTTCACCTCTGATTCGCGCAAAGGTGTAGGATTGTTACCCCCTAAGAAGCCAATCACGTTTGGAATCTGAATGATGGTTCCTACCAAATCGGCATTGAGCGCTGCTTCGATCAAAATATAGCCAGGGAAGAAATTTCTTTCCTTAACCACTTTCTTACCGTTGCGCAACTGGAGCACCTTCTCCATAGGAATCAGGATCTGAGGAATCAGTTCCTTAATACCCATGTGAGTAATTTCTGATTCCAAGTACTCCTTTGCCTTGCGCTCTTTACCGCTGATGGCTCTTACCACATACCACTTTAATTCCATACTGCTATCGAATTAAACAAAGAGGTGATAAAACGCACTCAGTAAGTTAGAGAAAGCCAAGTCCATCGCATAAATTACTAGCGAAAAGATGAGCGAAGCCACTAGTACTACTACCAGACTGCTTTGCAACTCTTCCCACGTAGGCCAACTCACTTTATGTAAAAGTTCGTTACTGGCTTCTTGTATATATATTCTGATCTTATTCATGAGCTTATCTGCTGCACGGGTGGAGAGACTCGAACTCCCAGCCTATGGTTTTGGAGACCATCGCTCTGCCAATTGAGCTACACCCGTATAGACACTGAAATCTCCCCGGATTCCCGAGAAGATTTCAGATCATTTAATTGATTGAATTATGAAATAATTTCAGTTACCTGACCAGCACCTACGGTACGGCCACCTTCGCGAATAGCGAAACGCAACCCTTTTTCCATCGCAATTGGAGAGATCAAGATAACTGTGATTGAAATATTGTCACCAGGCATTACCATTTCCACGCCGTCTGGGAGGAAAATCTCACCAGTTACGTCTGTGGTACGGAAATAGAACTGCGGACGGTATTTGTTAAAGAACGGGGTATGACGACCACCTTCTTCTTTCGACAATACGTACACCTCGGCCTTGAACTCATGGTGAGGCTTCACTGAACCTGGCTTACAAATTACCATACCACGACGGATATCGGCCTTTTCTACACCACGCAGCAACAAACCTGTGTTGTCACCAGCTTCGCCACGGTCAAGGATTTTGCGGAACATCTCAACACCAGTTACGGTTGATTTGAGGTTCTCAGCACCCATTCCAATGATGTCAACTGGATCACCAGAGTTGATTACGCCACGCTCAATACGACCAGTAGCAACCGTGCCACGACCCGTGATTGAGAATACATCCTCAACAGGCATCAAGAAAGGAAGGTCAATTTGACGTGGAGGAATTGGAATGAAATTATCAACGGCTTCCATTAACTCGAGCACCGTGTCTACCCACTTCTCTTCACCGTTCAAAGCACCAAGTGCTGAACCACGAATTACAGGGATATCATCACCTGGATAATCGTAGAAAGAAAGCAATTCGCGGATTTCCATTTCAACGAGGTCTAACAACTCTTCGTCGTCAACCATGTCAACTTTATTCATGAAAACAACCAACGCTGGTACACCTACCTGGCGGGCCAAGAGGATGTGCTCACGCGTTTGTGGCATCGGGCCATCGGTTGATGCTACTACGATGATAGCGCCGTCCATTTGGGCAGCACCAGTAACCATGTTTTTTACATAGTCGGCGTGTCCAGGACAGTCTACGTGTGCGTAGTGACGGTTCAAGGTCTGGTATTCTACGTGTGCAGTGTTGATGGTGATACCACGCTCTTTTTCTTCAGGAGCAGAGTCAATAGATTCGAATGAACGAGCCTCTGACCAACCTTTTCCAGCCAACACCTTCGTGATAGCCGCTGTGAGGGTAGTTTTACCGTGGTCAACGTGACCGATGGTACCGATGTTTACGTGCGGTTTGGAACGGTCGAATTTTTCCTTTGCCATTTTGTTTTTATTTAATTTATCCTGTTTTGGTACAAATGTTAATTCTATCAGAGACTTGGCAACCTCAAATAGACAAGCCAATACACGTTGATGTATTGGTGCTAGAGCCGTTGAACAGAATTGAACTGTCGACCTCTTCCTTACCAAGGAAGTGCTCTACCACTGAGCTACAACGGCCTTACTCTTTATTAATACAGACGAACGTCTTTCGTCTTTTTATTTTTTTCCGAGCGGGAGACGAGGTTCGAACTCGCGACCTATAGCTTGGAAGGCTATCGCTCTACCAACTGAGCTACTCCCGCTTGTCTCCCGAAGGAGTTTCATGGTGGGGAGAGGAGGATTCGAACCTCCGAAGCTTTCGCAACCGAGTTACAGTCGGTCCCATTTGGCCACTCTGGTATCTCCCCCATGAAATTTGAGCCTCCTGCCGGAATCGAACCAGCGACCTACTGATTACAAATCAGTTGCTCTACCATCTGAGCTAAGGAGGCATAACTTTAAAAGAACATTCCTTTCCAACGACTAATGGTGTAGGCGTCAAAAAGGAATGCAAATGTAGCAATAAATTAGATTAAGCAAGAGATTTTATCAAAATTTGCTTAAAATTTTCAGTCTTTAAGTTTGCGTAACTGTCTGCGGAGGGATTCTACACATTCGTCCGTGCCTTCTTCAAATGTTTTGCTATGCTCTTTAGAGAAAAGCGTCTTGCCAGGCAGATGTAATTTTATTTCGGTAATCTTATTTGCTGTATCAGAGGCGTTTTCTACACGTAGAAATACTTCTACATTAATCACTTTATTGTTGAAGGTTTCAAGCTTTCCGAGCTTTTTCTCGATGAAGTCAATGAGTTTGATGTCTGCATCGAAATGAATCGATTGAATGTTGATTTCCATAATAATTCTATTTAGGCTTTTGGATGCGTTTTACGATAAACCTCTTTTAATTTCTCGATCGAATTGTGCGTATACACCTGCGTGGCGGCCAAGCTGCTGTGACCAAGCAACTCTTTCACCGCATTTAAATCCGCACCATTGTCGAGCAAGTGCGTTGCATAGGTGTGACGAAGGACGTGCGGACTGCGTTGTGTAATGGTTGTAACCAGTGAAAGGTTGCGATTTACTATGGTATATACGAGTCGTGGATACATGGCTAGTCCTTTTGAAGTCAGGAACAGCGCCTTATTTTCCGTATTCCCAAAAGTAATGTTTCGTTGAAGTAAATATACGTCGATTTGCGCTGAAAGTAGCGCGCTCATGGGTACAATTCGCTCCTTATTCCGCTTACCTAACACCCGCATGGTACCCCCCCGTAGGTCCACTTCTGTGACTTTCAGGCCAATGAGTTCCGACAAACGAATGCCGCAGCCGTAAAAAATTTCTAATATGGTTTTGTCGCGTATGCCTTCGTAACTGTCCTCAAACTCCTGCTCGTCGAGCAGCTGTCCCATTTGCTTGTGAGCCACCACCATAGGCAGGCGTTTGGACACTTTGGGCCGGATGAGTCGCTGGGTGGGATCTTGTTCAACTTTGCCCAAACGCCGCAAATATTTGAAGTAGGCCTTGAGTGTCGAAATTTTGCGATTAATAGAACGAGGACCTTGGCCCTGCTGCAATAAAAAAACCATCCAGGAACGCAATTGGGCATGGCCTGCTTCCTGAATGGTTTTTATTTCAAAAGTATTTTCTAGAAAGCTTGTCAGTTGGGCAAGGTCAGAGGCGTAGGCCTTTAACGTATGCTCAGATGCACGCTTTTCGTACTTGAGATAATTAAGAAAAGTTTCGTTAGCCTCCATATCGCCCAGTTAAGACCGAGCGATAAAGTTACGAAAAATCAAATACCTTCCGCTTCGTTCATTTGCTGAATATACACAGCCTTCAGCTTCTTCTGGCGGGTTTCGATGGATGGCTTTTCGAAAGCTTGACGACGACGGAGCTCTTTGAGCACACCTGTCTTTTCAAACTTCTTTTTGAACCGCTTGAGCGCTTTGTCTACTGACTCGTTCTCTTTAATATCGATTTTGATCATGATTGTAATTTAGAGAGCTGCAAAGGTAATAAAAGGATTTACAAAAACAATCACTTTAGTACTTGTCTTGAAATTACCAGTTTTTGGATTTCGCTGGTGCCTTCGCCAATTGTACAAAGTTTGGAGTCGCGGTAAAACTTCTCCACGGGGTAATCTTTGGTGTAACCGTAGCCCCCGAAGATCTGAACACCCTCCACAGAGGCCCTTACAGCCACTTCTGAGGCATAATATTTAGCCATGGCCGACTCTTTGGTCACCGGCTTGCCTTCGTTCTTTAAATAGGCCGCTTGATAGGTAAGCAATTCGGCTGCTTCAATTTCAGTGGCAATATCAGCCAACTTAAAACTGATGCCTTGGAACTCGCTGATGGGCTTACCAAATTGCTCGCGCTCTTTTGAATATTTGACAGAAGCTTCAAACGCCCCCTTGGCAATGCCCAAAGAAAGCGCGGCAATGCTGATGCGACCGCCATCCAAAATTTTCATCGCTTGAATGAAGCCATCCCCTATTTTACCGAGAATATTTTCCTTTGGAACCCTGCAATTCTCGAAGATCAATTCGGTGGTTTCAGAGGCCCGCATGCCCAATTTGTTTTCTTTTCTACCGTGGGTAAACCCCGGGGTGCCTTTTTCGATGACAAAAGCAGTCATTCCATGCGAATCTAACAACTCGCCCGTACGCACCATTACCACTGCCAAATTGCCAGATTTACCGTGTGTAATCCAACTTTTAGCGCCATTGATTACCCAATGATCACCATCCTCAATGCCCACAGTCATCATACGCATGGCATCAGAACCCGTATTTGGCTCGGTGAGACCCCAAGCCCCTATCCATTCCGCAGTAGCCAACTTCGGCAACCAGCGGCGCTTTTGCTCTTCATTGGCAAACGACAAAATGTGACCGGTGCAAAGTGAGTTGTGCGCGGCCATCGACAAGCCGATAGAGCCATCTATTTTAGCGAGTTCTTCAATGGCAGTTACATATTCGTAATAGCCAAAACCGGAACCACCGTATTCTTCGGGAACCAACACGCCCATGAGCCCCAATTTGCCCATTTCTTTAAAAACTTCAATAGGGAACTCCTGACTTTCATCCCACTCCATCATTTTCGGACGGATGTGCTTGTCGCCAAAATTGCGAATCATTTCGGCAATCATCTGCTGATTCTCTGTCTTTTGAAAATTCATAATGCTGTTTTATGCGCTGCCAGGATTGCTCCTCGCTTTGCTTTTTGAAGCTACAAAAATAGCTTTTAGTCTGCTTGTTGCAGCCCCTCCACCTGGAGATAAGGTAAAAGCTTTTGAAAACGAAGACTGTCGAGGCCATGGATCCGCAGCAAATCCTCCGGCGTTTTGAAACCACCATGCTGCTGTCGATAAGCGATTACACGTCTGGCCAATACCTTACCCACGTACGGATGTGTGGCTAGTTGCAGCTCTTCGACTTGATTGATGTAAAGCGGCTGCACAACCTTGGGGATAAGCTGGAACAAGGGCGCTAAGGCTTCATACCTTGCCGAATCAATGCCATAAACTTCTTTGAGCTGACTGATGCTGATGAAGCCTCCGAGGCGCTCACGGTAGCGCACAATGCGCCCAGCGAAAGCGGGACCAATGCCAGGCACGTCCAGTAAAGCAAGCGAATCGGCTTGATTGAGAAACACCGCTTGCCAAGTGGCAAAGGGTTTGCTGATGTCTGTTTTTGAGACTGCTGCAGTTTGCTGTTCTTGCTCAAACCGCAACCAAGGCCGAAGGCGGTCTTTTTCGGCGTCGGAAAGACTGAAAAGCTTGTCAAAAGCACCCTCATCGCGAATTTTACCACCTTTATTTCGAAAACGGAGAAGTCCGGAAATGGTGCGACTCGACAAGCCAAGTCTTGCGAAACCAATGGAATCTAAGCTGTTGATGTCGAAAGGAAAAAGCTCAGTTATGGGCGCTGCTTCTGCCGATGCAGGTAAAGTCGTTATCAATAAACTGGCATCTTGCCGCAAAAAAGCAGCCAATTCCTTGTCTAAAGGCACTGGCCCCTCCTCTGCAGCAGGTAGCCAATAGCCAATACTCAAATGCACGCTCAGCAACAGCAGCAGAACGCTGATACCGATGCGTTCTCCTTTACTGAGGGTCCAAAATGCCATCCACAACTTGCGCATAGCATTGGCATTTAACGAGGGTCGTCATCGTTGTCCTCGTACGAATCAGGCTCAGGCTTGAGCGGTGATTTCAGCACCTTCCAAAAGAAGTAGGCTGTAATTATGGTGACAGTTACTTGCACCGTCACCATCAATATAAATGCTCCTGTAGTCATTAGTCTATCCTCCCCGTTTTGCGTCTTACATTCGTTGCACGTTTCACCTGCCAAGCGATAAAAAAGAACAAGGCGGTTAACCACAAACGCGATGCATCCGAATACAACACCTTGTTATAAAAAGTGCCCTCAGCAATTTTTTGTGTTACTTGTATCACATCTCCTTCAGAAACCAAAACGATTTGATCAGCTGTGAACTCGTATATTTTGATTACTACATCAGAAACCGGACTCTTAATAGCCACAATTTGTTTGTCCCTGCCGCTAGTAATGCTACTTACTACCCCTTCGATTTCAGCTTCAAAATAATCAGCCACGTAGGCTTTATTAGCGACCATGCCCTGGTGGGTGATGTTGCCAATAATGCTACTAGCATCTAACTCCCAACCTTCTTTAAATGCCTTTTCCCAGTCGTTGTTTTTCGGGGTAAATAAAGCCCCTAAAAACACAATCAACAACAATAAAGGCGTAACGTATTTGATAATCGGTCGATAAAATCTAGGCACCTTCATGTCAGCCCCTCGGTTAATTTCGTCCCAACCTTTGTCTAGTCCAAATACCCAAGAAAACAATATGGTTTCTGCCAAGGCAAAAACCACCAAAGCCACGGTGCCTACCCAATAGTCATATTCGTCGAATACTCCTTCTTGATAGAAAAACACTGTCGGTAAACCCATCACTAACACCAGTGCGCCAAACGACCAGGCCGCTTTTTTGGTATTCCAGCCAAATTCATCGCGCATGAAGCCCATCCAAGGGGTACCCATGGCCAAAGAAGAAGTTATGCCTGCAAAAAATAACAAACCGAACCACATCACACCCGCAGCCGTCCCCAACAGCACGCCCCACTTACCAAACAAAAACGGCATGGTTTGAAAGGCCATAGAAAAGCCTGCATTATTTTTTACCCAATCAAGGCCTAAATACCCTACCGCAATCGGGATCACAATACTCGCACCCAATACAATCTCTACGAAGCCGTTCATCCAGCCAGCCGACATGGCGTTTAGGGCAATGTCGTCGTTCGGCTTTACATAGGCAGCATAACACTGAATGGTCCCCATCCCTACGGAAAGGGTAAAAAAGATTTGTCCCGCCGCCGCCATCCAAACTTTGGGATTGCGCAAACTATCAAAATTCGGTTCCCACAAAAAGTTGAGGCCTGCGAAGCTGTTACAATCAGTACAGCCTGCTGGTGCGCCAGCATCCCCAAGGGTCCATCCGCGCAAAGCCAACAAAACACCAAAACCCAACAACATAGGAATGCCAATTTTGGCTACTTTTTCTACCCCACCTTTGAGTCCTTTTGATAAAATCCAGGTGTTTAATGCTAAACAAATGACGTAGAAAACAACAGCTTCGTAAGGAATGCCTGTGGTAGAATGCTCAACATCGGTATAGCTCACAAAAAAATCAGCCACTTGAGACTGGTCCATGCCGCTGAATGTTTGGCGCAGACTGTGATAAACGTAGGAAAGGGTCCACGATTCAATGTAGCAATAATAGGCCGCCACAGCGATGTTGGTGAAAATACCAAACACTCCGAAGTACTTCCAAATGCTTTTTTTGGTCATGTTATCGAGTATGAAGGGCGTTGAGTGGTTGCCGAAGCGGCCGCCGTAGCGCCCTACAGACCATTCAATCCACAGCAAGGGTATCCCCATCACCAAAAAACACACTAAATAAGGTATAATAAATGCTCCGCCGCCATTCTGCACGGCTTGCACAGGAAAGCGAAGAAAGTTACCTAGTCCTACCGCGTTGCCCGCCATCGCGAGAATTAAGCCAACACGCGTACCCCAGGAATCAGTTGTTTGTGACATTAAAACGTTAATTTATCTTAAGAGAGAGCCAAGATAGAAGAATAGAGCGAACCACACAAATTAATATCAGTCACGCTCGGTGTTATCGAAACTTATTGCGCAGTTTGTGACATTACGAGTGCAATTCCCTCTTCGAAGCTGCGTGGTTCATAGCCTAATTCTCTGCGCGCCTTGTCAAGCACAAAACCTGTGATTTTTGGCCTACGTGCTTTTTGGCCTAGTTCATCGGTGCTCACCTCGCTGATTTGATCGGTAGGCAGCTTAAAGTAGTCGGCTACCCGTTTTACCAGTTCAAGCACCGACATCTGGTCTTTACCACTGATATTAAAAACACCTTGGGCCCGGTTGATGGCAGCTAAAATACAACCAGCGGCTAAATCTTCTGCCAAAGTGGGGGATCTAAATTGATCAGCCACGATGCGCAAGGGCTGTCCTTTTTCAAGCGCACTTTTAGCCCAAAGCACAATGTTTGAGCGGCTCATATCTTCAGCCACACCGTAAACTAGCACGGTGCGAATGATGGCATAAGAAATGGAGCTATCGATCAGTAATTTTTCGGCGGCTAACTTCGATTTGCCATAAAAACTAAGGGGATTGGCAGCCGCTTTTTCATCGTAGGGACCCGCAGCACCATCAAAAATGAAATCGGTAGACAAATGAATCATGTGGGCGTTGATTGCCTCGCAAGATCGAATGAGATAGTCAACGGCAGACACATTGAGGTTCCAGCAGGCCGCTTGGTGTTCTTCGCAATCATCTACTTGGGTCATGGCAGCAGTATGAATAATTACATCTGGTTTTACGGCCAAAAACAGCTCTAGCACTTGTTGCTCATCGCAAACATCTAAAGAATAATAAGTATAACCTATTTGTGATTGAAGCCTATTTTGACCGCGGGCGGTGGCAATCAACGTTACGTCAGCGCGCTCCTTCAGGGCATGAATAAGTTTTTGTCCGAGCAGGCCATTGCTTCCTGTTACCATGATTTTCATGGCACAATATTAAAAAAAGGAAATGGTTATGGGACTATTCTGGCCCATTAGATGGGGATATTAATCCCAAATAATACTTTTGCGCTTGAAGTACGACTTCAAATTGAGCCAAAAAGCGGTAATCATGTAAAACACAATTGGTGAGCCGAGCGAGAGTAAAGAAACGTATATAAATACATTTCGCACCCTTGCCGTCGGCAGATCGAATTTTTCACTCAAATAATCACACACACCAAAGGCTTGATTCTCAAAAAAAACTTTAATCTTGTTAACCAGTTTTTGCATGTTTCGTTTGTTTTCGGGTTAGAAGTTTACAACCCACTGAGCAATCCAAACATCTTTGCTCAGAGCAATAATGTTTGTACAATTCGATAATGCCCTGAGATTGGAGTGCATTTGCAGGCTTTACGCCTAGCGGAGCATACAAATGTAAGACATTGTTTTCTTCCGCACGTAACTCTTCGAGCCAATTAATCGCTTTTTCTTGCTCTTCTGGCTGGTGTTGCAATTTTCCGTATAAAAATACAGCTGGCACCAGGGCGTTTATGATCCAAACTTCGGCCATGGCTTGACTTGGCACGCCAGACTTCCCTTTGCCATTATCACCCGGTCGATAGTGGTGTTGCCAATAGGTTGAAGGTGGTTGAAGCAACAGGGGCATTATTGTTTTGATGGTGTGTTGCGATCTCATTTTTTGAAAAAGAGGGAGATTCTGGTGTACCAAGGTCGCCAATTGCGCAATGCGACGTGTTGGAAACCCACCGGGACGCATCCTTAAAAAGCGCCATGCCGCAGCGTAATGTGGCTTTAAACGGTGTTTTTGACGCAAATATTGATACTGCTGCTTCAGGTCTTTGAGATACGCCTCTTCTGTAGGTTGTTCCAAAAAACCAGCCTGACCAAACAACAAGGCTTCAACCGCCATTAAATCTTGCTGATATTTAAGCAGTAAATGCACGGGTACCGATTGCGCCAACGCTTCCATAGGTTCTCGGTTTACCTTGAGGCCATAAACTCCCGCCAACCAAACCCAAAAAGCCTGCTCCCAATCCCCTTTATTCGCAATCAATTGCTGCTCCATGGCGCTAACCCGATGTTCAAGCCGCTCTACACCCGCACGGTCGAGCATGGGACCAAAAAGCTGTGCATCTTCGGAGCGAAGTAATCTGCTGCAGGGGATGGGATTGTTTTGGAACTGAAGACTTTCATACCGCAGCAACATTTCTTGGGCAACCCAATTTTTTAGCTCAAAGGTGGGGATTAAACTACCATCTGCACGCTGAGCTGGCTGCGTACCTTCCCACACCACGTGCAAAATTACGTTGTTGTAGGCTGCATCGTTCTGATGGCCATGTTGCCACCACTCCTTGGCATACCAATGTATTTCTACACTTCCCATCCAGCGCTCTAGACCTATACCTAAAAGTGCTTCATTAAAATCTGGTCCAGCATGGTGATTGTGCTGTCCAGTTTGAAAAACTCGAATCGTTTGGCCTTCTGTCGTTCGCCAATCACCCGCCTCTAACAAGCGGTTTTTCCAGATAAAATGAAGTAAGGACTCATTCATACCCCAATTTACGAAGCGGGAAAGCTTGTAGCCAAGGGAAAAACGCATAATGCGCAATTTGTGATAAACATTGCGCAATTTGAGATAATTACCACTGCCCTTTTTGAGAAATTGGTTGGCACGTTGATGGATTTTGGGTTTTTTCAACCCGACTCTATCCCAACACAAGCATTTTACTATCTTTGCGCTTCGTAACATTCGGGGTGTAGCGCAGTCCGGTTAGCGTACACGTCTGGGGGGCGTGAGGTCGCTGGTTCGAATCCAGTCACCCCGACTATTCAAAGCCATTTTGCTACGCGAAATGGCTTTTCTTTTTCCGCCCACGCCGGGCCTTGGTAAAGCGTTGTAAGGAAGAAGCAAAAGCCGAAATCCAACCGCAGGAAGGCTTTGGCTTTGGATGAACGCCCGCCCCATAACCTGGTTCGCCGGAGCGCACCGACGGCAATCCAAATCCCAATTACGTACAAAAGGAAGAAGCAAAAGCCGAAATCAGAACGCGGGAAGGATTTGGCTTTGGAGGAAACGCTTATAGCGAATTGTAATACTTCATCGTCTGGTTCAGCTGCTTAAAATCTAGCTTTCCACCTACTTCATTGAGGTGTTGTCTGATAGCCAAAGCTTTGCTGATGCGGCGGTCGGGTGCTCGAAAATGGCATGCCGCGCTTCATCAAAAAACTGGGATTCGGCGTTTTAACCTGAAAGACTGGACATAACGCCCCAAAAGCTTCTCGATTACCTGCCAGTGATCACTTCACATTACCAGCTCGATGCTAGCAAAATGGTTAGGTTGGGCTATTCCAATGGCGCCAATTTGCTGAGTGTAGGCACTGCTTACGCAACCTCAGGTGTTAACCAAGTCAGTATTACTGCGCCCCCATACTTCCCTTTGAACCTGGTAGCATTCAAAACAGCGACGCTGGAGAAATTTTGTTGCTGAGCGGTCAAAGCGACCCTACTATACCCGGTAACATGCCCCAACCTCGGCAACAAATATTGGCGTCGTTTTACCCCGGACGCGTGCCGTTGCCGCTGGTGACGGGTGACCGCACCTTAACCACCGCTGATTTGCAAGCAACCGTTACTTTTTTGCGACAAAAATTTGGTAAGAAGCGGCTGCATGGTTAAAAATCAGGTCGACATGCCTATTTTCGAGCCATGCAGCAATTGCTTCAACTTCAAGTGCACCATATTGAGCGCCCGGTGCCCGAAACCATGGTGGTGTTTTTAGAAGCTCCCAATGGGTTTAACTACGAAGCGGGGCAGCACCTTACCTTACTATTAGATATTAACGGACGTGAATTGCGGCGATCCTACGCGCTTTGTAGTCTACCTGAAGACCCTTTCATTGCCATTGTCATTCGCAAAGTCACCAACGGGGAGGTGTCGCGTCATTTGCTAATAACGCTTAAGACAGGCGATTGTCTTACGAGCCTGCCTCCTTCCGGAAGATTTACACTACAGCCAGCAGAAAAGCAAGTCTTCTTCGCTGCTGGGGCTGGCATCAACCCCATTCTTCCCTTGATTCGGAAGTCTCTTCGGGACTCAGCAACACCAATAGCGCTTTATTATTCAGAAAGTGAACCAGCAAATTGTCTTTTTTACGATGAACTTCTTGCCCTTCAAGCCCAAAATCCCGCCCAATTTCAAATATATTGGCATTTTAGTCAGGTAATCAACCGCAGCACCCACCTCAACGGTCGGCTGAACCAATACGTGATTGAAAAAGCCTTCGCCGCACCAGCATCCCTGCAGAAAATCCGTTTTCAATTTTACCTCTGCGGTCCTATGACGTATATGCGGATGATCCGGCTGTCTTTGCAATTTATGGGCTACACAGCAGATCAGATCAGGCGCGAAAATTTTGCTTCTGAAGGTATCCAGGTAAAAGCTAAGGCTCTTGAACCAAGGCCAACATTTGAAGTGGTGGTACAAATGGGTAAACGTAGCTTCCGCATGCAGTCGCAAGAAACAGTTTTGGCAGGCGCTCAAGCGGCAGGACTTTCACTTGCCTACAGCTGCAACAACGGTCAGTGCGGTACTTGCGCTTTGAAGCTCGAGCACGGCGAGGTAATTCACCGCATCAACGAAGTACTTACTGATACAGAATTAGAAGCGGGTTATTTTTTAAGTTGTTCTGCCGTGCCCAACAGCCGGAAATTGGTAGTGGCTATTTAGCAGCCATCAAAGCTGCCATTTCTTGTTGCATCCGCAGGGCCTCGGCACGAGCTGCCTCTGCAAAATCTTTGCCTGAAGAAGCGTATAAAATGCTGCGAGACGCGTTCACGAGCAATCCCACCTGGCTGTTGGCGCCATGTTTGTAAACATCTGACAAAGTTCCTCCTTGTGCACCAACGCCTGGCACTAATAAAAAGTACTCCGGCACCATGGCCCGAATGCTTGCCATTTCATCGACTCGGGTGGCGCCCACCACAAACATCAAATTATCAGGCGTTCCCCAGCTGGCCATTTTTTTAATGGCGTAACTGTACATCGGCTCGTCTTTTCCTTCAAAATGCTGAAAATCCTCAGCTCCAGGATTGCTAGTGAGGCCTAACACAATCGCCCATTTTCCTTCATAACCCAAAAAAGGAGTTACCGAATCTTTGCCCATATAGGGATTAACCGTCACTGAATCGAAGGGGTAGGTATTGAAAAAGGTACGTGCATACATGTGAGCAGTATTGCCAATATCGCCCCTTTTGGCATCTGCAATGGTAAAACACTCAGAGGGAATGTACTCCAAGCTGTTTTGTAAGCTTTCCCAACCACGAATGCCCAAGCTCTCATAAAAAGCCATATTCGGCTTATAAGCCACTGCTAAATCTGCCGTTGCGTCTATGATGGCGCGGTTAAAGGTAAAAATCGGATCGCGCTCGGTTAAAAGGTGTTTCGGAAGTTTATGAATATCGGCGTCGAGCCCCACGCACAAAAAAG
>Ga0209284_10002692_pt1 | contig 23597 bp, 20 predicted proteins | sample FRY03_FD_187211 | JGI IMG/M metagenome (GOLD analysis project Ga0209284, IMG submission 187211) | Freshwater microbial communities from Lake Fryxell liftoff mats and glacier meltwater in Antarctica - FRY-03 (SPAdes) (version 2) | ecosystem: Environmental > Aquatic > Freshwater > Ice > Glacier...
GGCACGAACGGCTCGTCGCTGGTCATCTCCACCACCGGGTGGCGGCCCGCGGCAATCTCGACAGTATCACCGTCGTCGATGCGGGGACGGTTGTAGCGACGCTTTGTCGCCACCGAAGCCAAACTGCTGTAGACATCCAACAGCGCCAGCCCGTTGGCAAGGGTGCGCAGCGGCTCGCCCGCTTCGGACACCTGTGCGCAAATCCGGCGGAAAAGGGCCTGCTCAATTTCCAGCCGTCGTTCGTCAGCATTGAGAATCAGCGATTCGTACTCCTTCAATTCCGGAGTAATATATCGTTCGGCGTTGGTCAACGTCTGCTTGCGAATGTATTCATCCGGCGCTTTGTCGCCGTGGGTGTTGGTGATTTCGATGTAATAGCCAAAAACTTTGTTGTAGCCCACCTTCAGACTTTTGATGTCCAACCGCTCCCGTTCGCTGCGTTCCAGATTGGCAACCCACTCTTTGGCGTGACGGCTTTTGAAGACAATCGAATCCAGTTCCTCGCTGTAACCATCCCGGATCAGACCGGTGTTGCCCAGCGTGGCGGGCGGCTCGTCGGCGATGGACGCTTCCAGCAGGGCCAAAAGATCGTCGCAGGGGGGCAATTGGGCCAGGAGATCGTCGGCAAAGCGCTGGCCCGCGTCGGGATCGTCAAAGGCCGAGACCCACGCGCCCTCCTCGATCAGCGCCCGAATCTGGGGCACCCGGCGCAGACTCTCCCGGCTGCCCACCAGATCCCGTGGCAGCGCGTTGCCCTGGGTGATGCGGTTAATCCAGCGTTCCAGATCGCCCAGCCCGCGCAAGTTCTGGCGCAGTTCTGTGCGCACGCTCGTGCGCTCCACAAAGGCCTGCACCGCGTCCAGGCGACGGTTGATCGCGTCGATTTGCAACAGCGGACGGCCCAGCCAGCGGCGCAACATCCGCCCACCCATGGGCGTGGCCGTCTCGTCCAGCACGCCCAACAGACTGCCCTGCACGTGGCCGCCCCGGATGGTTTCGGTCAATTCCAGATTGCGCCGGGTGAATTCGTCCAGGGTCATAAAATCGTGGGGGGTGTAACTGTGCAGGCTGGTGAGTTGGGGCAGGACTGCTGGCTGCATAGCCGTCAGATAAGCCACGACAGCCGCGGCGGCCCGGATGGCCTGGGGTTGGCCTTGCAGCCCAAAGCCGTCCAGACTGGAGACTTTCAGATGGCGTTGCAGGCTCTCCCGCGCGGTCTCCTGTTCCACCTGCCACGCCTCTACGCTGGAGACAATCGCGCCCAGGCTCTCGACCAGCGGCTCCAGTTCTGTGTTGACCAGCGCCCAATCGGCGGTGATCAGTTCGCTTGGCTTGAGACGGCTCAACTCCTCGCCGACCTTGCGCTCCACTGCGGCAGGCCCATTGCCCTCGAATTGGGCCGCGGCAAATTCGCCGGTGGTGATGTCACAATAGGCAACGCCCGCCTCCGTGCCCCGGCTGTTGAAGGTGACAGCCACCAGATAGTTGTTGCGATCTTCGTCCAGCATAGACGGTTCGGTGATCGTCCCCGCCGTCACCACCTGCTGCACAGCTCGATCCACCAGCCCATTGCCCGCTTCACTCGTCTGCTCGGCCACGGCCACTTTGTAGCCTGCCTTCACCAAACGGGCCAGATAGCCCTCCACGCTGTGATAGGGCACACCGGCCAGAGGAACCCGCTGGTTGTTGCCCACAGGTCGGCTGGTCAGGACCACACCACAGACTTCGGCCACGATTTTGGCGTCCTCGTCAAAGGTTTCATAGAAGTCGCCCAGACGGAAAAAGAGTATACATTCCGGGTACTGGCGCTTGATGTCTAAATATTGGCGGCGCATGGGTGTGGACATCGGACAATCTCGCAGGCTATCGGTGGGCTGGTGTAAACGAAGGGGCGTCAGCCATTCAGCCGACGCCCCCCAGTATACTATAGCAAGCAACAATTGGTGATCAATACGGGTTATTGATCTTTCGTCACCTGTTCTTCTGTCTCTGCCCACCCGATGCGTGCGTTGGGATCGCCGTAGAGGGTGTAGGCCAGCCAGGTGGGATTGGCCGGGGAATCGGCGCGCACGGCCATGCGCGCCTGATGGAAGGCCGCACCCAGCGTCACTCCGTTGCGCAGGCCATCGTAAAAAGTGCGGGAAAAGAGCGAGGCCAGCCGGTCGTTGATCTCCCAATACGCGCCGATAAAGGCGGTGGCGGCCACGTGATTTACCATCCGCTCGGCCCAGCCGCCCGTGCCGGTCAGGGTGAATTCCAGTTTGCCGCCGTGACAGACGTTCAGAAAAATAATCGGGCGCTCTTTGCGGATGCCTTGGGTGCGGGGTTTGCTCAGGTCTGTGGGGGCAATCGTCTCCCCGCCTTCCAGATAAATCAGCGAGCGGTCAGCGTTCTCTTCGTTGAAATTGCCGTGGGTGGCAAAGTGGAGTAACTGCATTCCACCCATTTGTACTTGGCTTAGAAAATGTTGGCGGGTGGTGATGGGTTCGGCCACAGCAATGGGCTGGGGGGCATCCGTCATCTGGGCGAAGTAATCGCTCTCCCCCTTCACAAAGCTCAGGTCCAGGTCCGGCGTAACGACCTGTACAGTCTGAATGTTGAGATGGGGATTCAGTCCCCGGCCCGCCTGCCAGCGGGTCAGATGCCAGGCCGCAGCCAGGAAATCGTCCGCGCCGTGATCGTCGTCGAAAGGATAGATCACCTCCCAGGGAATCCACGGCTCGTCGCTCAGAATCAGCAGCGTGCGGATTTTCTCCTGCTCCCGCAACTCTTTGAGCCGCCAATATTCCGCCTTCAATTCCGCTGGAAAAATCTGTTCGTAAAGATCGTTGCCAATGCCAATCGTCGTGTCCATATAGTCCAGGGCATCGGTATCTTCCAGCCCGGCATCCGCGTTGCGCGCCATCTGATTCAGGTCTTCAAATGAATCGGCCAGCAGTTGGGTAGGGTCCTTCAGACGGTTCAGCGCTACGCTGCCCATCTCTTTTTCCCGGTAGCCGATTTTGTTTTTTGGCGAAAGCAGTTTGAAGTGCAGTGTCTTGTCATCCGCATCCCGCACGACACGCAAAATCACATCAGGCACTTCCGTACCGGCTCTGACAAATTGCAGGCCATCGATTCCCTCAACCAGCGACGCCGAACCAGAATTCCCGGAGGTCTCTTCTTCGGGTTCTGCTTCGGGCGCGGGTGGACCGGACCGGCCAAAGAGTGGGCGTCCGGCAGTGCGCACCGCAGGCCGTCTGCCGGGGGCTGTGCGGGTGGCAGGCCCGCCCGTATTAAAAAGAGTTACTTCGGTTTTGAAAGTAGCGCTGCCGATGGGGTAGCCCAGGTGATAAAAATCCAACCGCAATTCTTTGTCGCCGCTGTTTTTGTCCGCCAGTTTGAGCAGAAAGACAGCCGGTTCCGAATCATTGCCCTTCCAGATCACCAGCGTGCGGCGGGTGACGCCGGTTGTCTCGGTAAAACCGGGCGCTGTCAGATGAATCTCTACCAGTTCCGGCGTATTTTCATCAACGAATTCCACGGGCACAATCTCATCCGCCCGACTTTCGGTCGGTTTGTTGATGACCAATTGCACAAGCAGGGGATGGACAGAGTCGTCTCTGCTGCCGATGCTGGTGGGGAAATCGACTTTCGTGTGATAGGGGACAGTCATATCGTCCAGCAGCGGATCGCTCCCCGTGGGCGGCGCGCCGGGAATCGCGCTGGCGGCATCTGCGGCCCGGTCGCCGTTATCACCGCCAATGCTGCGAAATACTTTAGCCGGCTGCTTGCCTTTTAATAGCTCGGCATAGGCCAGGCGGATGACGCTCTCCATCTCTTCCAGCGCAGTCAGGAATTCTGTGAGCAGCCGGGCCGTCTCGTCGTCGGTCAGGCCAGGCTGCTCCAATGCACGCACCAGCACCCGCCGCGCGTTTTGGATGGCGTCCTGCTCCCCAGGCGACACATCCGCCCAGACGCTGTAGAGCTTTTCCAGCACTTCGCTGATAGTGGATTCCAGCGCGGTGGGGTTGTAGTTAAGCCCGGCCAATTCGGCCTGCCCGGTGATTATTTCGCTCATTTGTGGTTTCTCCTTACCGCAGGTCAACAGGACATTGGGGAATGGGTTGGATTGTAGCACGGGCTGGGGGAACGGTCAACGAAGAAAAAGGGAATCCCATAACCTGCTCTTAACTTGCCCACAGCCCATTCTTCACCTGCTGTCTGCAAATCTGTAGATACTGGTTACAGACAGGCGCAACATCCAATCAGCACAAAAAGTCTGACCGCCCGGCACACAACTACGGGTTGTTTCAATACTATTTCACAGGAGGTATTTCACATGCAAGCGCAAAAACGTTCCTCGATTGTCACTTCAGCATTGCTGACGACTGTCGCCACATCCCTCGTCGGCGGGGCACTGCTTATCTACAGCGGTATTCTGCCCCTCAGCGGCGCGAATGCGGCCGGCACAATCAACGGGCAGGTGATGGAGGAAGCGCCAATCGTTGTCACTCTCCAGCCGGTGCTGCTTCCAGCCACGCAGGAAGCAGCACCGGCTGGAGAGATGGCTCAGGCACTCACCTTGCCCAGCCAGATCGCAGACGCGAGTAGCGGTCCGGATATAGCCAGCGCCAGGGATACAGCCGTTATTGCCGAATACCAGACGCAGTTGGCGGAATCCTACCAAGCGCTGGAAGAAGCCTATCGCCAGATCGATACACTCCAGACCGCGCAGGAGCAGTCCCTGGCTGTTGGGCATTATGACGAAGACAAAGACGATCACGACAAGAAGGAGAATGACGATGACTAAAAATGGACGACCCAAAGAAGGACGGCCCAAAGAAGGACGGCCCAAAGAAGGACTAGCTTGGAAAAGCGGTCTGGTGGCTTCCTGCGTCGGTGTTGTCCTGGCGGGGTCTGGATGGCTGGGGCGGGTGGATCAAACCCCAGTCGTCCAGACCCCACCCCAGCCCCGGGTGATTGTTGTCCAGTTGCCTGTAAGCGCTGGAGGTGGACTCCAGCCGACAGGCCAGACGCGAATCTCAGCCTCGGCAGGGGTGCAGACAATTGGCCAAACGGACACAACCCGGACACAAATTATCAGGCCGCCCAGACCGCAGAAACCGGTCTTTCAGCAGCCAGTCACCCGCACCCGCGGTTCCTGACACCAGATAGCTGAATCACCTTCCCGGAAGCGGTCAATACCTGATTTTTACTCCCGCAATGCTGTGGCCGCTTCCGGGAAGGTCGAGTTAGACATCCCCAGTTCGTAAGGAGGAAAATGTGTTAGCAGAACACCACTTCCGGGCAATGAATACAGACATCGGCGTCTGGCTGTGGAGCGAGTCGCCGACAGCGGAGGGTCTGCTCCGCGAAGTCGAGCAGATATTTGCCGACGCGAAGACTCAGCTCAGCCGCTTTCGGGCCGATTCGGAACTGAGCCGATTGAATGCCAGGGCAGGGCGGGGAGCCATTGCGGTCTCCCCGCTTCTGCAAGCAGTGCTGGCCCAGGCGTTGACCGCGGCCCGCCACACCGATGGCATCTTCGATCCGACGATTCTGCCCCATCTGCGCCGTGCTGGCTACGACCGCAGTTTCGAGCTTCTGGTGGGATCGAGCGATGAGTCTATCGGCCAACCCATTCAGCCAAACCGGAATGGCTGGCAGCAGGTCTGCCTGGACCCGGCTAACGGCACCGTGCAACTGCCCGCCGGTGTCGCCATCGATCTGGGCGGGATTGGCAAAGGCTGGACGGTTGACCGGGCAAGCGAGCTTTTGGGCAGTTGGGGGCCGTCGCTGGTGGATGCGGGCGGTGACATACGGGCCAGAGGATTGCCCGGTGGCGCGGTCTGGCCGGTCGGCGTGGAAGACCCCTTTCACGCTGACCGCGACCGGATGGTTTTTGGCCTGAAGGACTGTGCAGTCGCCACCAGCACCATCGGCAAACGTGCCTGGCAGCGCAACGGCCAACGCTTCCACCACCTGATCGATCCCCGCACGTGCAAGCCCAGCACCAGCGATCTGCACACTGTCACGGCGCTGGGAATATCGGCAACGGAAGCCGAAATCGCGGCCAAGACCGCTCTACTGTTGGGCAGTGTCAAAGGTGCGGCTTGGCTGCGTCGCCAGGGCCATGCGGCAATTCTTACCCAACGAAGCGGCGAGCGCCTATGCATCGGCCAGCTTCCCCTATGGAAACGAGACGAACAATGAGTAGCCAAGCACAATTACTGAAACAGAAAGCGCTGGAACGCACAGCGGCCCATCGTCAGGCAACCAGCCCTGCCGCCATAAATAACACAAGTGTCCGTCCGTCCACAGCAAAACCACCCCAAACGGATGAAACTGTCTGGGGCGCGATTCTGGGCACGCTGATCGGGCTGGCCCTGGCCGTGGGCGGGCTGGCTATCGGCGTCGGCGTTGTCGGTCTGGCCGGCGACACCCAATCCTACTGGTATCTCAGCCGGGCCGCGGGCTTTGTGGCCTATCTGCTCCTGTGGGGTTCGGTGGTGTGGGGGCTGCTGCTCAGCACAAAAATGGGCAAAGGCAGCCTGCGCCCAGCTTCTCTATTGGACGCCCATCAATTTCTCAGCGGCGTCGGCCTCGGTTTTGCCTTTTTTCACGGACTCATTTTAATGGGCGATCGCTATCTCAGCTTTCCTCTTTTCGCCGTGCTGCTGCCCTTTGCCAGTGCCTACGAACCGGTGCTGGTGGCCGCGGGTCAGATTGCCCTATGGCTGTCGGCCCTGCTCATCGCCACCTTTTATGTGCGCCAGAAGATCGGCCCAAAGCTCTGGCGGATGATCCACTACAGCGGCTTCGTTGCATTTTGGCTGGCGCTCATCCACGCCGCGGCCCTGGGCACAGAGAGCGGAAATCTGTGGATTCAGTTTCTCTATCTGGTCAGCGGTGGAGCGGTTCTCTTTCTGACAATTTATCGGATTCTCGCCGCACGTAGCCAGCGAATGGTTGTTACGGCGAACTGACTGACCTTCCGCCGAGTTATGCGACAACCTATCCGGTGCGTATACTGGTGGAAAAGTAGGTGCGGTTTCTAACCGCACAAGCAGGGAATGTCCAATACTGTGCGGTTAGAAACCGCACCTACGGGTTCCCGTAGAGATTGCGAATAGTATGGCAAACGAGACAATTCTGCTGGCCGACGACGACGAAATGATCGTCGATGCGCTGGGCTATCAACTGAAAAAAGAGGGCTATCGGGTTGTCATCGCCACTGATGGAATCCAGGCATTGGCAAAGGCCCGCGCCGAAAACCCCGATCTGATTCTGCTGGATGTGATGATGCCCCGGATGCAGGGCTGGGAGGTCTGTCGGGAAATTCGCCAGGAGAGCACAGTGCCGATTGTGATGCTCACGGCCCGGGGCGACGAGTTGGACCGGGTGTTGGGTCTGGAATTGGGAGCGGACGATTATGTGGTCAAACCCTTCAGCTTTCGCGAACTGCTGGCCCGCATCCGCGCCAATCTGCGCCGAGTCGCCTTTCAAAGCCTGCCCCCGAGTGCCGAAACAGACGAATCGCTTGTACGCATCGGTTCGTTGGAGATCGACAAACGGCGCTATACGATTACCCGTCACACCCAGCCTATCGCGCTCTCCCAACGGGAATATGACCTGCTGATTGCCCTGCAAGAGGCCAACGGCGCAGTGATCAAACGGGGCGATCTGCTGGACCGGGTGTGGGGCGAGGAGTGGATCGGCGACCCACGCACGCTGGATGTCCACATGCGCTGGCTGCGGGCCAAACTGGAAGACGAGCCAGGCACGCCCCAATTGTTGCTGACCGTGCGCGGCGTCGGCTATCGATTGGTCACCGCAGGCGAGATATAGCCCAATGGAAACCGTATCGACACCGCCGCAATTCCCCCCTTCTTCTGCCCCTTCTTCTGCCCCTTCTCCTGCCCCTTCTCCTGGGCGCTGGCCCTGGCAACGCAGCCTGCAAAGTCGCATTGTCTTTGCCTATGGCGGCGTTTTCCTGCTTGTGTTGGCCCTGCTGATGGCGGTTGTCGTGCGGGTTGTCTACCAGGCGCAATTGAGCGACGCGGAACACAACCTGGAACTTCAGGCATTTTTGGCGGCCAACGCGCTGGAAGATCCCCTTAGCGGCTATGCGTCCGAGTTTGAGAAATATGCCCGGTGGGAATCGGAACGGGATCGCCAGGGAGATCGCGAACCGGATGACGACGACCGTCCCGGCAGCACTGGCAACACTAAAAGCACGGACAGGCAGCCAGTCACGCCAATCGCTGCCCGTTTGCAGGATGTGGCCGCGCTCTATGCGTTGGACACGGGCACACGGGTCACGATTATGGAACCCCAGGGCGATGTGGTGGCCGACAGCGTTTATGCCTTCACCGAAGTGCCCAATCAGTTTGCCCAAACCGAAGTGCAGGCGGCCCTGCGCGGGGAAGAGCAGCACGAGATGCGCCTGGACGAATTGAGCGGTACACTGACCCTCTATGCGGCCGCGCCGATTCAACAGAGCGGGCAGGTGTTGGGGGTGGTGCAGATGGCCCAGCCAATGAGCGAAGTGACCGCAGCCATCGGACGACTGGCGCTGAATCTGATTGCTGCTGGTCTGCTGGCCTTGGCCATAACGACCGGGCTGGGCATTTGGATCAGCCGCCGTCTGGTGCGGCCTGTGCGGGCGCTGGAAGCCGCGGCCCTGGCGATTGCCCAGGGCGATTTGACCCAGCAGGTGACAGTCTCCTCTGCCGACGAATTGGGGGCACTTGCCCAGGCATTCAATCGAATGGTGGACGAGTTGCAGCGGATGATTGGGCAGCAGCGGCTTTTTATCGCCAATGCCAGCCACGAACTGCGCACGCCATTGACAAATATCAAATTGCGCAGCGAGGCGTTGCTGGGCGGTCTGCTGGACGAACGGGCGATGGCCGAGCGCTATCTGGCCGAAATCGACGGAGAGGCTGACCGCTTAACCCGGCTGGCGAATACGCTGCTGGACCTCTCCCGCCTGGAAAATGCCCAGCCTCGCCCTCCCGACGCAGAGGTCGATCTGACGCCCATTCTGCGCGCCGCTGCCCAGGCCATGCAATTGCGCATCGGCAAAGCGGCCCAGCGATTGCACACAGACCTCCCCGACAGCTTGCCCGCCCTACGCGTCTGGCCGGAGCAGGTGGAGGCAATTGTCGTCAATCTACTGGACAACGCCATCAAATATACCCCGACCGGTGGCGATGTGCGCCTCTCGGCCCAGGTGGTAGAGGGGGAATGTCGCATTCGTGTGGAGGATACGGGGCCGGGCATCCCCGCCGACGATCTGCCGTTGATCTTTCAGCGCTTCTACCGGGTGGACAAAGCCCGCAGCCGCTATCAAAATCAGGACGCAATCGGCAGCGGCGCAGGGCTGGGGTTGTCGATTGTGGCTGCGCTGGTGGAGCAAAACCGGGGGCGCATCTGGGCGGAGAACGGGGCGGATGGGGGGGCGGCCTTCACTGTCGCCTTTCCTCTTCCCCAAAAGGCCGTTGCGTGATAGGATACGAGGCGGCAAACGCCGACGACACCACACCCAAGCCGACGACACCACACCCAAAACGAAGGAAACCAGCCGTGACATCAATCCTGCTCCCCCGGGCCATCTACGACAAAATTATCGCCCACGCCCGCGAGGGCAAGCCCGAAGAGATTTGTGGCGTTCTGCGCGGGCGGGGAACAGAAGCCTTTGAACTGTTCCGGGCCAAAAATATCGCGACTGAGCGCATCGAAAATTACGATGTGGACCCGCATACGCTGATGAAGCAATTTGCCTTTGAAGAAGCGGGCGACGAAATGATGGGCATCTATCACTCCCATCCGGTTTCCGTGGCCTGGCCCTCCGCCACCGACGCCTGGAACGCCCATTATCCCGACACTTTCTACCTCATCTGCTCGACGGAGTACGACGACGCGCCGATTCTGCGCGCCTTTCGGATGGTGGCGAGCTATCCCGATGTGGACGGTTCAGCCCTGCGCGGGTCACTGCCCTTCCGGGAAGTGCGCGAGGGTCTTTTCGGCTACTATCAGGCCGCGGATCGCTCCACGCCGCGGGCGTTGCACGCAGTGGCCGCGGATGTCTCTCTGCCCTTTTATGTGGTTTTCACGGAAGATGAGACGGGGGAAATTGATGAACTGCGCTTTGTGGAAATCACAGAATACAAAGTTGAGATTGTATAAAGCGAGGGTCGAGGGAGAAAATTTAACGCAAAGACGCGGAGAGTGGCAAGAATTCTTTGCGTCTCTGCTTCTTTGCATCTTTGCGTTAAGCTCTAAGTATCTTCGCCAACGCGCCCCATTCTTGCAACGAAAGCGTCTCAGCCCGGCGCTGGGGATCGATCTCCGCCGCGGCCAGCCCTGCTTCCGTTGCCTCTTTGCTCAACCCAAGCCCAGCGGCCACACTGTTGCGTAGCTGTTTGCGCTTCTGTCCAAAGCCAGCCCGCACAACCGAAAAATACCAGCCCGGCTCCACATCCGCCACTACGGGTTGTGGGCGTATGTCCAGGCGCAGCACCGCGCTGTCCACCTTGGGCCGGGGATGAAACGCGCCCGCAGGCACTTTCTGCACAATTTTGGCTTCGGCGTAGAACTGTACCCCCACCGCCAGCAGAGACATATCTCCCGGCCCGGCGACGATGCGCTGGGCCACTTCCCGCTGCACCATCACCACCGCCAGCGTCGGCGGCTGGGCCGATTCCAGCAGATGGCGCAGCACCGCGCTGGTGATGTAATAGGGCAGGTTGGCGACGACTTTGTAGGGAGTTGCGAATTGCGAATTGCGAGGGGTGACTGATTCGCCGTCCGCCGTCTGCGGTCCGTCGTCAGAGAGCATTGCGGCGGGATCGACTTTCAAAATATCCGCATGGACGAAAGAGACGTGGGGCTGGTCGGCGAAGAGTTCCTGCAAAATGGGGATGAGCCGGTCGTCCAGTTCCACGGCGACGACGCGGCCTGCCTGGGCTGCCAGGTGACGGGTCAGCACGCCCAGGCCGGGGCCGATTTCCAGCACAGTGTCGGCGGGGGTCAGCTCCGCCGCGGCCGCGATGCGGGCCAGGTGGGATTCGTCCACCAGAAAATTCTGGCCCAGGGATTTCTTGGGGTCCAGATCGAAGCGGCGGATGAGTTCAAAGACGGAGGGGGATTTCACGAGCGCTGGGCCGACGGATCAAAGATGCGGTCGGCTAGATTGGGGTCGATGCGCTGGAAGTGACGGGCGTTGAGGGTGAGGATGCGGTCGGCCTTGGCCTTCACGCCAGCGCGCAGGATGAGCGCGTCGTAGATGATGCCGCCCGTTTGTTCGCTGCCGGCGAGATGCGCTATGACAGCCTTATAGTCGTCCTCTGTCAATGGGATAATCGTAAAGCTCTGCACTATCGTTTCGAGCAGCATCGACTCCACTTGGCGCACTGGCAATGTGCCACTGGCAAAAGGAATCCGTGTGAGTTTGGCATAAGCTTCCGCCAAAGAATGGGTGGAAAGTAGGCCGGTTTCTTTGCCTTCAATGACCGCTTGCAGCCACGGATACGTGACCGCATAGGCCGTATGTTCTTCCACCAGAGATGCGATTAAAGTGGAGGTGTCAAACAATAGTCTCATTGTGTCAACGGTTCGTAGGGGTGCATCGGCGCTTCACGACCTTCTAGCATAAATGCATCCCAATCAAAGCCAGGCGCAACCTCGCCCCGGATGATTGGCAGACCTTCCTTGTACACAATTCGTGGACCGACAATCTCCTCGGCATCCGGTATTTGTACACGAAAACAGAGTGTCTCATTTTCCCGGCTCTCTACACTGAGAACTGCGCCAGGGACAAGCCACTCTTGCATATTGACCGGAATTACCAGTGTGCCATCTTCGCTCACTTGTAAGTCAATTTGGTGCTTCATAGCAATTTCCTCTCTTACTCCACCAGCGGCGCAGCAACAGCCAAATACGACCGGAACATCAGCGAGAATTCGTAATTTGCCTGACCAAAGCTCATAATTGTCTCTTTTTCCCCTTGCTTTAACTGCCTGCCTTCGCGTTTGCAGGCCGCCTGCAAAACAAGCAGAAAATGTGTGAATTGTTGCAGCTTCTGCAATCTGAGATAATTCAGTTCATCCCGATCCAACTGATATTTTTGTATCGTCCGTGCCCCGAGTGTAGAATCAGCGCGAGGCTGAATGATCTCTCCAGTAAATGTGAGATGATCGGAAGGGTCCACTGAACTATCACAGGGATTCAAACAGCCTTTTGCTGCAATTTTTGAATTGGGTAATTTCTTTCCATTGCAACTCCGACAACACAAATATAGATTTTCCCATACAAACGCTTGTTCAGGAACTTCGGCAACTTCGATGTAATGATCTATTTCATCTTCAGCTTCACTGAGTTTGCGCTCGCAGTAGAAACATTTGTGGAAACTCATCGCCCGCAGCGTATTTTTTATGTCCTGATGTCCATATTGTCTCGAATTGGGAACCCGGCCGGGATTATTCAAAAAACGTTCCAGCCATTTTTCCCCCTTCATAGCCAATACGTCAGGTTCCGGTAGCCTATTGAGCGCGATCACAGAACACCTTCTCCGGTTTCTCCGGAGAGTGTTGTTGCCAGCAACTGTTCGAGATCAAAATAGGCGAAGTAGCTGGGATTCAATTCCTTCAATTTGGCTTCAATGCGAGTCCGCTCTGCTCCATCTCCGTTTTCAATCGCCTGTTTACGATCTTCAATCAACCGGGTGATCTCTTCGTTGAAGGGTTGTGTTTCTTCAAAGAGAGGAGACATCAAAATCTCATCAACCGGTTTATTACTGTATTGCGCCGTCTCGTCGGTCACTACACAGCGATCCCCTTCGGCTTTGCATACAAAAAGCCGGGCATCTTCCACAGAAGAAATAATAAACGGCGAATGGGTGGTTGCAATGATTTGCAGGTTTGGGAAAATCTGCAAAATCGAACGAATAAAGCGCTTCTGCCACTTGGGATGTAACTGATTTTCGGCTTCGTCGATGAGCAGAAGACCCGGCGTCTGGCACAATTCGGAAATGTCGGTCTGGCGCAGAAAATGCACCGAATACATTTTGCCGAGCAATTCCACCATATCCTGAATCAGATAGGAGTTGCCGCTGCTCAACTGTTCCAACCCCACCGCCTGGCCGTTTTGGACAATCACCGGCTCGTATGTGGCCCGCGAGACGTGGCTCAGGTGGCCGCCTTCCAGGAGACTGAGAGCGATGATTTCGCCCAGAACTGCGTAGAGCTTTTCACCGATTGCCTTTTCCCGCTCATCGCGGCTGTCGCGGAGATAGTCGAAATGGCAGATTAATTGGGTGGTATTTGTCTTGACTTTCGCGCCCTGCAGCGAATTCTGAAAAACGTCTCGATGATTGGGACTACTCAGGGCACTGACGCGGTAACTTCCACCAGCCAACACAGAAGGCCAATAATCGACAATCCAATTGGGGCACTCCCCTCCTTGAACTACACGGGACGGGATAATTGGAATATCGTAGGGTGTTATTTTTTGCCCCGGCGCAATGTGGTTCGCAAAGAATTTGTGTGACTTTATCTCCACAAGCTCCTTATCAACCTCAAACAGAGCTTCAATCTTGGCAGAATCAACACTCTTTCGTCTACGAATGTCGCGTTCCAGACGAGTATACTGTTTCCCAAAGATGCCCCGAATCGCATCCAAAATGATACTTTTGCCCGTGCCGTTTTCGCCGGTGATCAGCACAACCGGCGGTTTGGCATCTCCGTCAGCCATAAATTCCAGATCGGCTTCGACAAACGGCCCGATATTTTCCAGATGGAGCGATTTGATACGCATTTAATCATCCTCCAACCGCAGCACAGACATAAAGGCTTCCTGGGGAATTTCCACCGACCCCACCATTTTCATGCGCTTCTTGCCCGCCTTCTGCTTCTCCAAGAGCTTGCGCTTGCGGGAGATATCGCCGCCGTAGCACTTCGCCAGCACGTCCTTGCGCATGGCTTGCACATTGGCTCGGCTGATGATTTTCGTGCCCACCGCGGCTTGAATCGGCACGGGAAACATCTGACGGGGGATAATCTCCTTCATTTTGCTCACCAGCCGCTGGCCTTTGTGGAAGGCGTCGTCCCGGTGGATGATGACGCTGAGCGCGTCCACGGGCATGCCGTTGACCAGCACATCCAGCTTCACCATATCCGACACCCGATAGACATCCAGCGTATAGTCCATCGAAGCGTAGCCCTTTGTGCGGGCCTTCAGTTCGTTGTAGAAATCTACAATAATCTCGGCCAGCGGGATATTGAAGGTCAATTCCAGCCGCTTTGTGTCCAGCCACGTCTGGTTCTTCACCTCACCCCGCCGCTTTGTCACCAAATCCATAATCGGGCCGATGTAATCCGCCGGGGTAAAGATATGCAGCTCGCACCACGGCTCTTCCACGTGGGCAATCAGTGTGGGATCGGGCAGGTCAGCCGGGCTGTCGATGATAAACTCCGTGCCGTCGGTCCTGCACACCCGGTAGGCCACCGACGGCGCGGTGAAAATGATGTCCAGGTCGTACTCCCGTTCCAGCCGCTCCTGCACAATTTCCATGTGAAAAAGGCCCAGAAAGCCCAGGCGGAAGCCAAAGCCCAACGCCTGGCTCGTCTCTGGCTCGTAAGTCAAAGCGGCGTCGTTGAGGCGCAACTTTTCCAGGGCATCCCGCAGCTCCGGGTAATCCTCCGGGCTGGAGGGATAAAGGCCAGCGAAGACCATCGGCTTCATTGGCTCGTAGCCGGGCAATCGTTCTGTGGCTGGGTTGGCGGCCAAAGTGATGGTATCGCCCACGGCCAGGTCCTGAATGTCTTTGAGGCCCGTGGCAATGTAGCCCACTTCCCCCGCGTGCAGACCGCTGGTTTTGAAGAGAGCAGGCGTCAGCACGCCCACTTCCAAGGGTTCCAATACTGTGCCCGTCGTCATTGCCAACAGGCTGGGCGTCCCGGAAATCGTACCGTTGACCACCCGAATATAAGCAATCACCCCTTTATAGGCGTCGTACTGGCAATCGAAAACCAGGGCTTGCAGCGGAGCGTTTACATCACCCACTGGCGGCGGCACTTGGCGCACCACCTGGCGCAGCACTTCCTCGATATTCAAGCCGCTCTTGGCGCTGATGCGGGGGATGTCCTCGGCGGCCACGCCCAACAGACTCTCGATATCCTCGGCCACATCGTCGGGCATGGCCGCGGGCAGGTCGATTTTGTTGATCACCGGAATGATCGTCAGGTCCAGTTCCATAGCCGCGAAGAGGTGGGCCATTGTCTGGGCCTGGATGCCCTGAGAGGCGTCCACCACCAGCACCGCGCCTTCGCAGGCTTGCAACGCCCGCCGCACTTCGTAGGTAAAATCCACGTGGCCGGGGGTGTCGATGAGATTGATCTCATACTCCTGCCCCTCGTCAGTGTAGATCATCCGCACCGCGCTGGCTTTGATAGTAACGCCCTTCTCCCGCTCCAAATCCATCGAGTCGAGAAGCTGATCCTTCATCTCCCGCTCGGTCACAGTGCCGGTGGATTGGAGCAGCCGGTCGGCCAGGGTACTTTTGCCGTGGTCAATGTGGGCAATAATCGAAAAATTACGAATGTGGGCCAGATTCAAATTTCACCGCCGAAATAATACGTGGGTCAGACACGATTGTGTAAGGCTATTCCAAATAAATAATTATCCACAGATGGCACAGATTTTCACAGATAGTACAGAGAAAATCTGTGTTCATCTGAGAAATCTGTGGATAGATTAAAGTTTTGAAACGCCTAAAAGCTTATTATACCTCAGAATACCCCAACCGCTTACGTTTTGCCCAGACGCGTTGCAAAATACCCAATCGTCTCCTCCAATCCCGCATCCAGCCCCACTTTCGGCTCCCAGCCCAGCACCCGACGCGCCTTTGTAATGTCCGGCTGGCGCTGCTGGGGATCGTCTTTGGGCAGGGGTTTGTAGACAATGCCGCCAGGATTGCCGGTAAGGGCGTTGATCCGCTCGGCAAATTGGAGAATCGTCATCTCCGACGGGTTGCCGATATTTGTCGGCTCCGGCTCGTCGCTGAGCAGCAGCCGGTAGATGCCGTCCACCAAATCGCTGACGTAACAGAAGGAGCGGGTCTGGTTGCCCTCGCCGTAGACAGTCAGGGCTTCGCCGTTCAACGCCTGTTTGATAAAGTTGGGAACAACCCGCCCGTCGTTCAGCCGCATCCGCGGGCCGTAGGTGTTGAAGATGCGCACAATGCGCGTCTCGACTTTGTGATAGCGCTGGTAGGCCATCGTCATCGCTTCGGCAAAACGCTTGGCCTCGTCGTAGACACCCCGCGGACCGATGGGGTTGACATTGCCCCAATAGTCCTCCGTCTGGGGGTGGACCAGCGGGTCGCCATAAACTTCGCTGGTGCTGGCCAGGAGCAGGCGGGCGTTCTTCGCCTTTGCCACGCCCAGGGCGTTGTGGGTTCCCAGGCTACCCACTTTCAGCGTTTGGATAGGCAATTCCAGATAATCAACCGGGCTGGCCGGGCTGGCAAAGTGGAGAATGGCGTCCAATTCCCCGGCCAAATAAATGTAATTCGTGATGTCGTGCTTGACAAAGCTGAAGCGGGAATTGCCAATCAGATGGGCGATATTGTCCGTATTGCCCGTGACCAGATTGTCCATCGCCACGACTGTATGCCCCTCGGCCAGCAGCCTGTCGCACAGATGACTGCCCAGAAAACCGGCCCCGCCGGTGACAAGAACTCGCATGGAATGCGCCTTTCGTCTATGATAGATGAGGAGACCGCGGACGACGGACCGCCGACCGCGGTTGTTGTTGTGTTGTGTTGTGTCGATTGCGGTTTGCCGTCTTCGGTCTGCGGTCAAATGTCTTTGCACTTCTATTCATCTTTGCACTTCTATTCAGGAGAGTCCGATGTTCCCCGTCATCCCCATCGGCCCGCTGTCGTTGCCCACCGCCCCGTTCATCGCCCTGCTTGCCATCTGGCTGGGGCTGGGCGCACTGGCCCGCACGGGTCGGGAAGTCGAATTGGACCCGGACCAGCTTTGGAATTTCGGGCTGCTGGCTCTCGGCGCTGGCTTTATTGTAGCCAGACTCTGGCACGTCGTCCAGTTTTGGGCTATCTACCGTATCGAATGGACGCTGATTTTCAGCCCGCGGCCCGGCGCGTTCGCTTTTTGGCCCGGTCTGATTGCGACTGTTGTGGCTGGCTATGGCTTTCTGATTTGGAAACGACTGGACCCGGTGCGGGTGGGCGCGGCGTTGGCTGTGGGGCTGCTGGTGGCGGGCGGTGTGCTGGAAGTCGGTGCATTCCTGACCAGCGCCACCGTCGGCACGCCCAGCGATCTGCCCTGGGCGTTCTCCGTCTTCGGCGTGACCCGCCATCCGGTGGCCCTCTATCGCACGGCGGGGATGTTTGGTCTGGCTGCCATACTTTTCTGGCGGGGGGATTTTACACGCCCCAGCCGCATCGCTGGATGGGCCATTTTCGGCTACGCGCTTCTGCGCTTGCTGGCAGACGGCTTTCTGGCCGACGCGGCTACGATTGGCGAAATCCGTATCTCCCAATTGATAGCGCTTGGCGTTGCATTGGGTTCAATACTTCTGCTCTCTGGGAGTCGATTCGAGGAAAAAGAGGAGACGGACAGTCAGTAGCGTGTACTGGCTGGTGGAGGTCGAACCCCGGCTCTTTTCAGCCGCACTTTTGTCTGCCACGCCACCCGCACAAAATTGACGATGTGGGGGATGGGCCGAATGTAACTGGCCTCCCCCGCGTAAATGGTGCGGATGGGCGTCCAGGCCAGTGTGTAGCCCGCTTCCACACAACTGACGATCTGCTCCATTTCAAATTCGTAGCCGCTTTCCTTCGCCCCTAACAACCGCTCCATCAGCCGTCTGCTAACCAGCCGATAGCCCGATTGGTTGTCCAGAATGTGTGTTCCTATGGCCCAGGAGAAGATGCGAAAGCCCAGATTGTTGCCCAGCCAGCGCCAAAAGGGCATTTCAGCAAAGCTGCGGTGGCCGATAATCAGATCGGGCGGCTCTCTTTCAAAAAGTGCGGCAAAGGCGGGAATCTCCGCCGGGTCGTGCTGGCTGTCCCCGTCCAGCGCGATCACCCCGTCGAAGCCATTTTCCAACGCATAGACAAACCCCCGGCGCAGAGCCGCGCCTTTGCCCTGATTCGGGTTCTGCACCAGCACAGTCGCCCCGGCAGCCGCGGCCAGGGACGCCGTATTGTCCGTCGAGCCGTCGTCCACCACCAGCGCGGGCAGATGGCGCAGCGTTTCCGTCACCACCCGTCCGATGGCGGCGGATTCGTTATAGGCGGGGATTAGTGCCAAAAGATGTGAACTCATTGCCTTTAAGAATAGAACGCGGATGACACGGAAAGGGCTGATGTACGCGGACAGATGTACTATACCCGCTGCCTACAATTGACGCAAGAGAAATGCGTTCCAATCGATTTTGCTCAGGTGCGATGCACTCGCCACACCCAATTTGTCATTCCGTTCCCGCCTGGCGAGTGCGTCGCACCTGTACAGTTACAATCGATTTTCAGAATTGTTTACCCAACGGCATCTGTTGGGTATGGATTCCGTTCTGGTGGTAAACTGAAAACAATCCGTTTTTTATCCGCCCTTTCCGCGTCATCCGCGTTCCATTCCGGGGAAATTTAATGCAACACCAGACAATAGCGGTTCTCGACTACGGCAGCCAATACAGCCAACTGATCTGCCGCCGGGTGCGCGAGGCCCACGTCTACGCCGAACTCATCTCCTGGGAGCAGGCCGCCGAACGGTTGCCACAGATGAATTTGCAGGGGATTATTCTCTCCGGCGGGCCAAATAGCGTCTATGACCCCGGCGCGCCCACACTGCCGGAGATTGTGTGGGAACTGGGCGTGCCAGTGCTGGGCGTCTGCTACGGGCTGCAACTGCTGGCCCACTACGGCGGCGGTCACGTGGCCCCCAGCCAGGAACGGGAATATGGCGCGGCTCAAATCGAAGTCACATCGCCCAGCCCGCTCTTTGCCAATCTGCCCGCCCGCCAGCAGGTCTGGATGAGCCACGGCGACCGGGTGGATCGGCTGCCCACGGGCTTTCAACCCATCGCCCACAGCGACAATTCGCCGCTGGCCGCCTTTGCCGACGAAAAACGGCGCATCTACGGCATTCAGTTCCACCCGGAAGTGGTACACACGCCGTTGGGTTCACAGGTGCTGGGCAATTTTGTCGCAGGCATTTGCGGCTGCTCCGGCGACTGGACCGCGGGCAATTTCATACTGGAAACGGTGGATCGCATCCGGGCGCAGGTGGGGGGAGCCGGTCACGTCGTCTGCGGGTTGAGCGGCGGCGTGGACAGCGCGGTGGCGGCGGCGCTGGTCCATCGGGCCATCGGCGACCGGCTGACCTGCATTTTTGTGGATCACGGCCTGTTGCGCGCCGGGGAACCGGAGCAGGTGGTGGAGACTTTTGAAAAACATCAGGGGATGCGGCTGATCGCCGTGGACGCCAAAGAGGAGTTCCTGAGCGATCTGGCCGGGGTGTCCGACCCGGAACAGAAGCGCAAACTGATCGGCGCGCGTTTTGTGCGCACATTTGAGGCGGAGGCGGCACGACTGGCCGTGGAATGGGGCATCGACAGCCCCGCCTTCCTGGCCCAGGGCACCCTCTACCCGGATGTGATCGAATCGGCCAGCAACGACGACACCAAAAACGCCCGCACAATCAAAACCCATCACAATGTGGGTGGCTTGCCCGCGGATATGACTTTTCAACTGATCGAACCCCTACGGATGCTCTTCAAAGACGAAGTGCGGACTGTGGGCGAGGAGTTGGGCCTGCCGGAAGAGATCGTCTGGCGGCATCCTTTCCCCGGCCCCGGTCTGGCGATTCGTCTGCTGGGCGAAGTGAGTTGGGAAAAGTTGGAGATTCTGCGCAAAGCCGACCGCATCTTTCTGGCCGAATTGCGAGAAGCGGGCCTCTACCGGGAGACGAGTCAGGTCTTCTGTGTGCTGCTGCCCGTGAAGAGTGTGGGGGTGATGGGCGACGGGCGCACGTATGCCAATACGATTGCCCTGCGCGCTGTCACAACCGACGACTTTATGACCGCGGATTGGGCGCGCCTGCCCTACGACCTGCTGGCCCGCATCAGCAACCGGATTGTGAATGAGGTAGACGGGGTGAACCGGGTGGTGTATGATATTTCCAGCAAGCCGCCGGCGACGATTGAGTGGGAGTAGAGGGGTGAGTGGGAGTAGAGGGGTGAGTGGGAGTAGAGGGGTGAGTGGGAGTAGAGGGGTGAGTGGGAGTAGAGGGGATAGTGAGATGATGGCGACGCCGATAGGGATGATTTTGTCTGAATTGAAGAAGGAGTTGGCCAAGGATATTTTTCTGCATAACACCCATTCCACACTGGCGAAGCAAACCATCTACGGAAAACAGCTCCAACAAAAGGCTGCGCGATAATCGCGCGGCCTTTTGTGTATTCTCCCTCTCGCATTGCATTTAGGCTATTCCAAAGAAATAGGTATCCACAGATGGCGCAGATTTTCACAGATGGGAAAGGGACAATCTGTGAAAATCTCTGAAATCTGTGGATAGTTTATTTTCTTGAGTCGCCTTACGCAACAGCAAACTCCGTATAAATACGCATTTCTGGTGGATGGAATGCCAGAACCACATCCCCTGGCGGGAGACCTTTTTCTACCAATCCGATTGCCAACCCATCCCCTAACCAATCGTTTCCAATCCAGATTTTACCATCGCACAAGCAGGCATAAAGGGTAGGCACAAACGGTCTGTTTTGTTCGTCATACCAATACATTGGACTATCCAATAGAGAGCACAACAATGCCCACTCTTTGTTCAGTCTCCACCCGACGATGGGCTTCCGCAGCCTCTTCCATAGAATAAATTCTGTCGATAACAGCGCGAATAGTGCCTGCCTCAATCATCTCTTTGAGCGCGAGTAGCTCTTCTTCCCTTTCGCCGGCGAAGGCAAATGTAGCGGTTTTGTCTGTAAGTTTATTGGTGAAAAGGGTTCTGATCATATGGGAAATGCGAGGATTGCCCGTCAAGTATCGCCCTTTGGATGTGAGCGCGTTAATGCATTTGGGATAAGAACTTCCAGCCACCATATCAAAGATCACATCATACGTCTGACCGCTTTGGGAAAAGTCTTCTTTGGCATAGTCAAAGAAGTGATCAGCCCCGATCCCGCGCAGCATTGCTTCCTTGATAGCGCTGTCCACAGCCGTCACTTCGGCCCCCATCGACTTGGCAATCTGCACCGCAAAGGTTCCAATGCTGCCACCTGCACCATTGATCAGCACTCTTTCTCCGGCTTGAATATGCGCCCGTCGCATAAAATGCAGCGCATTCAGCCCGCCCAGAGGGACCGCCGCTGCTTCCGCAAAGCTCATATTGTGCGGCTTCGGCGCAATCGTGTTCGTGGCCGCTACACAGACATATTCGCCGTAGGCACCCACAAGCCCAGTCGCCCCAAACACTTCATCTCCCGCCTTGAACTTCACAACGTCTTTGCCGACTCTTTCCACTTCCCCGGCAAAATAGCCGCCCAACACTTGTCTCTTTGGCTTTGTGATTCCCATGGCAATTCGCAAAGGCAGCCAAAACCACTGCACCGAAAAATGGAAACTGCGCAGTTCACAGTCAGACTTCGTTGCTTCCGCGGCGTGAACTTTAATGAGAATCTCATTAGCCTTCGGTTCAGGTTTTTCTATTTCCCGGATGTGCAGCACATCCGGTGTTCCATACTTTATGTACACAACTGCCTTCATCTGATCCACCTAAATGATTGGAATAGCAAGTGCTATTCTTCCACTGTTTGCGTAAAAGGCCGGACGGCAATCGCCCGACCTTTTACATTTCCGTCGTTTCTCGTGTTCTACGCAGCCCCGCCAAACTCGTTATTCACCGCCTGCACAAGCGCCCGCATATAGGCGATCGAATAGGCCGTGCCGACCCGCCGTCCGCCCAGCATATTCGGGATGTGATCCGGGATGATACAGCCGTCGAACTTCACCTCCCGCAGCGCCTTCATCACGTCGTACATATCCTGATAACCGTCGTCGATGAGCGTCTCCACCCACGGCTCTGGCATGGGATTGGAGACATTGCGGAAGTGGACTTTGAACAATTGCCCCTTTGATGCAAAGTGCTTGATGGCATCCACGGGGCTGTTGCCCATACCTTTGACCCCACCTTCCAGCCAGCAACCCACGCACAGGCAGACGCCAATATTCGGGCTGTCCGCAATCTCCATCGCCTTTTTGTAGCCCTCAAAATTGCCAAACATGCAACGGGGAATGCCGCCCAGGTCATAGACGGGCGGATCGTCGGGATGGACGCCAATACGCACGCCCGCTTCCTCGGCCACAGGCACAATCTCGCGCATCAGATGCGCGTAGTTGTCCCACAATTCCTCTTCCGTGTAGCGTCGCCCGTGGGTCAGTTCGCCAGAATAGATTGTGTCGCCCCAGCGCCCCACCGCGTCGTTGATGTCCAGGCGCCGCGCATCCATCCCGCCCCGCCCTTCGGCCCGGCCAGAGTGCCAGATGCCATTCGCCATATGGGCGTAGGTATTGTAATAAATGCCCGCCGCGCCGATGTTGCGGATAAACTGCTTGAACTCCTCCACCTTCGCGTCCCGGCCCGGCAGGTTGAGGGTAATCTCCGATACGTTGTGGACACCGATATTGGTGACCCGGTAGATTTTGAGACCCCAATCGCCAAAACGCTTGACCAGTCCCTTGTAATAGTCCAGATTCTGCTGCTCCGGGTTGCGGACGCCCACCATTGCCCACTCTACGCCGAGCTGCTGGAAGAATTGCAAATCCTCATCGCTGGCGTCGTCCCCGGTCTGGATGGCGATCTGAATGCCCTCTGCGCTGGAATAGTAGCCTGGCACGGCGCGCATGGGGATTTGGTTCGGTTTAGTACTCATTTCGATCTCTCTCCTTGAAATAGGGAACTACAATTTACTTTGGAACTCACCCAATTGATAGATGGTATCCGCAGCCGGAAGTACCGATTGCAGCCATCCCTGACGGGCCACCTGTTGTGTACACGGCCCATAAGTAAAAATCCGAATCGTCCTCTGTTTTGAGATAACCCACAACTTTTCCAACACCTCTGCAAGCATAGCCCCCACAAAAGGGGTATACAAAAAGAAGACTGTCCCATCCGCATACGCTGCTGACCGGGCATCCCCATTCACGAATTCCACGCCCGACAGGTGCAGATCGTCGGCACAGGCCCGCGCATACGCCCAATAGGCTGGTTCACATTCGATCCCTTTGGCCCTCGCCCCACTGAGCAGATGCACCAAAATGGGAACGTGCCCCAGACCAGACCCCAGATCGTAGAACACATCTTTTTCCGTCAAGCACGCCCGTTCGGCCATCTCCAGAATAATCCTGGCAGGCGTCTGCTGGTAATAGACCATCTCCGCTTCTCGCTCTTTTGTCTCAACCGGGAGCGTTTCGTAGAGCAGCAGTCCGTTGACAAAGAGGTCCAGATTATCGTACCCCTGCCCATTTGGCTCGCTGTGGCTGCTTGCAACAGGTCTGTTTGCAACAGGTCTGTTTGCAA
>Ga0209284_10002695_pt1 | contig 23591 bp, 23 predicted proteins | sample FRY03_FD_187211 | JGI IMG/M metagenome (GOLD analysis project Ga0209284, IMG submission 187211) | Freshwater microbial communities from Lake Fryxell liftoff mats and glacier meltwater in Antarctica - FRY-03 (SPAdes) (version 2) | ecosystem: Environmental > Aquatic > Freshwater > Ice > Glacier...
ACGGCGAACCGGGCGGACTTCAACCGGCACCTGGTAGTTGGCACCGCCGACGCGGCGGGACTTCACCTCAACCATGGGCTTGATGTTGCCGATGGCCATGTGGAAAGCCTCGAGCGGGTCTTTGCCGGGGTTCTTTTTCTCGATAAAGTCGAGCGCACCATAAATGATGCGCTCAGCGACGGCCTTTTTGCCGCCTTGCATGATGACGTTCATGAACTTGGCGAGATCGACATCACCAAATTTTGGATCAGGGAGAATTTCACGTTTAGGGACTTCGCGACGACGTGGCATTTTTTCACCTCTTTGCTTCAGTTGGTACGGCTGAAAACGATGTTTTCGACTGCACCGCGAGAGTTATAAAACCCTCACTTACTCGACCGGTGCAACTATTTGCACTTGGGTCACTTCGTTTCAAACATCTGCCAGGACGAGTGAAACACCTTGTTTTGACGATGTCATGACAACATCATCGGGCGCGAACAACAAAGTCCGAGCCGCAGTGGCTTATTTGACCTTTGGTTTTTTCGCGCCGTACTTGGAACGCGACTGCTTGCGGTCTTTCACGCCTTGCAAGTCGAGCGAACCACGCACGATGTGGTAACGCACACCAGGCAAGTCCTTGACACGACCGCCGCGAACCAGCACCACGCTGTGTTCCTGCAGGTTGTGACCTTCGCCGCCGATGTAGGAAATGATTTCAAACCCGTTGGTCAGGCGCACTTTGGCGACTTTCCGCAGAGCGGAGTTTGGCTTTTTAGGCGTCGTGGTGTACACACGGGTGCAGACACCGCGACGCTGTGGGCTGTTTTGCATCGCGGGGCTCTTTGACTTGATAGTCTCGACCTCGCGCCCCTGACGCACTAGTTGATTGATGGTTGGCATTTAAAAAACGTCCCTAAACGTTTGGATATCTAACAATAAAACGTGAAAACGGATATCTCCCTGGCATTCCAGAAAAGCCTATGAGTGTAGCAGTTCAGCTTGTTTGTCGCAAATCTCACTTAATCCAGAGCCGGACTGCATCCCAGGCCCGACCCAAAATGCCGGCTTCTTCGACGGCTTCCAGCGCAAACAGGGGGGCTTCTGCTACCACGGCGGGGTTGTCGCCGGATGTAACCTTCAGGCTGCCGATGCGCTGGCCTTTGGTGAAGGGCGCGACCAGCGGCTCGGGCCGGGCGACCTGGGTTTTGAGCTTGGCCGCGCTGCCTGCGGGGACGGCCACCACAATCGCCTGCGGCTGGCCCAGTTTGACCACACTCGATTTGCCCTTCCAGACATTGGGCGAGACCACGGCCTGGCCGGCATCAAACAGCTTGACGGCCTCAAAAGCGGTGTAGCCCCAGTTCAGCAGTTTTTGCGATTCATTGGCTCTGGCGCTGTCGCTGACCGTACCCAGCACAATCGCCAATAAGCGCCGCCCACCCGCGCCAAGATTCGGGAAATCGCGTTTGGCAGTGGCAATCATGCAGTACCCCGCCGCGTCGGTGTAACCGGTTTTCAGGCCGTCCACGCTGGGATCACGAAACAGCAGCGTGTTGCGGTTGGTGTCGTTGGCAGCCGGTGTGCCGGGATAGCGGTATTTTTTGATGGCCGAATAGCCCACGTACTCGGGAAAATCCTGCATCAGCCGCGTGGCCAGGATGCTCAGGTCGCGCGCCGTGGTGGTGTGGCCTGCTTCCGTCAATCCTTCGGGGTTTTTGTAGCTGGTGTTTTTCATGCCGAGTGCTTTGGCCTGCTCGTTCATCAGCTTGACGAAATTCTCGGCACTACCGCCCACGCCTTCTGCGAGCGCCATGGTGGCATCGTTGCCCGACTGCACGATCATGCCCTTGATAAGGTCTTCAACCGGCACCTGCATTTTCGGGTCTATGAACATGCGCGAGCCGGGCATTTTCCAGGCCCGTTCGCTGACACCAAAGGTCTGCTTGAGGTCGATTTTTTTCGCCTTGAGCGCATCGAACACCAGGTATTCGGTCATCAGCTTGGTCAGTGATGCAGGCTCGACCGGGGAGTCGATGTCTTTGGCAGCCAGTATTTGGTTGGCGGTCAGATCCATCAACAAATAAGAGCGGGCCGCGATTTCAGGCGCTTGCGGGGCCTGGGCTTGCGAGACAGACGGGACGGCGATGGCTATAGCCATCAGAAAGACGGGCAGCAGACCGAGCAATAGGCCAGAAAAGGCTTTTTGCGCCTTGGTAAAACAAAACATAGATTGGGAAGTCCGATAGCTCAGAAAAGATTAGGAAGCAGGAGAAGACGAAGACAGATGCCGCAGCACCAGATTTTTCAGCAAGGGCAATTGTCCATGAAAGAAATGCCCGCCTCCGGGCACAACCGTAACAGGAAGTGCCTGGGCCCTAGCCCAGTCCATCACGTCGGCGAGTAGCACCGTGTCGTCCTGCTCACCGTGTATGACCAGCGTTTTCATGTGCGCCTCGGACGCAATCGGCGCTGCTGCCGAGCGGGTCACGCTGGTACCAACCAGCACCAGCTTGTCGATGTCGCGCGACACCGACAGACACTGGAAAGCGTGCGTGGTCACAAACGCGCCAAAAGAAAATCCCGCCAGACAAACAGCACCTACAGGCGCGGTTGCCGCGATAACCGCCAGCATGTCTTCAAGCTCGCCACGGCCTTCGTCATGCGTGCCCGCCGAGCTGCCTACGCCGCGAAAATTAAAGCGCACCGCCGTCCAGCCGGATTGCGTGAAGGCCCGCGCTAGCGTCTGCACCACCTTGTTGTCCATGGTGCCGCCAAACAGCGGATGCGGATGCGCAATCACCGCCACGCCTTTGGCCTGCGCGCCGCTCGAAGGTTCATCAATGGCCACTTCAATCACGCCGGCTGCGCCCTGAACAACGGTTTTCCGGGTCTGGGAGTTCATGCAATGCCCACCAGACTCAACGGCCCGCGTTCGCAGGCATCAAAAGCCGTTCGACCACCTTGCCGTTTTTAAGATGCGACTCGACGATCTCATCAATGTCGTGCGCATCCACATAGGTGTACCAGACGGCCTCGGGGTACACCACGGCCACCGGGCCAGCGGCGCAACGGTCTAGGCAGCCCGCCTTGTTGACCCTGACCTTGCCGGGGCCACTCAGCCCCGCCGCCTTGACCTGCGACTTGCAGCGGTCGTACCCTTCCTGCGCGCGCTGGTTGGCGCAGCATTCTTCACCACTGGCGCGCTGGTTGAGGCAGAAAAAAATGTGCCGCTCGTAATACGGGTTTTCAGAATCAGTGTGGTTTGCTTTGGTCATGTTCTGATTTTACGATTGGGCATCCGGTGCATCGCGTCCCGCCAATCTTGCCAACACGTAGAGTAAGGCCGCATAAGGCCAGAGCCAGCCCAGCCACTGCACGATGCCGTTGAACCGGATGAAGCGCCCCTGCTCCCAGGTTTGCAGGGTTTGCCAGAAATAGGCGCTGGCCGGGGCTTGATTGAGCAGACTTAACTGGACGGCCAGCGCGAGCAGCGCAAACGCCGCAGCGCCGCGCCGCCGCACGGGCAGCAGCAGCAGCGCCATCACCACCGCCAACGCCAGCCCCACACGCACCGGCAAATCGAGCCAGGCCCAGGCGTGTTCTGGCCCGTAGCTCAACGCAGCAGACAACGCCGACGCAGCTATGCCCGTGCACAAGACCATCAAGGCAAAGGCAGCGCGCTTCCAGACACTGCGCATCACGCAGTAACCCAGCAGGCAGGGAGCCAGCGCCCCCAAGGCAACACAGACCAGCTCTACGCCGGGCACCAGCGGCTGCAGCTCAATCTCGCGCACCGGCAGCCAGGCCAGAAAAGGTGTGGCTGCAAGCGCTTCGGCCAGTGCGGCCTCTAAGCGCTCAAACACCTGCCCCAGGCCCATGGGAACGGCTGTCGGAAACAGCAGCGCCACCGGCCAAAGCATCAACAGCGCTAGCGCCCCGCGTGCATCAGACGCAAACCAGCGCGACCTGAAGCGGCTCCAGCTATCGATCACGCCCAGTTTTTCAAGCGCCCACGCCATGCACGCGCCTAGCCATGCACCCAAAATATTGAGGGCCAAATCAACATTTGACGGTACGCGCGATGGCAAATAGCTTTGCAGCGTTTCCATGCCGAGTGAAAGCGCAGCTGCGCCCAGTACCGCAATACTGATGGCCCACTTCGCACGCCCGCTGCGCAATGCCGACAAAGCCAGTAAAAAGCCGAGCGGCGCATAACCCGCCACGTTGGCCGCAACATCAAAGCCCGTCCAGTATTTGGGCAGTGGTGCAGCCAGAAAATTGAGCGGTGATATGCCCTGATCGCGCCAGTCGGTAAAGGGGTACAGGCTGGCATAAACAATCAGGCAAAGCATCGCTAAAGCCAAAGTCAATGAGAGGCTACTTTCATCAGCTTTTGAGATTGGAGTCTGCACGCTGAGGCCTCAAGAGAAACCTTAAAAAGGCTTCACAACCACCAGAATCACCGCCGCCGTCAACAGAAGAACAGGCACTTCGTTAAACCAGCGGTACCACTTGTGGCTGTGGGTGTTGGCGTTGGCGACAAACTTTTTGAGCAAGCTGCCGCAGGCATGGTGGTAGCCCACAGCCAACAGCACGACCAGCAGCTTGACATGCATCCAGCCAGCGCCCTTGCCAATGCCGTAGCCAAGGTACAGCCACAAGCCAAAACCAATCGCAGGTACCGACAAAATCGTGGTGAAGCGCAGTAGCTTGCGCGCCATCAAAATCAGCCGCTGCCGCTCGGCAACGCTTTCGCCAGGCACCATCGCCAGATTCACAAAAATCCGCGGCAGATAAAACAGACCCGCAAACCAGCTGGCGATGAAAACAATGTGAAGGGATTTGATCCAGAGCATGGCGGTAGTTTATGCCCGCCCAAAAAAAGAGCCCGGAGGCGTTGGCCGTCCGGGCGGATAAGCCTTTTCTGCTTTGCAGCATACAGGCCCCGCTCAGGGAGGTGAAGCGGGATGCGCTTACCCGAAGGCTCACGCACACTTTAATTTTAAGCACGGCTCCCGCGTCTTGGCAACACTTTTCTAAGGCGGTTAAGTTAATGCAAATCTAAAGCGTGGCAAAAGAGGTACGCCCCGGCGCTGCCATGAGCCTTGGCGGCCCTTGAACGCCGCCCTTAAAACTTTGGCACAATTTGCCGATGTCATCCACCACATCATCCTTCGCCCCCTTCGCTTCTTTCCCCGCTGGCCGCCCACGCCGCCTGCGCCGCGATGCCTTCACGCGCAACCTGGTACGCGAAAATCTACTGACTGCACACGACCTGATTTACCCGGTGTTTGTGCTCAGCGGCCAGCAGCGACGCGAAGCCGTTGCGTCCATGCCAGGTGTCGAGCGACTCAGCCTTGATTTGCTGCTGCCGGTGGCCGAAGAATGCGTCAAGCTCGGCATTCCGGTGATGGCGCTGTTCCCGGTGATTGATGGCTCGCTTAAAACCTGGGACGGCAAGGAGGCTACCAACCCGGACGGCTTGGTACCGCGTGTGGTGCGCGAGCTTAAAAAACGGTTCCCTGAACTCGGCGTGATGACCGACGTGGCGCTAGACCCCTTCACCACACACGGGCAAGACGGCCTGCCCGATGACAACGGCTACATATTGAATGATGAGACCGTAGCGGTACTGGTGCAACAAGCGCTGTGCCAGGCCGAGGCTGGCGTGGACATCGTCGCACCCAGCGACATGATGGATGGCAGAATTGGAGCGATTCGAGCGGCGCTCGAATCGAGCAGCGCAATTCACACAAAAATCATGGCCTACAGCGCCAAATATGCGAGCGCGTTTTACGGCCCCTTCCGTGATGCGGTCGGCTCCAGCAGCAACCTCGGCAAGGCCGATAAAAAGGGCTATCAGATGGACCCCGGCAACAGTGACGAGGCACTGCGCGAAGTGGCGATGGATATCGCCGAAGGCGCGGACATGGTGATGGTCAAGCCCGGTATGCCCTACCTCGACGTGGTGCGCCGCGTGAAGGATACATTCAAAGTACCCACCTTCGCCTACCAAGTCAGCGGCGAATATGCCATGCTCAAAGCCGCCGCCATCAACGGCTGGCTGGATCATGATGCGGTGATGATGGAAAGCCTGCTGGCCTTCAAGCGTGCAGGGGCCGATGGCGTACTGACTTATTTTGCACTGGATGCAGCCAGGTTGCTAGAAAAATAGGAACTGGGCAGCCTGCACGTCATGGAGCAAACTTTTATCAAAGACTATGCCAAGTCCGTCGTGCGCAACAGCAACATCCCGGCCAACTTGCGCGACGTGGGTTTTGATGCTGACGAGGTAGCTGAGGCGCTATCGGATTTCATCAACACCGGCAGAAGGCCTGGCGACAAACAGGCGCCGCTGTTTTTAAGCGCCTAGATTTTTAGCTATGAGCCGTCCCACTAAACCCAAGGCTGCACCAAACCTTCAGCCTCAAACACCCGTACCACCGCAGGCCGCGCAACATCATTTTTAACCACGTCAAACCAAATGAGCCGCCAAAAATACCAGGGTGCGCTCCATCGCTGATTTTGCGGCCTCCGCATTGTAGGCACCGCGCTGGTCGCAGTTAAAACCGTGGTCGGCGTTGTAGATATGTGCTTCGACTTCAGCGTGGGTCTTGATGAAAGCGTTGACGCCTTCCATGGGCACCGAATGGTCATGGTCGCTGAAGTGCGCAAGTACCGGGCACTTGGGTATGCGCGCAATTTCCTCAGTGGCCACCATGCCGCCGCCGTAGTAGGGTACCGCTGCGCTCAGGCCGGTCAACATGCAGGCCGAGCGCCAGGTCAGAAAACCGCCAAAGCAAAATCCAACGATGCCGACCTTGCCTGCTCCAGAGCTTGCAGCGTGGTCAATCGAGGCCTGAATGTCCTGCATGATGCCCGCACCCGGCAAGGCCATCGCAGCGGCTTTCAGGGCGATACCGGCTTTCATGGTGGCCTCGTTGTAGCCAATGTCGACGCCTTTTTCAACGCGCTCGAACAAGGCGGGCGCAATCGCAAAATAGCCTTGGGCGGCAAAACGGTTCACCACATCCTGGATGTGCGAGTTAACGCCAAAAATTTCCTGCAACACCACCATGGCACCTTTGGCCTTGCCTTGTGGTTCGGCCACATAGGCCGGAAAAGTAAAACCGTCTGCAGCTTTGAGGTTGATAAATTTACCCATGATGTGAATACTCCTGTACATTGTTGAACAGCCTAGGTTTGTACACGCAATCGGTATTTTTTGCAGGAGATGAGTCTTTGTCGAAAACAGTTTTAATCACCGGCGCATCACGCGGCATAGGCGCGGCCACTGCGCTGCTAGCCGCTAGAGAAGGCTATGCAGTAGCTGTCAACTACGCCAGCAATTCGCTTGCAGCTGATGAAGTGGTGCGGCAAATTCGTGCGCTGGGCGGTCAAGCCATGACCGTGCAGGCCGATGTGGCCAACGAGGTGCAGGTACTGGCGATGTTTGAAAAAATTGACGCCAAGTTTGGTCGCTTGACCGCACTCGTCAACAACGCAGGCGTGGTTGACCAGCCCGCGCGGGTTGATGGCATGAGTTACGAACGCATCAAGCGCATGTTTGAAATCAACGTCTTCGGCTCGCTTTTGTGTGCGCGCGAGGCCGTCAAGCGCATGAGCACGCGCTACCCCGGCGGCGAAGGTGGCGCCATCGTCAATGTGTCGAGCGCGGCAGCGCGCATTGGCTCACCCGGCCAGTATGTTGACTACGCAGCAGCCAAAGGTGCAATAGACACCTTCACGCTGGGGCTGGCCAAAGAAATCGCTAGCGAAGGCATTCGCGTCAACGCGGTACGGCCCGGCATCATTGAAACTGAAATTCACGCATCAGGCGGCTTGCCCAACCGCGTGCGCGACGTTGCACCGCAAGTGCCCATGCAGCGTGCAGGCACGGCACATGAAGTGGCGCAATCCATCATCTGGCTGTTGTCCGAAAGATCGGGCTACACAACCGGCGCACTGTTAGATATTTCAGGCGGTCGTTGATGGGGCTTCAAGCCCCTGGTCACCGCGTCGTTCAGCGCGCCGGTGTCTGCTGTAGCCACTGCTCAATCTCCTCAATCGCTGCGTCGGTCGCCAGCGTCAGCGCGCGCACACCGCCGGGCGCATCCAGCGTGGGCGCGGGGCGTTGGGCGATCACATTGCGCTGGGCTATGAGCTTTTCGCCAGCGGGCGTGACCTCCAGCAAGGTCACGCGCAAACGGATCAAGCCGACGCTGGTATTCGACGTGATGAACAGATGGCTGAACTCTTCCAAGTCTATGCGCAGCAACAGCGGCAATGCGGTGCTTTGGCCGTTCTGGCCGCGGTTAAGGGCGGCACCGGCACCTGCATTAAACACAGCACGGCGCTGGCCAAGCTGGTCGCGCAGGCGCAGGCGCACCAGTTGCGCAGGCGGCATGGCCCAGCGCGACTGTGCGTAAGGGCGAAGATGCTGCACGTCTTGATAGCCCAGCCGGTAAAGCACAGCCATGTTGTCGAGCGCGCCGCCGGATGTTGCAATGTCATCCAGCGCGATCGGGGGTAAGGGCGCTTGTCGCGTGGTGGCCGGGGTACTCAGCAGGCCGGGCCCGAAGTCATACATGCTGGTGCGCGTAGGCTTGTCGGGCAAGCCCGAGCAGGCCGATAACAACAGGGCCGTGAGCAACGCGATAGGCCCCGGACTGCGCCACAAGGCACGAAATTTGTACGCACTGTCTTTCTTTGAAAATGAGGCAGTCATTTTTTGGCTCCTGTTGCAGAAAACCCTGGCTCGCCAGGGCCGGGGACGGGCGGGCCGTTGCCGAAGATCAGCGCCTGCGGGTTGTCGTCTACGTTGTTCACCGTGCGGCGCAACTGGCGCATGGCCCTGGCCGTTTCGTCAGCCACTTGGCCCAGCTTGGGCAGCGTCGCCGCGCTAAAGGTTTCCACCCCTGCGGCGAGTGCCACACCGCCTTCAGCGAGCTTGTCCAGTGGACCCCCTTTCTCGTTCAGGCGGCGCGCCGTGACACCCAGTTCGGCGATGGTCTTGCTGGCCTGATCTGACGTGCCGCGAAGGGATGTCAGTGTGGCATCCGCATTTTTAACGAACGCAGGAATGTTGACGCGGTCTGGGCCGAGCTGCGCATTCATGGTCGCTTGAATACTGGTCGACAAACTGCTGACGCTGCTGGCGGCCTGCCCAATTTGAGTGATGGCAGCCGTGATGGCTTTTTGATTGTCTTCCGACAAAATTTTATTGGCGCTGATGCTGACCGCTTCTACTTGCTTCATGATCGCCTCGCCCTGCTTAAGTAGCTTGTCGAGCCCACCCACCTTGAGGGGGATGCGCGGCGGGTTGTCGTCGTTGGCGACCAAGCGCTCGGTTGATTCACCCGTGTCGTCAAGCTGGATAAAACCCAGACCCGTCACGCCTTGTGAGGCGACGGTTGCAAACACCGACTTGGTAATCGGTGCAGCCCGGTCAATCGACACCCGCAGCAGCACATTGCCCTTGATCTTGGTATCAAAGCCAATCATCTCGATCTTGCCAACCGGCACGCCGCGAAACACCACCGAGCCTTGCGGCTGTATGCCTGACAAGGTTTCTTTGGTGCTCATCTCGTACAGGTCACGCTCGGTGTTGTCGCGCGTGAGCCAGACCGCCAGCAGCGCAAGCAGGGCAGTGACCACCAGCACAAATACACCAGCAACCAGGGCATGGGCTTTGTTTTCCATTTTGAAACCTTTGGTCTATGAAAAAATAAACATGTTCAGAAATTCATTTGGCGGGATGAAGTGCAAGGCGCGTGTCGCACCGCGCAACGCAGCAATTCGCCCGACAAGTGGATTTATGGACATGTTTAAACCGTGAACGGGTATTCGCGCAGTAACTCCATCGCGCGTTGACCCCTTTCACCGAGAAAAAATTCGTGGATAAAAGGATGCGGAAACGCCACCACCTCTTTCGGCACATCGTTGATGATGATCTTTTGATCGGCCAGCACCGCAATGCGGGTGCTGAGTTCGAACAGTGTGTCAAGGTCATGCGTCACCATCACCACGGTCAAGCCCATGTCTTTGTGCAAAGCACGCAACAGGGTGCAAAAGCTGTCGGAGCTTTCAGGGTCCAGGCCAGCGGTTGGCTCATCGAGCAGCAGCAGCGGCGGATCCATGATGAGGGCACGCGCCAGCGCCACCCGTTTAATCATGCCGCCCGACAGCTCACTGGGCATCTTGTCGGCTGTGTCTGCACTCAGGCCCACCATCTGCAGTTTGACCATGGCCGCATTGCGGATCAACTCAAAGGGCAAAACTTTCAGCTCGCGCAGCGGAAAGGCAATGTTCTCAAGCACGGTAAAAGCCGAGAACAACGCCCCCTGCTGAAACAGCATGCCAACGCGACTCGCCGCGCCGCGCTTGCCGAGCTCAGACGCTGGCTTGCCCAACACGGTGACGGAGCCTTTGGCCGGATTCTCCAGACCCAATATTTGCCGCAGTAACTCTGTTTTTCCACTGCCCGAGCCACCGACCAAAGACAGCACCTCGCCACGCACAACGGTTAAATCCAAATCTTTATGCACGACAGACACTTTGTCGCCGTTGTGGAAAACGGTCCAGAGTTTTTTGATCTCAACGACGTTCTCAAGCACTAGATGCCTACGTTCTTGAACAGCACCGCGAACAATGCATCCACCAAAATAACGACAGTAATGGAAGTCACCACCGATGCCGTCGTGCCCTGCCCCAGGCTTTCGGTATTCGGCTTGACGCGCAAACCATAGTGGCAGCTGATCAGCGCAATCAGCAAACCAAACACGACCGACTTGGCAGTGGCCAGCACCAGGTTGGAGACCTCAACGGCGGCTGGCAGGGCGTTGATGAAAAACGCCGGGGTCACGTCCATCGCCGCAGATGCCGCCAACATGCCGCCCAGCAAGGCTGCAATCGTGGTCCAGACGCTGATGAGCGGCATCACCACGGCAAGTGCCAGAGCCCGCGGCATGACCAGCCTGAACCCCGTGGCAATACCCATGACGCGCATGGCATCAAGTTCTTCAGTGACGCGCATCACGCCAATCTGCGCAGTAATTGCCGAGCCCGAGCGCCCGGCAATCAGGATGGCGGCGAGCACTGGCCCGAGTTCGCGGATCAGCGAAATGCCCAGAATGTTGACGATGAACGCATCCGCGCCAAACTGCCTGAGCTGCTGCGAGATCAGGTAGGCCAGCACCACACCAATCAAAAACCCCACTAGCGCGGTGATGGGCAAAGCCGTCGCGCCAATCTGATACAGATGCCCCGACAAGTCACGCCACGGACCTTCCTGCGGGTGCCTGATAAGGCGGATGAGGTCGAGCAGCAACTGGCCGATCAGCCGAACCAACGATTTGAGGTGGTCAAAAAATGACAGCAGCCGGTTACCCAGCCCACCCAGCAGGGCAGTCCAGTTGTACTTGTAAGGCTTGACGGTCGCAGCCGGAAACCCGGCCACGGTTTCAAGCACGGCCCGTGGGCCTGGCTCAATCTCGATATTGGCGGGCCAGGCACGCCCCCAGTGGCTCCACAGCAATTGCGCGCCCAGATAATCGAGCTTGTCGATTTGCGCCAGGTTCCAGTGCGCGCCTTTATTTGCAACACCATCCAAGCTCTTGAGTTGCGCCGCCAGCGCGTCCCACACCGGCTTAGCCGTAAGGCTGGAGGCCGTCCACGCGCCGAGCAGGCTCAAGCGCCGACCTTCGGGCGTATCCTGTTGCTCAATAAGCGGCGTAGATGCATCCATAAACGTGAAGGAGGAAAATACAAGGCATAAGATTGCCATGGTAACTGCACCAAGCATTCATTTTGTGACCCGGCTAGGCGCTGTCGCTGATGTCCTACAGGGCGCTACAGGGCGTGGGGGCCGCAGTTTCAGGCCTGCTTTTTCAAATGCCATCCATCGGTCATTCAGACACTCCTTCGGGCGGTAAGTCGGGCGTTGAGGCGGTAAAGGCAAAATGCTAGTCTGCTAGACACAAAACATCCCGATAACAAAGCCAAGAGACAACCATGCAAGACAACGCATCAGGCACCCAGCAAAACAGCGACAACGTCTTTGACTACATCATCATTGGCGCAGGCACCGCCGGTTGCCTGCTGGCAAACCGCCTGAGTGCCGATACGTCCAAGCGCGTGCTACTGATTGAAGCTGGCCGCAAAGACGACTACCACTGGATTCATATTCCCGTCGGTTACCTGTATTGCATCGGCAACCCGCGCACTGACTGGCTCTACAACACCGAACCTGACGCGGGCTTAAATGGCCGCGCGCTGCGCTACCCGCGCGGCAAAACGCTGGGCGGCTGCTCCAGCATCAACGGCATGATTTACATGCGTGGCCAGGCGCGCGACTACGACGAATGGGCGCACCTGACAGGCGAGCCCGCCTGGCGCTGGGAAAACGCGCTGCCGCACTTCAAATTGCATGAAGACCATTACAAAGGCGCTGATGCCATGCATGGCGCACGCGGCACCGCACCCGAGCTGCTGCAGAACAAGGCTGCGCCGTATCAAAAAATATTGCGCCATCGCCATTCCGGCGGTGAATGGCGGGTTGAGAAGCAGCGTCTGCGCTGGGACATTTTGGATTCGTTTGCCGAGGCCGCGATACAGGCAGGTATACCGAAAACCGATGACTTCAACCGTGGCAACAACGAGGGCGTGGGCTACTTTGAGGTGAACCAGAAAAACGGCTGGCGCTGGAACACCGCCAAGGCGTTTTTGCGGCCTGCCTGCTATGCGCGCCCCAACTTTGAACTGTGGAACAGCGCGCAGGTCTGCAAGCTGGTCATCGCAACGCAGCCTGATGGCAGCAAGCGCTGCACGGGTGTCGAAGTGTGGACAGGTAGCGAGCGCGTGACGGCGCTCAGCACCCGCGACTCGGGCGCTGACCGCGGCCTGATAGGCGAGGTGTTGCTGTGCGCTGGCAGCATTGGCTCGCCGCAAATTTTGCAGTTGTCGGGCATAGGCCCCGGCGCTCTTTTGCAGCAGCACGGCATCGCCGCCCTGCAAGACCTGCCCGGCGTGGGTGCCAACCTGCAAGACCATTTGCAAATACGCTCGGTATACAAAATTTCAGGTGATAAGAAATGGGGCCTGTCGCTCAACACCATGGCCAACTCATTACTGGGCAAGGCGCGCATCGGGCTTGAATATGCGCTGAAGCGTACCGGCCCCATGAGCATGGCACCGTCGCAACTGGGCGCATTCACGCGCAGCGACCCGAGCCAGCCTTACCCGAACATTGAATACCACGTGCAGCCCCTGTCGCTGGATGCATTTGGCGAGCCGCTACACAGCTTCAATGCGTTTACCGCCAGCGTCTGCAACCTGAACCCGACCAGCCGCGGCACGGTACACATCAAGAGCCCGCATTTTGAAGACGCACCCGCGATTGCGCCCAACTACCTGAGCACGCCAGAAGACCGCCAGGTCGCAGCTGATTCACTGCGCGTGACGCGCAAAATCGTCAGCCAGAGCGCACTGGCCAAGTACCAGCCGGAAGAGTTCAAACCCGGCGTGCAGTTCCAGTCAGACGAAGACCTGACGCGGCTGGCGGGTGACATTGCCACCACTATTTTTCACCCGGTAGGTACCACCAAGATGGGCAAGGAAGATGACCCCATGGCCGTGGTGGACTCACACCTGCGCGTGCGCGGCATCAAGGGCCTGCGGGTGATTGATGCGGGCGTGATGCCGCTCATTACCAGCGGTAACACCAACTCGCCAACCCTGATGATTGCCGAGAAAGCGGCTGAGTGGATTCAGGCTGGGGTTTGATGCTTGGCGAACTGGTGAATTCCCCAGCAAGGGAAAGTCCTGATGCACTAAGTCAGTGCCATGGCTATATTCAGTACATTGTTGTCTGGCCCATGCGCCAGCAACCTGAGGAGCCGAGGAGACACGAGACAAAGCGATAACAGATTAACGAGCAGGCAGGCATCCCCAAAAATGCCAGTTTTGCAAAAGCGCTGATAACCTCAGCGCTTTTTTTATGGGCGCGCGGGTTTTGTACGTCGGCTTTTGGTGACAATCAAAACAATGGAATTATTTCTTGTCTCTATCGCATCGTTGATGGCCGGTTTTGTGGATGCGATTGTGGGTGGCGGTGGCCTGATACTGGTGCCTGCGCTGTTCGCGGTGTTTCCGGCAACGCCCCCCGCAACCCTGCTCGGTACTGGCAAGGGTGCCTCGATTTGGGGCACTGCCATGGCTACCGCGCAATATGCACGCCGGGTCGATATGCGCTGGAAAGCGCTGCTGCCCGCAGCGGCAACCGGGTTTGCCGGTTCATTGGCCGGGGCCTGGCTGGTTACCGTTGTTTCAAGCGAGTTTTTGCGCAAGGCACTGCCCTTTGTATTGCTGGCCGTGCTGGCCTATACGCTGATCAAAAAAGACCTGGGCCGCCACCACACGCCGCGTTTTACCGGCTGGACCGAGACCCTTGTGGCCTGCTGCATCGGGCTGGTGCTGGGCTTTTATGACGGGTTTTTTGGCCCCGGTACCGGCAGCTTTTTTGTGTTTTTATTTGTGCGCTGGCTAGGCTACGACTTTTTGAACGCCTCGGCCTCAGCCAAGCTGCTCAACACCGCCACCAACTTTGCCGCGCTGGCGCTGTTTGCGTACAAGGGCCATGTCTGGTGGCACTTTGCGCTGACGATGGCCGTAGCCAATGTGGCTGGTAGCTTGGCTGGTACACGCCTGGCGCTCAAGCATGGCGCGGGCTTTGTGCGCATCGTGTTTATGCTGGTGGTCAGTGCGTTGATTTTGAAAACTGGATTTGATGCGTTTTTGAAGTAAGGCCAATGGCCGTATTGGATGGATTGGTTGAGTTGGCTAAATGGCCTGGTGCAGCAGCGCCACTACCCGTTGCCAGCAGCGCGGGCATATCGGCCACGCGGCGCGGCTTGCCGATGGGCGCCGCGGCCATTCCTTTTCGCACTGCGGCCATGTCTTCTTCGCTGGGGTACTGTCCGAGCAGCATGTAGTCAAACACACGACGCGCAATCGGTGCGGCTGACCCTGATCCCCAACCGGCGTTTTCAACAATCACGGCCAGCGCTATTTTGGGGTCATCAGCCGGTGCCAGCGCAATGTACAGGGCGTGGTCGCGCAGGTGCTCTTCCAGTTTGGCGCTGTTGTATTTGCCCTTGGGGGCCATGCCAATCGCCTGCGCAGTGCCGGTTTTGCCGCCGCTTAAATAGCCCGCCCCGACAAACACCTTGGCGGAGGTGCCCACCTGGGTCACACCGACCATGGCCTTGCGAATGATGGCCAGATTCTCAGCCTTGTAGCCCAGATCTTCGGCTAAAGCCAGCGGCAATGTACGCATGGCGCGCGTGACCGGGTCTTGCGTGCCAATCACCAGACGCGGCTTGTGCTTGATGCCGTTATTGGCCAGTATGGCCGTGGCCTGCGCCAATTGCAGCATGGTAAAGCTGTTGTAGCCCTGACCTATGCCGAGCGAAATAGTCTCGCCGGCAAACCATTTTTGCTGCTCGGCTTTTTTGAAGTAGCTGCGCTTCCAGGCCTGGCTGGGCAGCACGCCGCGCACTTCACCATTGATGTCGATGCCGGTGATCTGGCCAAAGCCCAGCGGCTTCATGAAGTCATGCATGGTGTCCACGCCCATCTCGTTGGCGAGTGAATAAAAATACACGTTGCTCGATTCGACGATGGCGCGGTTCATGTCCATAATGCCGCCGCGCTCGTTCTCAGGGCTGCCAAAACGCCTGCCGCCAAACATGTAAAAACCGGGGTCGTTGATGAGCGCTGTGGGCGAGCGGGTACCCGTTTGCAAGGCGGCCATAGCCATAAAAGGTTTGTAGGTGGAGCCCGGCGGATAGGTGCCGCGCAGCGCGCGATTAAGCAAGGGCTTGTCAATCGACTCATTCAGCGCTTCCCAGCTCTCGGCATCAATGCCATCGACGAACAGGTTGGGGTTAAACGTCGGCTTACTAACAAAGGCCAGCACGTCGCCGGTCTTCGGGTCCAGCGCCACCAGCGCGCCGCGCCGCTCGCCAAACATGTCTTCAACCAGTTTTTGCAGGCCGATGTCAATCGACAGCATCACCGTATCGCCTGGCGTGGCGGGGTTGCTGGCCAGCTTGCGCACCGCACGGCCACCCGCCGAGGTTTCGACCTGGTCAACGCCGGTGGTGCCATGCAGTTGCTGCTCAAAACTTTGCTCGACACCGAGCTTGCCGATGTAGTCGGTACCGCGGTAGTTGCCCTCGTCTTCGTTGTTTTCTATGGTTTCTTTTTCAGCCTGGTTGATGCGCCCTATATAACCCACCACATGACTGCCCAGCTCGCCCAAGGGGTAGTTGCGAAACAGCCTGGCCTTGATGTCCACGCCCGGAAAGCGAAAACGCTGGGCCGCAAAGCGTGCCACCTCTTCGTCGGTCAGGCGGGTGCGTATCGGCAGCGACTCAAAAATTTTCGACTCTTCACGCAGGCGCTTGAAGCGGCGCTTGTCGCGCAACTGGATGTCAATGATTTTTTCAAGCGCGGCAATCGTTTCGTCCAGATTGGCAACCTTTGAGGGCGTGATCTCCAGCGTGTAGGCCGAGTAGTTGGTGGCCAGCACCACGCCGTTGCGGTCCAGTATCAGCCCACGGTTCGGCACGATGGGCACAACGGCCGTGCGGTTGCTTTCGGCCCGCTCGCTCAGATCATCATGGCGCACCACTTGCAGGTACACCAGTCGCGCTACCAGCAAAACAAAGCACAGCAGCACCACCAGACTGGCAACCAGCACACGCGCGCGAAAGCGCGACAGGTCGGCTTCTACATTTCGGAGTTCGGTCATGATTGCCCCCACGGTCGTTCACTGCGTGTGCCTGCGGTGTCTCCCTGCCCCTTGCATGAAGATAAGGGGCCGCTGCGCCTGCGGCCTGGCAAAGCCATCTCCGTGGCCTCTGCTTGCATTGCGGGGAGCAGCGCATTACACGACGTGTTCTCGAAGAGCGGCGAAGCCAAAAGCGTAGTGGCCATATCTATAGAGGTCTACTCGCATCCTGGTCGGGCGCACGCCTTTGCGGAACCAGAAGCAGCACGCTGGCAACTGGCCACAGCAACGCTTCAGCCAAAGGCGCGAGCAAGGCAATCCAGCCGGGAAAAATACCCCCACCCACCAGGCGAATCAACAACTCCACACCATGCGCAATGGCAAACAGCGGCAACACCTGTACGGCTTGCGATGGCACGGCAAACCAAAGCAGGCGGCGGTGAATCATGGTGGCGAAAAAACTTAAAGCGGTGTACGACAACGCATGTTGGCCCAGCAATGACGACTGATGCACATCCATGCCAAGGCCGAACATGAAGGCTAGGCCAATGCCTACGCGCAGCGGCTGGTGTACGTTCCAGAAAACCAGCACCAGCGCCAGAAAATCGGGCATCCACGGCACGCGCCCGAGTGGCAGCATGTTGAGCAGCAAGGCCGCAATCAGGCTGCCCCAGATGAACAGCGGGTTGGCTGGCAGCAGCAGTTGCTGGCCTGATCGCATGATCATTGATCAGGCTCCTGCATGATCATCGAGCGCCGCGAAGGACCGCCCCGAGCATTTGAAGCCCCCGAGGGGCTGGAGCCTGCTTGAGCAGGATTGGACAGGCGACAGAGGCGAAGCGTCTCGCGAGCCGCGGCCTGCAAGGCCTCGCGAAGTACACGCAGTGACGAGCGCGGGGGTCATTTTGCTGTCCCTCTTTTTGTAGTGGCAACAGGAACTGCGGGTTCAACTTCGGGCCGGGGCGGTATCTGGCTGGATACCGGCTTGACCACCATGACGTGCCGCGCGGCACTGACCAGCGCCTGCGGGACACAGTAAATTTTGGCAAAGGCTGATTCGGCGCGACGCTCGATGCGGCTGATTTTGGCCACTGGCAGGCCGGGCGGGTACACCCCGTCGACACCGCTGGTGGTCAGCAAGTCGCCCTGCTGCACGTCTGAATTGTTGCCCATAAAGCGCAGCTCCAGCCCGTTGCCCGAGCCCGAAGGGTCGCCATAGGCCACGCTGCGGGCTCCGGTACGAATGTTGAGCACGGGAATAGCCAGGTCACGGTCAATCAGCAAGGTGACTTCACTGACCAGCGGGTGTACGCGCGTGACCTGACCCAGCACGCCGGATTCATCCAGCACGGGTGAGCCCAGATCAACGCCCTGTAGCTGGCCTTTGTCGATGATGACCTTGCGGGTGTACGGGTCTGCCGCGTCGTACAGCACTTCAGCAGCCATCACAGACGTGGCCAATTGCTCACGCAGCCCAAGCAGTTTACGCAGGCGACTGTTTTCTTGTAGCAACTGCTCAACCTGCCCGGCGCGCAATGATTGCATCGCCAATTTTTTGGTGGCTTGCTCGATGTCGGTTTTGGCCTGCTCTAACCCGGCAAGGTATTCGGCTGCGTTCTTCACAGCCCGCACTGGCTGCATGGCCAGCCACTGCACCGGGTACATGGCGGTTGCCAGCGTTGCACGAAGCGGCTGGGTCATGCGAAAGCGCGTGTCTGCGACCATTAAAAACAGCGCCAGGGTGCTGAAAAACAGCAACTTGGACAGCGCCGACGGCCCCTGTTTGAAAAAGGACGGCGGGGTTCTGTCCAGGGTTCCTAAAGGCATGATGTAGGCATGTAGTGGGCTTCAAATAGCTAGTGCAGTGTTGCACTAGGGCCGTGCCTTGTGGGAATCAGCCTTATTCCGACGTGAAGATGGAACCCAGGCGTTCCATGCGCTCAAGTGCCATGCCGCAACCGCGCACCACGCAGGTCAGCGGCTCTTCGGCCACCAGTACTGGCAGGCCGGTTTCTTCGGCCAGCAGCCTGTCAAGGTCACGCAGCAGCGCGCCGCCGCCGGTCAGCATCATGCCGCGGTTGGCGATGTCAGCACCGAGTTCAGGCGGTGTCTGCTCCAGCGCATTTTTGACGGCGCTGACGATGTTGTTAAGCGGGTCGGTCAGGGCTTCCAGGATTTCGTTGCTTGAGATGGTGAAGCTGCGCGGCACGCCTTCAGACAGATTGCGGCCGTTGACTTCCATCTCTTTCACTTCAGAGCCCGGGAAGGCCGAACCGATTTTTTTCTTGATGGCTTCAGCCGTGGGCTCGCCGATCAGCATGCCGTAGTTGCGGCGAATGTAGTTGATGATGGCTTCGTCAAAACGGTCGCCACCAACGCGGATACTGCCCTTGTAGACCATGCCACCCAATGAGATAACGCCGACTTCGGTGGTGCCACCGCCAATGTCAACCACCATGGAGCCGCTGGCTTCCGATACCGGCAAACCAGCACCGATGGCGGCGGCCATGGGTTCTTCAATCAGGTAGACGTCCGAAGCGCCGGCACCGAGTGCGCTTTCACGAATCGCGCGGCGCTCGACCTGGGTCGAGCCGCAGGGTACGCAGATGATGATGCGCGGGCTGGGCTTGAAGAAGCTGCGCGGATGCACCATTTTTATGAACTGCTTGAGCATCTGCTCGGTGATGGTGAAGTCGGCAATCACGCCGTCTTTCATCGGGCGAATCGCCTCTATGTTGCCCGGCACTTTGCCGAGCATGGCCTTGGCTTCGTGGCCGACCGCCAGAATGGTTTTTTTGCCCTGCGGGCCACCTTCATGGCGGATGGCGACGACCGAGGGTTCGTCGAGCACAATGCCGCGGTCGCGGACGTAAATCAAGGTGTTGGCTGTGCCCAGGTCAATCGCCATGTCGGTGGATAAATACCGACGAAATGCTTCAAACATATATTCAGAATCCGGTTGCGGCATAGGGCAGAAAACAGATCAACAACATCCACAACCTTGCATAAAGCAATTTCAAGCGGTTTCAAGCGCCTAAAAAACGCCTAAAGGATGCAATCAACCCTGATTTCACACCAAAGACGGGATAATAACGCATCCCTTTGCACGCTTTGCCCGTTTTTCGCCCTCCGCTAGCGGTGTCGCCGGGCGTGACGCCAAAGGATTTACACCGATTTTTGAGTACCCCTGATTCATGGCTATAGATTCCAAAGAAATTGCACGCGTCGCCAATCTGGCGCGGCTTGAATTACGCCCCGACGAAACCGAGCGCATGCTCAGCCAGCTGAATGGCTTTTTTGCCTTGGTTGATCAGATGGCGGCCGTCAACACCACAGGCGTTGAGCCACTGGCGCACCCGGCTGCGCTACTGGGCGAGGTTGCACTGCGCCTGCGCGACGACATCGCCAGCGAACCCAACCAGCGCGATGCCAGTCAGGTCAGCGCACCAGCGGTTGAACGCGGTCTGTTTTTGGTACCCAAGGTGATCGAATGAGCACCACCACCTCATCCACCGACCTGCACGATTTAGGCGTTGCAGAGCTGGCCGCCAAGCTCGCCGCAGGCGAAGTCTCCAGCGTTGAAGTCACCCAACATTTTTTGAAACAAATTGCACAGCACGATAGTTTGGGCGCTTTCTTGGCGACTGACCCTGACGTTTCACTGGCCCAGGCCAAGGCCGCCGATGCGCGGCTGGCCGCTGGCGAACGCACGCCGTTGCTGGGCGTGCCGCTGGCGCACAAAGACGTGTTCGTCACACGCGATTTCGCGACCACCGCCGGCTCGAAGATGCTGGAAAATTACCGCAGCCCGTTTGATGCAACGGTGGTCGCCAAGCTGGCCGCCTCAGGCATGGTCACGCTGGGCAAGCTCAACTGCGACGAGTTCGCCATGGGCTCGGGCAACGACAACAGCGCCTACAAGCCGGTACACAACCCGTGGGACACCACGCGGGTGCCTGGCGGCTCGTCAGGCGGCTCTGCGGCGGCTGTAGCGGCTCGGCTGGTGCCTGTGGCCACGGGTACAGACACGGGCGGCTCGATTCGCCAGCCCGCATCGCTGACCGGTATCACCGGCATCAAACCCACCTATGGCCGCTGTTCACGCTATGGCATGGTGGCCTTTGCGTCCAGCCTGGACCAGGCCGGGCCTATGGGCCGCAGCGCACTCGACTGCGCCCTGCTGCTGTCCGCCATGGCAGGCCCGGATTTAGACCGCGACTCGACATCGCTGGACATGCCAGCGTTTGACTATGCTACTGATTTAATAGCTGGTTACGCCTGTAAACCAAGCAATGGGGCTACTTTTGACCCTCAAAAACCACTCAAAAATCTGAAAATTGGTCTGCCCAAACAGTTTTACGGCCAAGGTTGTGCGCCCGACGTGCTGGCAGCCGTTCGCACCGCGCTAAACGAGTTTGAAAAGCTGGGCGCAACACTGGTAGAGGTTGATTTGCCGCTCACCGAGTTGTCGATTCCGGTCTATTACGTGATCGCCCCCGCCGAGGCCAGCAGCAACCTGAGCCGCTTTGATGGCGTACGCTATGGACACCGCGCAGCGCACTACACCGACCTCACCGACATGTACAAAAAGTCGCGCTCCGAAGGCTTTGGTGACGAGGCCACGCGCCGCATCATGATAGGCACCTACGTGCTGTCGCACGGCTACTACGATGCCTATTACCTCAAGGCGCAAAAAATCCGCCGCCTGATTGCCGAAGACTTTCAAAAAGCCTTTGCGCAGTGCGACATCATTGCCGGCCCGGTGTCACCCACCGTGGCGTGGAAGATTGGCGAAAAGTCCGCTGACCCGGTCGCCAATTACCTGGCCGACATCTACACGCTGTCGTCCAGCCTAGCGGGCCTGCCCGGCATGAGCGTGCCCGCAGGTTTTGGCGCAGGCGGCATGCCGGTCGGCTTGCAACTAATTGGCAACTACTTCAAGGAAGCGCAATTGCTGGGTGCGGCGCATCAATTTCAAATGGCGACGGATTGGCATATGCGCAGGCCCAGCGCTTTTGAGGTGATTTCGAAATGAGCCAAACATCAACCCCCGTAGACACTTTTTCGCAGGCGCAAGTTGGCCGACCAACCGGCCCGCTGGTGCAGGGTTACGAAGTCGTCATCGGCTTTGAAACCCACACGCAGCTCACCACGCAGTCAAAAATTTTCAGCCGCGCATCGACCTCGTTTGGCGCAGAGCCCAACACCAATGCGTCTGCGGTTGACTTTGCATTGCCCGGCGCGCTGCCGGTGATGAACAAGGGCGCGGTGCAGCGCGCCATCGAGTTCGGCCTAGCCGTGAACGCGCACATTGCCGAGAGCAGTGTGTTTGCACGCAAAAATTATTTCTACCCCGACCTGCCCAAGGGCTATCAGATCAGCCAGTTCGAGATTCCGGTGGTACAGGGCGGCGTGGTCGAGTTCTTTTTAGACGATGAAAAGAAGTCGGTGCGCCTTGTACGTGCGCATCTTGAAGAAGACGCGGGTAAATCACTGCACGAAGACTCAAGATTGGGCGGTGGGGGCATGAGCGGCATCGACCTGAACCGCGCCGGTACGCCGTTGCTGGAGATCGTCACTGAGCCCGACATGCGCTCCAGCGCAGAGGCCGTGGCCTACGCGAAAGAGCTGCACAAAATCGTCACCTGGATTGGCATTTGCGACGGCAACATGCAGGAAGGCAGTTTCAGGTGTGATGCCAACGTGTCGGTGCGCAAACCCGGCGCTGAACTCGGTACGCGCCGCGAGATTAAAAACCTGAACAGCTTCAAGTTCATGCAGCAGGCGATGGATTACGAAATCCGCTGGCAGATTGAGCAGATTGAAGATGGCAAAACCATCCAGCAAGCAACGGTGTTGTTTGACCCGGACACGGGAGAAACGCGCTCGATGCGGACAAAAGAAGATGCTGCGGATTACCGTTATTTTCCAGACCCGGATTTACCGCCACTGGTGATTTCGCGTGAGTGGGTGGAACAGGTAAAAGCAGAAATGCCGCTACTGCCGCGTGAACTGGCAGCCCAACTAGTATCAGACTATGCTGGAATTACAGAATACGCTGCGGCAACGCTGTGCGCTGATAAACAAAAAGCGTCTTTGTTTTCCAGCACCTGTATGTATGGTCCCCTCTTGCCTAACGGCTCTCCGGCCGATCCGAGACTTGTCGCGAATCTCATAAATGGTGAAATTTCAAGGCTAGTTAACGAATCCGCCATCAGATGGTGGCAGGTACCGTTTGCCGGCGAGTCTCTGGCCCATGTGGTGAAACAACTTCTCAACCAGACAATTAGCTTAAAGGGTGCAAAAGAGATATTCGAGCATTTCTGGGAAGCGCAGGTTGCGAAAAATCGTCACGTGCAGCCGGACGATATTGACGCGCTGATCGAAGTCAAAGGCCTCAAGCAAATGAATGACTCCAGTGAACTCGAAAAAATCATCGATGCAGTCCTAGCCGCCAACGCCAAAAACGTAGAAGAAGTCCGCGCAGGTAACACCAAAGCCATGAACGCTTTGGTAGGCCAGGCCATGAAGGCCACCAAAGGCAAGGCCAACCCGGCGCAGGTCAATGAGTTGCTGAAGAAAAAGCTGGGTTAAAGCTACTTCTTTACATCAGGACCGGCAGTTGCCGACACGCCCATCTGCGCCCACAACTGCTTGAGCTTGACCAGCTCTTCGTCAAAGCGCTGGTTGACGCGTTTTTTTTCCATCTCCTGGTCCGCCACAAAACGCTTTTGTATCGCCACGCTGCTTTCGTTTTCCTCGAGCCTGCGCTTGAGCGGCGGCGGTGCCTTGCTGGGGTCTTTTTTATAAAACGCCA
>Ga0209284_10002696_pt1 | contig 23582 bp, 35 predicted proteins | sample FRY03_FD_187211 | JGI IMG/M metagenome (GOLD analysis project Ga0209284, IMG submission 187211) | Freshwater microbial communities from Lake Fryxell liftoff mats and glacier meltwater in Antarctica - FRY-03 (SPAdes) (version 2) | ecosystem: Environmental > Aquatic > Freshwater > Ice > Glacier...
TTAACACCATCGATTGTTATTACATTTAATTTACCCTTCTTACCCAAGGTATACACATAAGTGTGTGATATGTTATTTTGTTTTGCGTAAGTACTTATCTTTAATAATTTCGTTGTTTCTATAATCATAGTTTATTGTTTATAACTATAAATATGTAATAATTACGTAAAATTTGTTTTATCAGAATTAAATACCTATATTTGTAGAGGCGATGTCGAAAACCTTAAATAGAGTAGACAAATTTAAAATTAAAATATTATGGTATTATTAATGGTATTATTATTTATTATTAGTTTAGTTATTAATCTAATTATATGTAACATTATAGGTAAATTAGGTAGAGAGAAGAAAATAGGGTTTAACACAGCTTTCACATTAAGTTTCTTTCTAAGTCCCATAATTGGTGTACTTATCGTGATAGCGTCTGTACCATTAACAATGGAAGAAAGAGAAAGAGAAGTTGAAAAAAGAATTACATTAAGTAATTCTCAAAAATTAACAGAATATATGGCTATTGTGTTATTGGTTTTATCTGTTATTGGTATTATTTGTGTTTGTCTATTTTGATATAATGAAAATAACAACCAACTAATATATTATAAATAACATAAAATACGTTATTTTATTTAAAATTTGTTTTATTGGGATTAAATACCTATATTTGTAGAGGGGATGTCGAAAACCTTAAATAGAGTAGACAGATTTAAAGAATTTAAAGAATATGAAAAGTAAAAAAAAATCAATTATCTTAGCTTTAACATTAGGAATATTTGGGGCTCATAGATTTTATTTAGGACAGACGGGTAAAGGATTGTTATGTATACTACTACCTTGTATTGGACTTATAGATGGATTAATATTTGGATTAATAAGGGGTTTAGGTAGTAAAGAATCCTTTAACAAAACTTATAATGCACAAGCTATCCAAGTAGAAATATTAAAAGCTTTAAAAAATACCACTAAATAAAGATACATTAAGTGTTGAATGAACGAGAAAAAGAGGTTTTATCCATTTACCTATCATTTAATCGTAAAAATAAACACAAAATGATACCAATTCCTGTATGTAGTATACCTGGTAATCTTTTTAACTAATATTCATTATACACCCACCTATAACCATTACTGGTTGTGTAACACACCATTTGGTGATGCTCAAGCACTCTTAATAATTGATTACGGTATTCATCAAAATACAATTTGGGTATGTTCATCACTTTCAGATGGTTCAATCAGACATTTTGATAGTAATCAAATATCGATTAAAATTAACCAAACTATCGAATTTAATATGTTAGATAACAAAAATAAAAAAATATGATTAAATATATAGATGGTGATTTGATAAAATTGGGTCAAGATGGTACTTTTGATGTGATAGCACATGGTTGTAATTGTTTCATTAAAATGGGTGCTGGTATTGCACCACAAATTAAAAAAGCTTTTCCAGAAGCATTCTATGTTGATTCTGAAACACTACGTGGTGATAAATCAAAGTTAGGAACTATTTCACACACACTAAATACTACACCAATTGTTGTGAATATTTATTCTCAATATGATACTAATGGTCGTATTTTTGGTAAGATGGATTTAGATTATGATGCATTACGTAGTGGATTATTGGAAATGAAACTTAAGTTTTCTGGTAAGACGTTTGGACTTCCTATGATTGGTGCTGGTTTGGCCCAAGGGGATTGGAATATAATTGAAAAGATAATTGAAGATGTTATGTTTGGTGAGTACGTTACCATAGTAAGGTACGTACCTTAATGTTTGGTTTATCTAAATAAATTTAGTACATATGAATGGTAGGAGAATATTTAGGGAGTACACACAAAGTTGAGGTATGGAAGCTAAAGAGTTTGTGGAAATAAAACAAGAATGGTCTGAAAATGACATTCTTGTTACAAAAGATAATTCAGGTCAAATTGAAAAAACATCAGTCAATTATAAAGAAATGGTTCATTGGATGATTAAAAAAAAATAAGATGAACGAATTTAACGAACATAGGCGAGAAGTAGAAAAGGGTAAATTAATCACACAGGTGTTAAATTTAATAAATAATTACGAAGGTGATGATTTTGAACTCACTGACAAAGATAAACTATCGGTTTTGGCTAAAATAGTTTATAAAGAATTAGATACATAATATGGATTCAACATTAGATATAATTAACAAATATCCAGAGTTACAAAAAGGTTTCTCATGGATTATAAAGAATAGTAATTCTAATCACCTACCCTATCACAACCTCAACCACCTATTAACCGTGGTTAGGTATTCACATGGGGCAACACAATTCTATCAATTAGATGTGAAATCTGAGTTGGAGATATTAATGGCTGCTTTATTTCATGATGTAAACCATTCAGGTGGTAAGGAAACCCATGATGTTAATGTTGAGGTAGCGATAAAGTCGTTTCAACACTTTATTAGTTTAATCGAAACCAATATTAACGTTGATGAAGTGTCTAGGATAATTAAATCAACACAATACCCATATGTTATTGAAGTGGAGCATTTAGATTTAAAACAACAAATCATTCGTGATGCTGACCTAATGCAAGTATTTGAGTATAATTGGATACAACAAAACATGATGGGTTTATCAACAGAAATGGGAATACCATTATCAAAAATGATACTTGGTCAAAAAGATTTTCTAATGTCTGTAAAATTTAATACAACATGGGGTCAGTTTTGGGGTGAACAAAGATGGGATGATGTTGAACACAAATTAGAACAATTAATACAACTTTACAATATAGAGATATGAGTGATTTAGATGTTAAAAAATTCGGTTTTGATGTACATGGGGTTCTAGATGACCTACCTGAGACATTCCGAATACTTAATAATGTATTGTATGATGCCGGCCATGAAGTACATGTAATAACTGGGTCACATATCACACCTGAGATTGAGGATATGTTATTAGAAATGGGTGTTAAGTATACACATATATTTGGTATAGCTGACCACCATAGGGACAATGGTACCGAAATGAGTTACGATGATGATGGTACACCTTGGTTAGATAAAGAAAAATGGGACAGAACCAAGGGTGATTATTGTCAAAAACATGGTATACATTTACATTTTGATGATAGTGATGAATACAAAAAACACTTTACAACACCGTACGCTAGAGTGTGGACCAAGAATAATAGAAATGGTAAAGGTAAAAAACAAAAAGCTTCAGCTTTAGACCGTTGATAACCTTTATTAACCGACTAATTTCCGTTAGTTTTAATCTATGGAAAAAGAAGAAATTTTAGATGTCCTACAAAGATGGGAAAGTACTGGGTTATTAACTGGACTACCACCTTGGGAGAAAGAAGAATTGGCTTTACTATATGATAATGTCACAAGAGTTATGTTATCTAAAGCTGATAGCCTATCTGATAATGTTTATGAAACATTATGTGATGTAACACTACCATCCACAAGGAGATTATACCGACGAGTTGGGTTAAACTTTGATATTAATGGTATGATGGATGAATTAGCTGATAAGGTTAATGAATACTATGACCAAATAACCCAACCAGCGACAAAAGACGATGATGGTAATTTAACAAACCCAGTTGTGGATTTTTGTGTTGAGTTTGCTGATACGTATTTTGATACACAAACAAATAAAAGTACGTTCAATAACGAACAATACGAAGAAAGAGTTAATAAAGTTCTCGATATGATGAAAGTTGTTTTATTAAGTAAAGAAATGATATCGTTTGTTGATAGGTCAGATAATGATTGGGAAATTAAGTTTTCCGAAACCAAAAAATCACCAAACCAAGTTCGTATGTGGAACCAAAAAAGAGCTGTTGAGACATTACATGGTATCCTGAATGAGACTAATCAAGGTGTTTAAATAAATAAAATATGAGTATAGGAAAATGGATAAAAAAAGGAGCGGTTAATTTTATTATGGCTACTGGTGGTGTTGAAAAAAACGCCCTTAATCAAGTTGGTCAGGAAACAGGTAGTGCCGCTATTGTAAACCCAATGAATAAAGGTTCTTTAATGCAAGACCTTAAGGAAGGTAAACTAACACAACAAGTTCAGGAGTTTAGAAAACATCACTACCAAGTGTTACAAGCTTCAGAGAAGTTTAAGGTGAAGTGGGGTAAAGATGGTGACTTCAAACTATTAACAGAAGAAGAGGTTATTAGTAGTCGAATATCGAAAGGTGACCCATATGATAATTATCCAGTTGAGGTTAGTATTAATAACAAATCAATAGCTAAATCGATGTTTGAATATAATACAAACGATGTGGTTAGGCCTATCAAAGTCATTAGAAATGTTGATTCAAAATGTAAAATTGAAGAAGTAGCGACTGAATTACTTGTGAGGGGTATTAATGGTAATACAAAATTGTTGGAGTTCTACATCAAACAAGATGGAAACCCAGAAAACAGAATGGCTATGTTATTAGCCGAACAATTAATGAACCAACCTGGAATTACTGATTTTAATAACATTAGTAATGTTAGTTTTACAACACCTGGTGGAAACCCTATGGTGTTTTCCTATAAAGTTTTGGCCTTTGATAAGGTAATTAACTACAATGGTAACTACATTGTTAAAATGTTTGCTGAATGTACTAATAATGGAACGTGGGTAGCTGAAAAATATATGATGAATGATTAATCAAAGTATAAATAAAAAAACCGAATTAGACTATTCTAATTCGGTTTTTTTATTTATGATTGTTTGGTATACCGTGTGTTCGATGTTGAATGGAAAAAAGGATTAAATTTTCATTATTTGGATAATTCCTTTTGTTTTATTAATTTACGAATATCAATATATAATAACTCTAAAGCCATTTGTAAGTAACCTTTAGATTCATAATCATTGTTAGTATCAATCTTAGTTTTAAGTTCCTTAGCTTTATCAACCATAATTTGAAGACTTTCGTAATATATTTTATCCTCCATACCAATAAATATCACTCAAGTTTACTTATATGTCTTGACTGGTAATAAAAAAATACATATTATTATATTGTTGTTGAGGATGAAATCACAAACAAAAAATAAAATAATCATTAAGGGTTGACAATAACTAAAAAAATGATTATTCTTAATACAGAAACAGACACAGGTTAGTAGATGGTTTTACTAAACACAAAAACAACCGATGGGTCATATGTAATATGAAGGGTTTCAACAATACAACAAGTAGGGGTAGCTTAATAGAAAGTGTTTCACTTCCAGTGAAAAGACGGTGGTTTAATTCCATTCACCTACTCAAATAAGCGGTGGTCGTCTAAGTTAAGACATTTGGCTTCCAGTCAGAAAATGGGGTATCAAGTCCACTTCACCGCTCACGAAACATAGAAAATAGGAGTTTTTCACGGAATTCTGTCATTAAAGGGAAAAATCATTAGGTTTTTCCCTTTTCTTTTTATATATTTGTAGGGAACCAATAAAGATAAAGGATATGTCAAGTAAAAGAACACAAACACTAGGATTACACGAATGGACTAAGAATGATACAATCTTAACAATGTTCACAACCAAGTATGGTAACAAAGGAATTTACCTTAGAGACGAGAAGTCAATAGCTGACTTTATTGGTGTTACAACAGGTTCACTAAAGATGCAATCAGCAAATTTTAGGTCACTATTAGGTACCGATGAGAATGCATTAAGTGATTACTCTAAATTACAAAAGGAAGTTTTTGATGAGTTCAATGATATGGGTCAATATGAATTCACAAAACTTGTGAAGGTGATTATTGGTCAGGATGAAATTGAACGAAACGAAATCCTTAAAAAAATGGGTAAAGACCCAAGTAAGATGAAAAGGGTTTAATCGGTTTTACAATGGGGTATATTACAATACTAAAAGATAAAAATGGGGATGACTAAAGAAAAATTTATTGAACAATACGTGGTTAACTTTATATCATCATGGGCAGCTAGTGAATACACCAATGCGTGTATGACTGGTCAACAAAAAAGATTAAATTATCTCCCTATTGAAGATGCTTATTTTTTAGCTGAAAAGTCTTGGGAACACCGAAAAAATATATTAAACATACCCGAAGATAAATAAAATAACTATACTGAAATGATACAAAATAAAAAAGTAAAACACGAATATATATTTATTGAAACATTTAATGTTGGTATCAAGTTATTAGGTACTGAGGTTAAATCTATTAAAGAAGGTAGGGTATCATTATCAGACGCTTATTGTTACTTCAACAACGGGGAACTTTTTATTAAAGGAATGAACATACCCGAGACAAACACTAACTACACCCACGAACCATTAAGAGAACGAAAACTACTAATGAAGAAGTCTGAACTTCGTAAATTAGAAAAGGAATTAATAAATGGTTTAACTATTGTACCATATAAGTTATTCAGGAATGATAAGGGTCTATTTAAGATGGTTATAGTACTTGGTAAGGGTAAGAAGTTGTATGACAAAAGGGCGTCCTTAAAAGAGAAGGATATTAAACGGGACATGGCTAGAGATATATAGAATAAAAAAAGGGACCATGTGGTCCCTTTTTTGTTTTACAACATACTAATTATTTAGAACAAAATGTTAATGGTTTAACCTCATCAAATTGTTGGTCAACCTCATTCATTGAAACTTCCTCTTCCCAATCAGCAACTAATTTTTCAGCTATATAACATATCTTAGCTTTATCCATATCAGGGGTAATAGCTGGTCCATAACCTTGAACCCTACCTTGTTTATCGATAACAACAATGTGTCTTTTACCTTTTAGTTTAGCAATGGCAGCTGTTAATGTGTTGTTTGATTTAGTTGGTACATTCACCCTATCCATAAAATCTGACGAACCGAGTTCCGTTATTTTTTCTTCTTTGATTATTTTCTTAACTAATCGTTCAATATCTGTTTCGGTTAATCTAATTATTTTAGTCATTTTGTTTCTTTTTATTATAAATACTTTGTTTTTTCATTAAATTATGTTTATATTTGTTATTCAATAATAAAATTACATAAAAATGTCTAAAATACAGGATTTAATTTTGAAATATAGTGCGGCTAATAAAACAGCTATGAACATTTATAACCTAGACCCAACTGATAATAAAAAATATTTGACATGGTTGTTCAAGGTTAAATATACAAAAGAAGGTAAAAGTAAATACGTAGCGAAGGAAGATTATCCAATATCCATTAATAGTGTTATTGGTGAAACCTTGGTGTGGATGGAAAAAAATGTTAGTAACTTAGAAGTAACATATCGTGACATAAATTATTTTACATCTGTAACCCATTTTTTAACCACTATGCAACCACTAATGGTACCATCAAGAAGTGAGGTAAAAAATGATATAATTAAAATCATGGAAAACGATGATTGGTTATTATTAATACCAAAAACAATTGGAGCTTCTAGGGTTTATGGTTACGGAACTAAATGGTGTACAACACAAGATACACATTTTAAAAGTCACACAGGAAGTGATTCTATATTGTTTTATTTAATCTATAAACATCTCAATAGAAAGTTTGGTATATGTACGAATTTCAATGATTTAGAATCTGAGATAATTAATGAAGACTTATGTTTTTATAATAATGAAGACTTTGAACTTGAATACCATGAGATTGTTTCCGTATTAGGTAATTCAATTGATGAACCACTAAGAAGTTTAATTGATTACTACAATAACCAATATCAGAAATTTTCTCAAAAGTCGGTTTTAGAAGGTGTAATACCACATATCATCGATTCTATTAAAATCATTAATAGTAATGAATATACCAAAGATGGGTTTGGTGAGAAATTCAATAATCTTTTAGAAGAGTTAAAGATGTTATAACAAAATGGTAAAATTAAAAGGTAAAATATGGTTTGACCCTAAAAATGTCACAAGAAAACATAATAGTCAGGCTGATTGGAAACGTGTTGCTATGGTAATTTTTGATGATGATGATACCACAGAGTATTACTCTTGGTTTATTAAAAAAAGATACAACCTACAACTAAATAGGCCACTTCGTGGACCACACGTAACGTTTATTAATGATTCAATTCGTGATATGGGTGATGTTGATAAGTGGGATGAGGTTAAGGCTAAGTATCATGGAACCGAAGTAACCATTATACTCGATTTAGATGTTAGGTCAGATGCAAAACATTGGTGGTTGATTGTTGAACACGAAAGTAGAAAACCCTTGTTGGATATCCGTTCTGAGTTAGGTATGGGAAAACCATACTACGGAATGCACTTATCAATTGGTTACGCTAATGAGAAAAATGTGGACCACTCTAAATACATATTAAATCTAATCACAACATTTGGGGGTTCATACAATTGACAAACCCATTTTTTTTAATGATTATTACACTATAATTAATAAATAAAGTATTACTAAATAATAATAACTAATGGGAAAAAAAGAATTAAAAAAACAATACCAAGACTTAGAGATTAGTTTTGTGGATATTATATCTAATTTAGATACAACACCAACCAAAAAGTTTACACCTTTTTTGGTAAAACAATTTAATCAGTGGATACAATACGATAAAAATGATAAAAATAGTATCGATGGTATCAGTCACAAGTGTAAGGTGTCTACTCGATTGGGTCAACCAAAAAACGAGTTGGAAGAAATCATTAAAAAAATGGTATTTCAGTGGGCTGAACCTAAATTAAGTATTATAAAAGAATTTACTGACCATATGGAAAATAATCGTTTGGTTGAAAAAGATGTTAATAACTATGAGAATTGGAGTTCGATTAAGTTAGCTATTAATGACGCTGACATTAAACAAGGTGTTAGAGATAACAAAAATAAAACAGAAATCCTACACAACGATGAGGAATGGTTAATCCTTAAACCATTATCGATGGAAGCGTCCATTAATTATGGTTACGGAACTAAGTGGTGTACGTCAATGAAATCCTCATTTACTTATTTCCATAAATATTCTAAAGATGGTGTCTTAATATTTGTTATCAATCGTAAGAATGGTATTAAATACGCATTTTATTCTTCACCAAAAGAGTACTCAGTTTGGACAGCCTCTGACGCTAGAATTGATTCAATGGAAACTACCATACCTTTTGATTTATTATTTAAAATGAAAGAGTGGACTAATTTTGATAAAGTTGGACCTAATTACAATTACTTTGAGGAGTTGGATAAATTTGAATCACTTAGTAAAAAATCTAATGCATTAGAATACGCTACAAGAGCAATCCAATCTGTAATTGGTAATCATATTACTGAGAGGTTGGGGACAATAGAAAACCCACTAAATGGTGGAAATAGAACCTACCCTGAACCACAAGTGGATATGTCCGCAATGGGTGAAGAATTAAGTGAAGAAATAGGTGAAGAATTAAGTGAAGAATTAAGTGAAGAGGGGTATTATGGTCATGAAGACAATGATAGTATCACTAATACCAACATATATTTTAATAGAGGTCATGAAGATGATGAAATGGTTGGATTAGGTCATCCAGTACATGGTGAATTAACTGATTCAGGAGAAAGAACATGGTCAGAACCATACCCTAATGGAGTTGGTGGTGGATTTGAAAATATTGGTGAATCAATTGATGAGACTGAGATGTTATTCAGGAATGCAACCCCAGCTGATGAGGAAACATATTTAGCTATGACCACCTCACAAAACCTAACAAGTGGTAATGGAGGTTGATGATGTGGTAAGGTTATCCGATGGTCGTAGGGGTGTTATACTCGCTACACCATCTGGTTTCATGTCCAATGGTTCCTATGAAGTGGAAGTGGATACTGAAAAACTGTGGGTAAAGGAAGATAAAATACTATACATATTGGATACCGAGTTTGAAGATGATTTAAGTAATTATTTTGAGATTATCTACGATGAAAACGGAATTCACATGATACCAAAAAAATTGGAAGAGATTACTTTATTAGATGAAAATGAAGAATTAAAGTCGATGGAGTTTGTATTAACTGGTGAGAAACATAAAAAAGTAACCTTCCATATTGGGGGTACGAATATATGGACATCAGATAAACCAAAACCCGAAATTGAAATAGAAGATGAACCAAAAAAACATAGATTATTATGATAAAAAGTGTTGATGTAGATGTTGATATAACTATTGATGTGTATGATGTTATTGAGTATATTGAATATTATGCTGATAGGGATGACATCAAAAGGATTGGAAAATCCTTAGGTACAATAATGAATACACCAAATGATGGGTTAATCGATGGGATGAAAAATGAGGTTCTAAAGAAAGCATCTGAAAAATACACTTTGGAACAATTGGAGGAGTTATTAAATATAAAATATTAAAATGGGTGAAAATAAAGATAGATTTAGAATGTATGGACTTTGTCCTTATAATTTGTCCAGAATCCAAGTCGGAATACAATTCGCACACGCCTTACAAGAGTATAATAACAATATGGAACACATAAAAGGTCCAATCATGGATGACTTTAATACGTGGAGACTTGAGGATAAAACCGTTATTTTATTGAACGGTGGTACGTCTATAACCATGGAAGAACATATTGAAAAATTGTTAACAGCTGGTATACACCTTGGTGTGTTTAGGGAACCTGACCTTAATAATATGGTGACTGGGATTGTGTTCTTAGTTCCCGAACAGGTTTATAAAAAAGAAGTTTTTCCAGACTTTACACTCGGGGATGATTTCATGGATTGGTTTAATAGTGTTGGTGGTGAGACTAATCAATATCTAATAACTTTTCTAAGTCAATTTAGATTAGCCTGAATATAGGGGTAAATAATTATAATAAAAAAGATATGAGTAAATTTTGTATAAAGAAAAAAATGATTAACAATGGTAAAATTACTATTGTATTGTTAACCGATGGTCATTCTGAAATTTTAGAATATGAACAAAGGGTTGAAGCTGAGAAATTAGTTTTAGTGATGAATGCTAATTCCGATAGTAACTGGGAGTATGATGTTTTCCCGATAGGTCAATGAAAAACTTAACCACCCTTGGAAACATCCAACAAATAATATCTAACCACACTAATTGTGTCATGGATGGTAGTAATCCTACGTATTTAGACCCCGAAAGGACGTACCAACTCTTAAACCAAGTTAAGTTAGATTGTACTTTAAATTCTGTTAGGTTATATGGTCTAACATTTGAACAGTTTGGTTTAGTTGAATCCGATTTCGGTGATTTCACACTACCAATAATAACGGAAATTAAATACTTTGAGACACTTGAGGCTATTTACAATTTTCTATTAGATAATTTACACAGTAATCATGAGGTGTATGTATATTCAATAGGGACAGTTGAGATTATTGACGCCACACGTCCCTCACCTAAAATTTTGTACCTATTAACATTTAGGTGTATAAATAGACATATATGGAGGGAAATGGCTAACCGAGCTGAAAATTTAACACATACTCACGTTACAACAGATGTGATAGAGGAGGAAATAGAACTAAAACCAAAACTAACTAAACCCAAAAAACATAGGTTTATTTAGTTTATTTAGTTTAATGTTCGTACATTGTGGTATATCCTAGTTAATTTAGATATTTACGAGTATGGATATTAGAAGAATTATTAAACAAACATTAAACGAAGTGGCTGGAATATCATTTGAAGTTAGGGTGTGGGCACAAATCTTATCTAATGAGATAGGTAGGTTAGTTGGTGAAGCTGATAACATTCTCGATGACAATTCTGAAGATGACACAAATGGGGGTCTTCAAATGTTCACAAGATGGAGAAGTAAACCAAAAGCTGATATTAAACAATTAATAATTGAAGGTCGGGATTTCCCTGAAGCTTACGAAAAGTTTTCAGTGGATAAATGGGTTTTCAATGATGCTAATAGAATTGAGTACGACCATAACCAATCGGGTTACGATGATAATGGTGAGTATGTTGTTATATTTAATGTACCAATAAGGGGATTGGATATAAGAATGTTTGTTCATGAGACTAAACATGCTTACGACGATTGGAATAGATTAAGAAACGGTGGTAAATCAATTAAAGATAGTTGGGAAATTAAAAACATATACACAAAAGATTTTGAAAAATTAATACTTGGGGCGTCAAGTCAGTACCCACAATTAATGAGTATCATTACGTCATATTATTTAGCTTCTAAATTGGAGACGCCCGCTTATCTAGAAAATGAGTTTGACAGTCCTAAAATTGGTTCATATAAGATGGTATCAAAAAAATTAATGGACTTTAATATTAGTTCATATTATAATAAAAAAGGTGATTTAGCTAGGGGATTAGAAGACGAGTTTACTGATATGTTAATTAAGTATGACATACCTTTATTCAGGAAATTCAGGAGTGTAGATGATTTTTTAGTTTACACAGAAAAATATTTTCACAAAAGAGGGAGACATATCATGAAAAAAATCGATAAAATGTTGTATATTCATGGAAATAACGAAAGATACCCAACGAAAAACGAGATATGATGTTTGGAATAAATTTTAGTTTACTAATGAATTTAACGATGTTACCGTTATGTTACGCAATGATTATATACCTAACGTCACCATATGGGACAATAGGTATTAAAAGAGGTTTTAATCACATCTTGGGGGGTATCTCTTCGGTCTTAGTTGTAATGTTAATTTTCTTAGTTACCCCCGATATTAAAAATGATTATAGCCCATTCGTTAACGCTTTTTTTATAATAGGTCCAAGAGAGGAACTATCTAAATTAGTGGTATTTTTAATTTTAGGTCGAATTAGTCGTAGAAAAAATGAACACCCAATGGCAACCATGTTCTATGTGGGTATGATTGGTTTAGGTTTCGCTGTTGTTGAGAATGTTCAATATGTTGGGATGTATGGTGAGAGTATATTAGGCATTAGATTGTTCACAGCTACCATAGCACATATGTTATTCGGTATGTTTATGGGATATTGGTTGGCTAAGGGTAATCTCGACAATGGATTAGGTAATCGGTCAGTGTTCGGGGTTATTGTACACAGAGACCCGAAGATTAAGGGGTTAATTTACACATTTATTGGGTTACTGGCAGCAATTGGTTACCACGGACTATGGAATTATAACCTTATGATTTCATATAGTGCCTATGGTGATGGTTTTACAGATGTTTCATCCAACACGATAATGATTATGTTAATTGTTTTCGGGTTAGTTGGTGTTAAATTTGCTGGTGATGACTTAAATGCTAGTTACCGAAGACAATTAAAAAACTAAAATAGATAATACATTAAAGTTTTTACATATTTATCAATAAACTGATAGATGAAAAAACTACTATTTGATATCATTAGTTGTTTTAGAGAAACAACCGATAAGGACATTAAACATGTTCGGTATTATAACGCAATGGGTTAGGAAATAGAAAAACCTTTACTTGGTTATTATATAAAAATTACGACATACATTGATGACACAAAAATAATAAATAGAATACACCTGATTAATTAATAATAAAAAATTAAAGGTTTATTTTAGCATATTTATAATTAAAATACACATATGAAATTTAAATTAACTGACATATTAAATAATACCATTCTTTTGGAAGGTAGACTTGAGGACATGAAAGCTAAATATGAAGGTAATGATGATGTCATTGATACACTATCACAAGGTGACCCATCAGATAATAATAAATACCTTGGTTGGATGGCTAAACAATATTTTAATCAGGATTATAAGGATAGTGATTTAATTATTCAAGTTGTTGGTAAATTTAATATCAGTGGTGATAGACTTAAAAAACAAGGATTCCCATCTGATATTAACCAATACAAAACACTATCAGAAGTAGAAGACGTTTTTGGTAAATTATCTAGACGGGATGCACCATCAAAGAAAGAATTAAAAGGTTATGGTGAATTAGTTTACGATGGACCTAAACTCTATATAATTGCCCCAAGAAATTGGGAAGGTTCATGTAAATTTGGTGCAGGTGCTACATGGTGTGTCTCTATGACGGATAGGGATAGTTATTGGAAACAATATTCAGAACATTCATTATTCTATTTTGTAACATCAAAAACATTACCATCTAGTGATACTTCATATAAAATAGCAATCCAAAAAAATATGAATAATGGTTCAAACACATATTGGGACGTTCCTGATAATAGTAGTAAAACACCACAAAACTCTGACATCACACCTGAAATATTAGCTATTGTAGAGGAACATTCTATTGAGATTAAAAAATACATACATAAAAAACTTATCGAGGATATGGTTTCCGGTGTCCCTTCAACATTAACATATGTGAACATAATGAAGACTAAGGAATCTCTAACCGATAAACAATTATTTAAGATTATTATGAATGACATCACGGTCTTAAATCCTAATGAGGATAGTGATATTTTTAGATATGTTGTTAAGAGACTTAACACCGAGAACACAATTAAGTTATTAAAAACTAGTTACAGTGACTTCACTAAGTTATTAGGTAACGATAAAATACTAACGTGGGTTGATGAGAATACAGAAAGACTAGAAAAATTAGAATTAGCTTCTTCACTTAAAGGACACCTTAAAACTGTGTCACCTAATATTCGTAGTAAAATACAGAAATGGGGAATGACCGATGAAGCGTGGGTTGCTTATGAAACAACTTCACAATATGTATATCTTGGGGATAAAGAAACACAACGACCAATAGGTGAAATCTATGTAGTAGATAAGTTTGACTCATCATCATATGAGGTTATATCCCAATTAAGATTAAAAATGAAACATAAAGATGTTTCATTATATGGTGTTAATTCTAAAAAAGATGAGTTATCTATGTATTTAGATGGTAATGTACCTGATGAAGTAATGCGTAATATAAAAATAACTAGAATACCTGAACCAACTACTAGATAATTTAAAAATAAAAAAAAAAGAGGATTATATTAATAATCCTCTTTTTTGTGCATATTTATTCATAAGATGAAAAAGTTAATTAAACGTATATTAAAAGAAAATGAATTTGATTGGTTGGGTGATATCGATAGTCAACAAGCACTAGTGAATTTACGTAATAATTGGTCAGAATTAATGGCTCAATATATATTAGGTAACAAAGAAGAAACTGATGAGGAAACTGATGAGGTGTTTATGACAGAGGTGTCTGAAGCGAAACGAACTGAGATAGGTGAACAACTTTTTTATTTTTTATCTGCGGAAGGGTTCGATGATGTTGATTTAGTTAATGACAAGGTTATTTTAACAGTTTCAAGTTGGTATGACTTTGTTGAGTTATTTGAGGACTGCCGTGATAGTTATAGTATCTGTAGGGGTTTCGCTAAAGAATTATTAAATCCAAATGAAGGGTATTTTTCTGATATATATGACACATATGGTGATTGGGGGGATTATGTTTGGGGTGAACTTAATGATAAAAATAAAAAAATTGTAATAGAAGAGTATGTTAGTAAATTCATTGGTTATGAAATGACTGATGAGGATGGTGATGACTTTGAGTTGACCCAAGAAATTTACGACGAACATAAAAACGATTTTGACTACATGGGTGATTTAATTAAAAATAATGATGACTTAAGTGATATCAAAAATGATTTAGCTAATGCTTATGACTATGCATATAATTCAGTAATATCAGATGAGTTAGTTGATTCAGCTACTGAACCCATACTCGATATGTTTGGTAAAGGTGAATGGACATATACGAATATAACAACACCACAGGGGGAACTAAAACCAATCACTAACTTAGAGTTCGACATCACCCACATGTTTTGGGATTTCATTAAAACATATTTTACAAAATTTGAAAATATGAATGACGACAGAGAGGTCGAGTTTCAATATAATTCCTTTATTGAAACATGTGGTTTATTAATGTATGATGGTGTATTTGGTGATGAATTTAATCCGAGTTATAGTGATTACCCTGACGATAATAAGGTTATTAGTCTATTCAATAGTGACACCTTCCAAAACGCATTTTAAGATATGAAAAAAATAATAAAAGAGAATGAATTTGATTGGGCAAGTGATGACCAATTCAGTTGGATTAATGATATACCCGAAATTAAACTAGGTGATTTTTTTACAGAAGGAGATGTCGCCTTTGAAGATGATGGGGATTATATAGTTAATGTTATACCTGGTAAAGTTATATACACATTAACATATGATGAGGTTATTGAATATATTTTCGATGGTGATGATGAGGACTATGTACTTGAATCTTTAATTAAGTGGGGTTCTTTTGGTTATGGTTGGGAAAATGAAGTCGATTCGGATGAAGTTAATTATTTAGGTTCATATTTTAGTGATGAACAAGTCAAACTATTCCAAGATTTATTAACTAGACTAAGAATACAAGTAAACCTTAGTGAATTAATTGAAAAACAAAGCCTATCAGAATTAAATAAACCATTAGATACATCATTTTTAAGTGATGGGTATAACTGGGAGGAGTTTACTAATGTATCACTTTACGAAATGGGTTTGGCTCTAGATAGTTCTCGTCAAACATCAACACTTACCAACTGGGATACTCTTTTGGAAGAAAACAATATTGACTTAGAAAGAGTAGGAGATAATTATAAAATTACAGTATCACTACCTTTTCAAAATGAAAATAATTTAAGTGAGATATTAAGTGATGGGATAGGTGGTATTCTAGAGGGTGATTGGACCAACAATTATTATGATAACTATGACACCAGTGAAGCTAATACACCCATTAGTGAAGGTATTGAAAACCTATTAGAGTTTTATGAAAAAAAGGTTATTGAATTTGAAATTGGGATAAGGGATTATGAGGAAAACGGTGGGTTTGACCAAGGTTTTAATCAAAATCAAATTAAAATGAATTTTGAGGAGATATACAAACGAAAATTAAACCATTTACTAAAAGAAGATGATTTTGATTGGATTGATGATATTAGAGGTGTTGAAATTGGTGACCTATTTACTGAAAAAGAAGTTGTTTATGAAGAGAATGCAAATTTTAAGGTTAATGTTTTAGAAGATGAAATTGTTTATAATTTAGAATATGATGAATGGAATGAAATGATTAACGGCGGTTATGAAGATTGGTATTTAAAATCTTTAGTCACTGGTGAACCAGACACTTATAGTGATGACGTGGACGATGAAGAATTGAATTATATAGGTGGTTACATAAATGAGGTTAATCAAAATAGGTTAAAAAATATTTTAAGTCAGATTTTACATTCCGAAGATGATGCTTCACTACTTTTCACTACAGCTATCGGAGGTGAATTTTATGAACTAGAACCATACATCGGTACTGATTTTTATTTTGGTCGACACGATTGGGAAGATACTTTGCAAGATTGTTTATCTGAGATTGGTATGACTATTGAAAGGAATAGGTGGAGAGATTTAAGAAATGACTATAACACCAAGTTAAAAAAACATAATGTAACACTTGAATATTCACACTACTGGGATGCTGTATCAATGAGTGTTCCGTTTCCTTACGGACCAAGAAAAATAAATAATGTTAGTGAAATTCTTAATGTTTTAGATAACAATGTTTTTAGAGAGGAATGGTCTGACGTATATCTTAACTCTTTCGACACGGGTGGTGTTGAGGAACAAATAAATGTATATATGGGTTCATTTTTAACCCAACTAGAAAAAACATTGGATGATAAGTAAATTACATGAATCCGCTGGTGTTTCTTCTGTTGTTAGGGAATGGACCAATATAATCTATGATGGGATTATGTCATCAAATGAACGTGATAGAATTATTATAGACGGTTATGACCATTATGACACATATAAAGAATTTGGTATTGATTACCTTGTTATTGATTTTTATGATAAAATAACTGGGTATGACACACAAAAATCAGGATATGATAAGGATGGGTATTATGTTGTACTTCTTTACATCCAACCACAAATATTAGATGGTCAAACCAATTATGACCTTAAATCTGCCTTAAACCATGAGTTAAAACACGCCTATCAAGACTATATGAGAGTATCGAAGGGTTATGGTAACATAGATACAACTAAACAAGTAAAAGAGTTTTACACGGATGATTTTATAGGTCTACTAAATAACCCACAACACACAGGACCAATCAAAACAATATTAAAATACTACTATTATTTATCTAATTTAGAACGAGATGCTTATCTTGAAAATGTGTATGACCAACAAGGTGACTACACAAAAAAAATTAGAAGTATTTTAAGAAAAGATTTCCAACAATTTAAACAAAAAATGTTACAAAGTAGTTGGGATAACATCACCCAATTAAATATACCATTACTTAACAAGTTTAATACACCTGAGGAGTTTATTGATTATAGTGATAAACGATTAAAAGGTGAGGCTATTAAAGTAATGAAAAAAATAAATAAACTAAAATACATCCACAATAAATAGTTTAATTAAATAATTAGTCATATCTTTACATCAAAACATTTAATAATGGGTTGGTTCAGTAAGAAAAAAAAAGTTGTAACACCATATACCCCACAAGGTAGACTTGGTTATCATCGTATAGCGGATGGTGACTATAATTACACTATGGTTGTTGAAGAGATTGGTAAAATATCCTATAGGTCAAAACTTAGGATACTTGAAATTGATATAGATATAGACTGAAATAAAACCAAAAAACAATGTCTTAATCGTTGGGGATTTGGTACTTGGGTTCGAACCGATTTCATACATTGGGAGACACTGGATGAAAAACTAATTAGATTAAACCAAACACCACCAAGTTATTTAATGGATGAAGATGACCTCATAGTGGAAACAAACTATAGGGTATTAACATGACATAATTTTATCGAAAATGATTAAGAAAAAACAAATTTACAATTTAGCTTTGGAGGAGAACTTTTTTGCTGTGATTACATCAAGTAATGAGATTAAAAAAACAGTTAAGGAAGGTAAACCATCTATTTCATGGGAAAAAGAAAAGGGTACCATGATTTCGTGGGTATATAGTGAAAAAAACGCATCAAACCAAAGAGATAATGATTTTGATGTAATTAAAAGTTATAAATGATGTGGTTGTACCTGAAATATCTGACAATAACGGTACGAATTGGAAGTTAGATTTTAGGTCAACGAAACAAAAAATAATATCCGTAGATGAACGTACACAAACATTTCAATCTATATGTGTTGATAATGGTAAACAATGGTCGAATAAGTTTGACCAAGCCAAGAAACTCATATGGAATGATACTAATTCACTAAAACACACCTTTTTAAAATAAGGTAATACATAACTCTTTGGCTTGATTTTGTATTTATTATTGTGTATTTTAAATTTAAATGATAAAAGAAGGAGATATATTAGAGGGGAAACTATCCATGGTTATGAATGGTTCCGCTTACTTAATGAATGACGAATTAGAAAAAGACGTTTATATTAGTAGAAAACGTGTGAACAAGGGTTTACACATGGATGTAGTTAAAGTAGAAATAACAAAAATAAAAGATAGTGGACCCGAAGGTAAGGTCATAGAGGTCTTGGAAAGGTTTAAAACAACATTTGTTGGTACATTGGATGTATCAGAAAAATACGCCTTCCTAATAGCTGATTCCAATAAAATGACCAAGGATATATTTGTACCTTTGGATAGTATTGGTCTTGCTAAGAATGGTCAAAAAGTTGTTGTTGAAATGACTGAATGGGATGATGAACACAAGAACCCAAGAGGTGTGGTTGTTGATGTATTAGGTGAGGTTGGTGACAACGACACGGAGATACACTCAATACTTCATGAATATGGTTTACCATATAAGTTTGAGGATAACATCGAAGATGAGGCTAATGAGATACCATTACTACCTGACGAAGAAGAAATAGCTAAAAGGAAAGACATGCGTAATGTGTTAACATTTACAATTGACCCTGACACAGCAAAAGATTTTGATGACGCATTATCAGTTGAGTGGATAGAGGGTAAGTTAACCGTTGGTATTCATATAGCTGATGTATCACATTATGTAAAACCTAAGACTAATTTAGATGATGAGGCATACAATCGAGGGACCTCTGTCTACTTGGTTGATAGGGTTGTTCCTATGTTGCCTGAGAGGTTATCAAATGGTGTTTGTAGTCTTAGACCACACGAAGATAAACTAACTTACTCAGCAATATTTACATTAGATAAAGATGGTAAGGTTGAAAAAGAGTGGTTTGGGAGAACAGCTATCAATTCAGACCATAGATTTACCTATGAAGAGGCACAACATATAATTGAGAACTCGATGGGTGACACCCCATTTCAAATTGATACAGATAAAGCTGGTATGAATGGTGTTGATGAAGTATTAGTAAATTCACTAAGTAACGCTATCAAACAAATTGATAAGGTAGCTAAAAAGATGAGAAAGAAAAGGGGTTCATTAGAATTCAACGGACAAGAACTTAAGTTCAAGTTAGATGAAAATGGTAAACCAACTGACGTAATCTTTAAGATACAAAAAGACGCTAATAAGTTAATTGAGGAGTACATGTTATTAGCCAATAGACGAGTAACAAAGTTCTTAAACATGAAAAAAGTACCCATGGTTAATCGAGTACACGATGAGCCTGACCCTGATAAATTATCAAGTCTTAAGGACTTCATATTACAATTAGGTTATGATATTAAGATAAACTCCGTTGAGGAAATCAAATCAAGTCTTAATCAATTACTTAAAGATGTTAAAGGTACCTCGGAAGAGAATATAATTAATAACTTGGTGGTTAGAACAATGAGGAAAGCTGAATACTCAACTGAAAATATTGGTCACTATGGTTTAGGTTTCGAAGATTATGGGCACTTTACATCGCCAATTCGCAGGTACCCGGATGTCATGTTGCATAGGATACTAACAAAAGTACTGGAAAATAAAGAACCACAAAAAGAAACTAAACTAATACCTAAATGCCAATATTTATCTAAGAAAGAGATTGTCGCACAGAAAGCATCTCGTGATAGTATCAAATATAAACAATGTGAGTTTATGGAGGATAAAATTGGTAAAGTATATAAAGCAGTTGTTGTTTCAGTTGTTAAATATGGTTTATTCGTTGAGATTAAGGAAACCAATTGTGAGGGTCTTATTAGACTAAGTGATATCGATGGTGATACATTCGTTGTGGATGAGACAAATCATTGTGTTAAAGGTTTTAACACAGGTGAAATTATACGACTTGGTGATGATGTAAATATCGTTGTTAAGTCAGTCGACATAGAGAAAAAAAATATTGATTTAACATTAATTAGATTATAAAATGGTTAAAAAACAATGTAAAGAGTGTCCTTGGAAGGTTAAAAGTGGTAATAACACCACTATAACAACTTTTGCTAAGAAACACAATAAACAACATAATTGTCATATGACCTCACCCGAAAGTTTATGGGATGTAAATGATAAGTGTATGTGTGCTGGTAGTAGAAAAGAAATTAATCAACTAAAAGAACAGATTAAATATAATATATCAAATGACTGAAGACGAAAAACAAAAAATAGGGCAGATTAAACATAGTGTAACAGCTATCATATTGAATGATAAGAACCAAGTTTTGGGTGTTTCAAGAAAAGATGACCACGAAGATTTTGGGTTAGTTGGTGGTAAAGTTGATAAGGGAGATATCTCTTTGGAAACAGCAATAGCTAGGGAAGTTATGGAAGAAACTGGTTTAACAATCAACACTGATACCATGGTACAAATATTGTCAATGCACAAAGTTATGAGTAATGGTTATATGGGTCACACATATGTCATTAGGGATTGGTCAGGTGAGATTAACACTAACGAACCACACGTTGTTAAGTGGTTAACTTTTGCTGACATGGAAAAGGGTTCTTTTGGTGATTGGAATAGAATTGCTAAAGAAAGTTTACAATCTATTGGTGTGAATGTGATTTAGTTGATATTTATATACATGGATATTAAGTTTATTATAAGAGAGGAAATCAATAATTCCATATTGGAAAAAGAAATTATTGAGGAGAGTTTTAAGGAATGGGTAGTTGCTGGTCTTATGACATTAGCTTCGTTAGGTGGTGTTAAAGCACAAAATGTTGACAACATCACACAAAAACATATAAAATCTGCTGAGTTGGTTCAGAATAAATTACAGAGTGGTGATGAAGATGTTTTAACGTATTTCACAAAAGCTGGAATTAAAACAAACAAAGAAAACCTAGATAAACTTAAGAATACTAAAATTAAAAAAGACACTGAGGTTGATAGTACAGAGGCTAATAATACTTCATCATTACGAAGTAAATTAAACCAAGGTTATGTTGTATCAAGTGTGGATATTAAAAGTGATACAATATACCCAAACACAACCAGTGTAAATCTTTATGTTCAAGATACAATTCCATTTGATTTTAATTCTGATAATATGTTTGTTACTGGTGGATTTGATATCAACAATGAAACCAAACAAGAACTACAATCAGCTGTTAGTGATATGAAACAAGAAGGTGTTCGAATTATCGGTATTAAGATAATTTCCTCGACTGATACAGAACCCATTAAAATGGGTAATGATAAATTAGCTCAATTGAGAGCTGAAAGTGTTCAGTTATATTTAAAACAACTGGGCGTTGATATTCAAATGGATATTAACACAAAACCAAACCAAGGTCCTAATGTGTATACTAATGGGATGAGTAGTCAGGAAAGAATACAAACCCGTTCAGAAACACAAGAATATCGATTTGTTAATGTGTCTTTTATTGTTGTTGTTGATGTGATTATTAATAGTGATGGTAAAACATCTTACCCACCACAAATACAGAAAAAAGTAACCTATAAATTAGTTAAATTAAAAAACATTTCTAAATCAGGTGGTCATTATAAGTTTAGGTTTAAAATACCAAAACCAAAAATAAAAAAGTGTTCAGCTAAGACTAAAGATAGTAAAGGTCGGGTTAATATAACTAAATGTACATATTTCGACATGGCACAGGACCCGTATTAAATACCTACACAAAAGGGCACCAACACTAAGGTAAGGATTTTTTTCGACATGGCAATGGACCTGTAAATATATAATAGAGCACCAATTAATTATTCAAAATTAATTACACCAAAACTAATTGTTAAATAACCTGGTTCTTCACTATCAAAATGTTTTGTTTTACTTTGACCGAACATAATCTTATTCACTTTATTATCCCTAAATCGTATATTTTTAATCGATGTGTCAGCCCCCATATATTTATGGTTTTTATTTAACATATTTTTATTATGTTTTGGTGATGTTGACCACATGTAAACCATGTGTATTTTTATATACTTAATAACATCCACATGTTCATGTACATTAAATGCTGGTAACCCATAATATTTATCTAAAAAAACATCAAAACCAAGACTAGATGTTATTAACCCAACCCACACAACATTCTCCCAACCTCCTTTCGGATTATGAAAAATAAAAGTAGTATCACCAGTTTCTTTTTTCTTCCTAACCAAAGTATCTATTTGAAAGGTACTACGTTCCTCAGTGAGTTTATCACTCCACTCAACAGCTCTAACATGATTAGCAACTCTATACACATTTACATACCCAAACAACTCCTTGTCTTGACCATATGTTGATATTGATATAAACAATATA
>Ga0209284_10002697_pt1 | contig 23581 bp, 21 predicted proteins | sample FRY03_FD_187211 | JGI IMG/M metagenome (GOLD analysis project Ga0209284, IMG submission 187211) | Freshwater microbial communities from Lake Fryxell liftoff mats and glacier meltwater in Antarctica - FRY-03 (SPAdes) (version 2) | ecosystem: Environmental > Aquatic > Freshwater > Ice > Glacier...
TTGGCGAGAAGCTCGAGGCTACCGTCAAGCTCGGCATGATCAACAGCCGGATGAAGGATTTTACGATCTCATGGTGATCTTCCGCGGGTTTCCCTATGACGAGGACACACTCTCACTCGCGATCTCGGAGACATTCGCTCGCCGCGGTACGCCGCTGCCTCGCACCATTCCGACGTTCAATCTAAAAGACTTCCCGGAGGATGCCCTCAAGCCGTATGGCATTGAGGCTCAGCATTCCGATGAATGTGGTCTACGTTGCAGCCAAGAGGCAAAGGGGCAGCCTGAAGAACCGGCCGATGAACGTCGAAGAGCATCTCGCGTCGTTGGAACGCCAGGGACTCGCCCAAACGGTTTCGAGTCTGCGCAAGTACGCGGAACTCATCTGACGTTGTAAATCCGCCAGGTCGGTGCCAGTGCATTCGTCGGCCTCCCAGCCCGATCACTTCGTAATGGCCGAGTAAACACGCGCACCAGCGAGACGACACCCTGCAAGAGTTGCTCACGCTCGCCAGTACGAGTTCGTCTGTCGTCTCTGGGGGAACCCACGGTCGCAAACCAGTTCGCTAGGGACATGCCGGGCTTTTCAAGAAGTGCCCGGCTCTTAGGAAGCCCCGATCGCCAGCGACGGGGACACGACACGCAATCGGGACACCCGGATCGCCGTGCTGTGGAGCCTGATCTGGCAATTCCTCCGCTGCCACATCGGGGCCCTTGCTTCATATGTGAACGCGTGTATAGTATATGGCGGAGTCGTTGCTTATCCATGCCGTCGCGCATGCCCGCTACGCATGCCCCAGAAAAGGAGCCTCGCCATGCTCGCCCGCCTTCAGACATTCGCACTTTTTGGGATTGATGCGGTTCCTGTTGAAGTTGAAGTCGACGTCTCGGCAGGAGCACTTCCTTCGACCGTAGTCGTCGGCCTCCCCGACGCTGCCATCCGCGAGAGCACGCACCGCGTGGCCCGGGCGATGGTCAACTCTGGATTTAATCGGCCGAATGATCGGATCGTCATCAATCTCGCCCCTGCGGAGTTGCCCAAACAAGCCGCCACATTCGACTTGCCGATCACGCTGGGCATCCTGGCTGGCAGTGGACAGATTTCCACGGACCGCTTTCATGAATATGCCGTGGTCGGCGAACTCTCGCTGGAGGGTCTGACGCGACCGGCCCGCGGTGCTTTGTCGATGGCAATCTCGGTTGCACGACAAAAAAATCTGCGGGGCATGGTCGTGCCCACAGCCAGCGCCACAGAAGCTGCTGTCGTCGAGGAGATCGAAATTATTCCTGTCTCCTCGCTGCAAGAAGCGGTGCAATTTTTTTCTGGCGATCTGATCATTCCCCGCTCACCGCCGCGAGTTGCGGAATGGTTTGATCGGTTCGCAGCCTACGATGTCGACTTTGCCGATGTCCGTGGGCAGGAGGCCGCCAAGCGCGCGATCTGCGTGGCTGCCGCCGGTAGTCATAATGTCTGCATGCTGGGCCCGCCGGGGGGCGGCAAGACAATGCTCGCCAAGCGGATCCCCACGATTCTGCCCCAGCTTTCTGCCGCCGAGTCGATCGAGACCACTCGGATTTATAGCGCGCTGGGCCTGATCTCAACCGGCCAACCGCTGATTGCCACTCGCCCCTTTCGCGCCCCGCACCACACGATCAGCGAAGCAGGTCTCGTCGGCGGCCGATCGATTCCTATGCCCGGCGAAATCAGCCTTGCCCACAACGGTGTCCTGTTTCTGGATGAACTGCCGGAGTTCAATCGGCGGACGCTGGAGGTGCTGCGTCAACCGCTGGAAGATGGCACCATCACAATCAGTCGCGCCAAGACAAGCACGCGATTTCCAGCCGAGTTCATGCTCATTGCCGCGTTCAATCCCTGCCCCTGCGGCTACCGGGGAGATTCTCGCCGGGATTGTCACTGCACCGCGCCACAGGTCGAGCGCTACATGGGTAAAATTTCTGGGCCGCTGCTCGACCGAATCGACATCCAATTGGAAGTGCCGGCGGTGCCGTTTCGCGAGCTCACTGCTACCCGCAGCGGCTCCTCGAGCAGCCAGATGCGCGAGGCCGTGCTGACGGCCCGCCTGCGGCAATACGAACGCTTTAAGGACGTCAACACACGGTCGAATGCCCGCATGACGAGCCGGCAGATCCGAGAGTTTTGTCCGCTGGACAGCCCGTCGATTGAATTACTGCGGGCAGCAGTGAGCGACTTAGGCCTTTCGGCCCGGGCGCACGACAAAGTCCTGCGAGTGGCCCGCACGATTGCCGATTTGGACGCGGCCGAAAATATCAAGTGCGCCCACATCAGCGAAGCGATCAACTACCGAGTCCTTGACCGCAGCCTCTGGACATAAAAACCGCTCGTCCCTCACGCGGCTACCGTCCTTTCATGCTGTCGTCATGGCCGCGTCGTTTCATCCGTCATCCCGACAGGCATCCCGACAGGCCCTCATGCTCTAGCTCTGGATCCGGGCTTAGGATGACGCTGGCTCTGGGCTTCACCCACTGCTGGCGGCAACTTTATTCACTCGACTTTCTAGCAGGCCTTCTGCCAGACTCCTGCCATGAATAAATCACTGCCTGCCCCTGGCGAGAGAAGCCCCCGCCACACGAAACCTCGCGCCGCATTTTTACCACCGCTCATCAGCAGTGCCATTGGCCTCGCCTGCCTCGGCGTTCTAGCTCTTTTGATCGACCTGCCTGTGGCCGCGTGGTGCAAATCGAATCACGCCCTGATACCGGGCGAACTTCTGCGAGCCCTAAACTTTTCTGAGGTCTCTGCGCACGGGCTGGGTGTTGCAATTTTGCTTCTCATAGCGATCGTGCTTGATTCCACGCTCAAAATGCCTTCCCTGCGCTGGCCTGCCATTTGCTGGCCCTCGTACCAGCCGCTAGGATCCCAGCAGGATTTTGCTCGCATGGCATGCGCCGCGTATGCCGGCGGCCTACTCGTCGACGGACTGAAATTGCTGGTTGTCCGCGTGCGACCCTGGGCCGCAGACTTGACGGCAGCCACCCAGTCAATCGACACATTTGGCAGTTCACTGCTCTTGACTGGTCGAACCAGCCATGCCGACCTCGAGAGCTTTCCATCGGGCCACTCAGCCGTTGCAGCCGGCTTTGCCGCCGCACTGGTTTGGAAATATCCCCGTGGCAGACTCATTTTTCTGGGGCTGGCACTTTGTGCGATGGCGCAGCGGGTTGCCACATCGGCTCATTACCCCAGCGATGTTGCTTGGGGTGCTGCCCTTGGGCTGTGTGGAGCAGCCATTTTTTTGAGCTTCTCATCGCCACATGAGAAATCTATCAGCAAGTAGCCGTCCCACACAAGTGGTTTGGCTCTCATTTGGCGCAGCCATTGCGACCGTGCTAGGATGGCCGACCGGTTTTATTTTCACCCGCGAATACTACAACACTACGGGCGCACCGCCTGCAGACGATCGGAGCCAGCACATGCCCGTCCCAAAAAAATCCCGTAAAGCTTCTGCCGCAAAAAGCCCTGCCGAAAAAGGCTCCGGGGCCGAACCTGCCAATCCCAGTGCTCCTCAATCCGAATCAACTGTTCAGCCAACGGTCTCTAAGGGAACTGCCAAGCGCGTGCTTCTGGTCGATGACGACAGCGAAATTGTCGAGTCGATGCGGACGGTCCTCGAATCGCGAGGCTATGAAATCCTGATCGCCCGCGATGGCAATCAAGGCCTTGTCATGGCAGAGCGGGACGATCCAGATTTAGTCGTACTCGACATGATGATGCCCAAACGCAGCGGTTTTCTTGTCCTGGAAAAACTGCGTCGTAATCGCTCCGTACCGATGCGGGTGATTATGATCACCGCCAACGAAGGCAGCCGCCACAAGGCCTATGCCGAAATGCTTGGAGTCGACGACTACATCCGAAAACCATTCGCTATGGATAGGCTTTTGGAAAGCATCGACCGCCTGCTCTCCTAGCGTTTGGCTCGGCGGAGCGGGTAAAATAGGTAGCCTGCGTCGCGTTTGGCTGCGATTGACCCACTCTTGATCACTCCCTACATTCCGGTGGTGATTTGCGAAAGAAAGTTTTAGGGAATTCAGCGTGGCACCTCCCTCCATGCCCGCCGTACGGGACGACCTCAAAGAGCGCGTTCGCGATGCCGTCGACATTGTGGATGTTATAGGGACATACATTTCTTTGCGTCGCGCAGGCAAGGCCATGGTGGGCCTGTGCCCGTGGCACGAAGATTCCCGCCCGAGCTTTCATGTCAATCCGGAGCGGCAAACTTTTCGCTGCTGGGTTTGCAATGTCGGCGGTGATGCCTTTAGCTTCATGATGCGGATGGAAAAGCTCGAGTTTAGGGAAGCCCTCGAGCAACTCGCCGGGCGGGCTGGGATCGATATCAGCCGGGGCCGCGGTGGAATGCCGGCCGACGAAAAAACTCTGCTCTACAAGGCCCTCGGCTGGGCGGCGGAACGCTTTTGTGACTGCCTGCGATCGTCCTCGGAAGCAAAAGCAGCCCGCGACTACCTGCACTCCCGTGGACTAACGCCCGCCACGATTGATCGCTTTCAACTCGGCTTCGCCCCCGACTCATGGGACTGGCTTTTGCGACAGGCCGCCGCTGCTGGCATCCCCGCCAACCACCTCGTGCAGACCGGGCTTGCGGTTGAGCGGCAGGATCGAGGCGGGCAGTCTAGCTCGTCTGCTTCCGGCCATTACGACCGCTTTCGAGGCCGCATCATCTTTCCGATCCGCGATCCCCTCTCCCGCTGCGTTGCCTTCGGCGGCCGCGTGCTGCCAGGTGCAGCCCCTGACGCGGCAAAATATATAAACTCCCCCGAAACGCCGTTTTTTTCAAAAAGTGCCATGCTCTATGGCCTTGATTCTGCCCGCGAGGCGATCAGTCGCTCCAAACGCGCAGTCGTTGTGGAGGGCTACACCGATTGCCTTGCGGCGCGTCAGGCTGGCGTTGACGATGTTGTGGCTGTGCTGGGCACGGCCCTTGGCGAACGCCACGCCAAACTCCTGCGACGGTATGCCGATCGGATCGTGCTCGTTCTGGACGGCGATGCGGCTGGCCGAAGACGCGCCGACGAAATCCTCGATGTCCTGCTGGCCGAGCCGATCGATGTTCGCATTGCCCGGCTGCCTGCGGGCGTAGATCCGTGTGAATTTATTTTCGAGCAGGGCCGTGAGGCGTTTGAATTGCTGTTGGAATCGGCGGGCGATCCGCTCGACTATCGGATGGATGAGGCGGTGGCGAAGCTGTCTTTGAATGCCGGCGACGACGCTTCGCTGAAAGCCGTGGAAAGCGTGCTCAAGGCCCTGGCCAATGTCTCTTCGCAATCGCCAGTCAGCCCATCCCAGCGACGGCTTCGCGAGGATCAGGTGCTCGGCAGGCTGTCGCGTCGGTTTGGGCTTTCCCGAGAGGCCCTGCGCACTCGCATGCAGGATATCCGCAAGCAAAAGCCCCAGCGCACGCTTCACGAGCCGACGGCTGCGGCCCAGCCGGCATTGCGTTTACCGGCGTGGGATCGCGAAGTGCTTGAAGTGCTTGTCGGCGTGCCCGACAGCATGGGATTGATCGTCCGCGAACTCAGCACCACAGAACTCGAAAGCCCCGAAGGACGCACTGTTCTGGCTGCGGCCCAGCGACTCCACGCGGAGGGACGGCCCGTGGCCCTCTCGGCTCTTTTATTGGAAATCACTGACCCTCGGCTGCAGAGCCTCCTTGTGGCAGTGGATGATGCTCGCTATGACCGCGGATTACTCGACGCCCAAGAGCGGATGAATCACCTCCAGGAGGCCCTGCGCCGCCGCTTTGCCGAGCGGCAGGCGCACGCAAGTGCTCGAACCCTAAAAACCGCTCTTCTCGATCCGAGCTCAGAGGCTACACTTTTGGAGCAACTCGTCGCCCAGCGGCGAGCGGCTCAGGGCATGACTGAACCCAAGGATGGGTGAGGTTGCCCGTCTCGTCACAACTATCGATTCAGTGAAAACTATTTTCGCTGCATCGAGAGGCGGTGTGCGAGTGGCAGGACGATGGTGAAGGAGAACCAAACGATGCGTAGTCAAACGAGCAGATTGTCGATGCGTGAAAATGTTTCCGCAAAAACGAAGCCCTCGAGATCAGCGGCCGCCACGCCGCCAAAGCCCGTTGAAGCCGGGCCGACCGAACCAGTCGGATTGTACGGTTTGGCTGGTCATGGGGATCACGCCTTAGCCGCTTTAATTGCGACCGGAAAGTCGCTCGGCTATCTCACATTCGACCAAATCAATGCCTATCTTCCTGACGAGGCAATTGATCCGGAAAAGATTGACTCACTGCTTGTGGCACTTGAGGAAAAAGGCATTGAAGTCGTTGACACTCCGCCCGATGCAGGGGCCGACAACGACTCGGCTGCTCCGCCCACCCGTGCAGCGAAGCCCCGCCGCGAGGAAGCGATCACGACCGCTCCTTCGAATGCCGGCAATGACCCAATTCGGATGTATCTGGCGCAGATGGCTGAGATCCCCCTGCTCAACCGGGAAGAAGAAATCTCGCTGGCCAAGCGGATTGAAATCACCCGCAAGCGATTCCGGCGGGCCATTCTGGGGTGTTCCTATTCGCTACAGACGACCGTCGAAACGCTCCGGCGGGTGCACGAAGGCAAACTACCCTTCGATCGCACGATCAAGGTTTCACTGACAGAGCGGCTCACCAAGGAACAGATTCAGGCTCGGATGCCGCACAATCTGCTGACGCTTGATCGCTTAATTGCCCAGAGCAAAGAGAACTTTCGCCTGATGATTAGCAAGCGGACCACGCCGGAGGAATCACAAGTTGCCCGCCTGCACTTCCGTCGCAACCGCGCAAAGTCGCTCACGCTGGTTGAAGAACTGAGCCTTCGCACCCGTCGCGTGCAACCGCTGATGAAGCTCCTGCGTGGCATGTCGTCGCGGATGGATCGTCTTCGCGAAGAATTGCAATTGATTAAAACTCAAAATGGTCCTCGCGATGATCGGGCAGACATGCGGAAAGAACTCCGTGACTTGATGCTCTCGACTCTCGAGAGTCCTCGATCGCTTCGCACGCGAGTGAGCATGTTGGAGCGTTTGCAGGAGGAGTATGAGATTGCCAAGCGCAGCCTCTCGGCAGCAAACCTGCGGCTTGTGGTCTCGATCGCCAAAAAATACCGCAACCGCGGTCTCTCATTTCTCGACCTGATCCAAGAGGGCAATACCGGCTTGATGCGGGCAGTTGACAAGTATGAATACCGTCGTGGTTTTAAGTTTTCGACCTATGCAACGTGGTGGATTCGCCAGGCAATCACACGGGCGATTGCCGATCAGGCCCGCACGATTCGGATTCCAGTGCACATGATCGATGTGCTGTCGAAGTTACGAACGACATCGAAAACCTTGCTGCACGAACTCGGTCGGGAGCCCACGGTCGATGAAGTGGCGCAGGCAGCGGGAATCAGCGTCGAGGAGGCCAGTCGGGTGATTGATATGGGGCGAACGCCGATGAGCCTCGACCGTCCGCTAGGCGACAGCGATGACGCGAGCTTCAGTGGGTTTGTTGAAGATGTCAGTTCTGATAGCCCGACCGTTTCGGCAACGCACGGCTTGCTCAAGGACCGCTTGGATTCGCTGCTCAAAACGCTGACCTATCGGGAGCGGGAAATCATTCGTCTGCGGTATGGCCTCACCGACGGCTACACATACACGCTCGAAGAAGTGGGGCGCATTTTTCGTGTGACCCGCGAACGGGTCCGTCAGATCGAGGCCAAGGCCGTTAAAAAGCTGCAGCACCCTGTCCGTTCAAAACAACTCGAAAGCTTTCTGGACCACGCAAAGTAACGCTGCCGAGCAAAAAATGCCGCGTGGTTCTCCTCTGTGGGCAACTGTGGGCAACGCAACGTCACTCCGTTACAAACGCCGCTGCGCGCCATGTCACGAACGGCTTTGCTACTCCCCCGCTTGGAAATCCCCGAGCGCGAGCGACGGGGTGCGAGGCTAGAAAACCATCGCACACTATGGTGATGTGTAGACGCCAGTTGATGGCGTCGAGCTGAACCGTTGCGGCCCGTCAACTCTCCCTCGCTGGCGCTACGGGCTTCCCAAGAAGAACGCGGCCTCGATGACTATGCAAAGTATGATTGGCTTGATCTGTGATCCGATTGCCAATCGTAGTGGAGGCCTATCGATCACGCCCACATCGCTGGCTTTACAAGCGCGGCTCCAAGAGCGTCTGGTAGTCGCCCGAGCGGGTTGCGGTAGCGGCGGATGCGGATGCGGATGCGGATAGCGGGCGATTGGTGCAAAGTTCGAGAAGGATGGGCGGCCGAGACGCTCAAAAAGCTTCCGTTCCTCTGTTTTCTTTCTCCTTCTAGAATGGAGCCATCGGGCAAAAAACTGCTTTTGCACGCTGGGAGATGCAACGCCGATTTAAGCCTGCGTTTCTATCTGCTACGATCCTGCCGGGAACTGTGGTCACGCATAACCCGCAGCCCCAGCGGATCGCGCTGGCCATCGACGCCCCCTCCGTCGCCCTTGGAAAGTTTGCCATGTCCCTCGATATCACCGCCGTCACGCTTCGCACCCTGCACCGTATCCATCAGCAGTTGGCTGATCTGACCGATCAGATTTTGGCTGGACCCAGGCAGATTGCCGGCCGCACCAAACACTTAGAAGGTGCGGAGACAAAACTGGCCACTGTCCAGAATGCCATGAAGAAGGCCAAATTGCTGGCCGACCAGAAACAGTTGCAACTGCGATCGGCTGAATCCAAACTCGTCGATCTGGAGGCAAAACTCAATGCCTGCAAGACCAATCGAGAGTATCAGACTCTCCGCGACCAAATTGCTGCCGACCGCATGGCCACAAGTGTCCTCGAAGGGGAAATCCTTGAGGCCTTGGAATTGATCGATGCCATTCGTAAAACGCTGCCTGCTGCCGAAGCTGAAGTGGCGTCTGCTAAAAAATTGCTGGCCGATGTAAAGGCTCGCGTAAACACTGAAGCTGCCACGCTCGATTCTCATGTCGCAACCGTCAAGCTGGAACTCGATAGTGTTGAACGCGACTTGCCCGCCGACTCCCGTGAGTCCTACCAGCGGATGATCAAGAGTAAGGGGGCCGACGCTATGGCAGCAGTCGACGGGCAGAGCTGCGGCGGCTGCTTTCAGCAAATCACCGGCAACATGGTGGCCGAGTTAAAAATGGGCCGAGTGGTGGCCTGCCGCAGTTGCGGTCGCCTGCTCTATCTGCCTGAATCGAGCAGCGGCTCCTGATTCTCGGGCCTTCAGAAACAACTCCATTCGGCATCCAGACGAAAGCAATAAAATGTTAGACCGCATACCGATGACCCGTCTTGGCTACGACAAACTCAAAGCCGAGGTAGACCATCTCGATACCGTAGAAATGCCGCGGCTCAGCCAGCAGGTGGCTGCTGCCCGCAGCGAGGGCGACCTGAGCGAGAATGCCGAATACCACGGAGCCCGCGAGAGCCAGGGCTTGATGCAGGCCAAAATAAATCTACTTCGCGACAAACTCGCCCGAGCCGTCATTGTTGAGCGAGCCAAAGAGGCCACCGATGAGGTCGTTTTCGGGGCTACGGTTGTGGTTCGGGATCTCACGTTTGGAGACGAGGAAAGTTTTATGCTGGTTGGGGCTGGCGAGGAAGACTACGACGCTGGCAAGATCAATGTGGCCAGCCCACTGGCACAGGGGCTCCTCGGCCGAAAAGTGGGTGAAAAAGTTGCCATCGATGTGCCTGCCGGAACGATGAAGTTTGAGATTCTCAAAGTTCATTTTGAAGAATAACGTTTACGTTCAAGAGTTCGGCCTAAGCGATGCCCTCCCACAGGGCCGAGCCGACTCGCACCAGTGTTGAGCCTTCCAGAATCGCCAGATCAAAGTCATCGCTCATCCCCATGGAGAGTTCGCTCAGCGGCATCGTGGCGGGCAATGTCGCCGCGAGCCGATCGCGCAAGGCCCGCAGTTGGGAAAATTGTTGTCTCGCCAGCCCAGCGAAGTCGCTGCTTCCGGCCTCTTGTTTGTCGCCCGACTCACTGGCCATACCCATCAGTCCTCGCACGCTGACATGGCTGAGGGTTTGGGCGACATCAAGGAGCGGTGCGACTTCCGACTCAGCCAAACCCGTTCTCGCTGGATTGCCTGAGAGATTGACCTCGACGAGCACCTCGCAGATACGGCCTGTCAGACGAGCCTGAGCATCGATTGCTTCCAGCAACCGCCGGCTGTCGAGGGAATGAAGGAGCGTCACAAGACCGAGGGTCTGTCGGAGTTTATTTCGTTGCAGATGTCCGATCAGATGCCAGCGGGGAGAAGGCGTTGCTTGCGTCAGTTGCTCGGCCTTTTGCCAAAGCGATTGCGGCCGGCTTTCCCCTAGATCCCTGCAGCCTGCATCGAGCAGCATTTGCGTGGCTGGGGCATCCACATATTTTGTCACGCCCACCAGTCGCACGCTTGTGCAATCGCGTCCCGCCAGGCGGCAAGCCTCGGCCATCCGCCAGCGCACAGCCGCGAGATTTTCCCGACAGCGCGTGCGAATCGCGTCTGTCAGAAGCATGGCGGGTTCACTCACTTTGGCTGTTACTCAGATATCGCGATCACTGAATTTCAATGGCTCGTGAGATGGTGCCTGCTGGCTGTATCTGCCCGAGCATAAATTCGCAGGAAAGATTACAGCCAAGCAGGGTGCGATTTCTCGGGGCATCAAGCGACCTGTAGAGAAGCCACTGCTCCAGGCCCGATTGCACGCGAAAGCCGGTCGCTTGATGTGGAGGAAGATTGCAGCGGGTATCGGCCACATGGAGTTGTCGCCATGTGAGCGGTTCACCAATCCTGTCTGGATTGCAGTCTAGCCAGAGGGGGGCGTAGAGCCTGCGGGCCATTGTCTCTTGTCGCAGGATAAGTCGGGCGTTGCCAGAGAGCGGCCCGATGGCCTGCGTGGCATGCGGCAGGAGACTGGAGCTAAAATTCCCGCGACATCCTGCCACTTTCCATTCCGGCAGCGCCAGTGGAATCGCTACAAATCGCATCTGAGTATCGTACACGGTGATTTCACGGGTCTCATCCGCCTGCTCTGTTTCAAGCGTGCTCGATAAAGACACCTCGCTTTCGTAAGACAGGCTGCCTTCACAGGCGGCAGTTCGAGCAAGATCCACCGCCCGGCCGTCCTCTGGCTGAGCCGTTAGAGTGTCCGCCAGCAGCACGATCTGATCGTCTGGAATCATGACGATCTGTCGCTCAATCTGCAGACCGCGACCAAGTGGAGCGATGATCTCCAGGAATGTTGCCTTTTTATCTGACTCAAAACAGGAGACCTCCCACGGCCCTTCAGCCTCCAGAGTCTCTCCGTTCAGGGATGCCCTCCACTGCCAAGGTCCCTCAACGAGCAGTCTGTCTCCACTGGCGATCTCCAGTCGCGGCGTGGCCTCGCGATATTCCAGAAGAATTCGTAGGCGGCTGCGTTTCCAGCCACTGCGAATGATGGCAATACCGGTCGTAGCGTCATTCATATCGCGGCTGAGAAGATTGGCTGAGGTGAGTGATTTTGTCTTCCGCTGCGTTTTCGTTTTCCCATCTGCCCTAAGGGAATTGCCCTGTTTCTGGAGTGCATCGGCCGTCCGCTGGAGCGTTTTATCGCCGCTTAAAGACAGAGCCTGCAAAAGTGGCTCGGAAAAAGCGATCGGCAACTTACCTGCCCCAACCAGGATACGGCCGTGCGAAGCCAGCAGTCGCAGTGCCCCGGATAGAGCCGATCCAAAACGCTGCTGGGTGGCATCGTCCCAGACCGGCACGCCAGTAAAATCGGCGATTTCACGCGCCACAGCCCAGCGGTTCACTCGCTCTAGAATGGCTGACGATCCAGATAACGCAACTCCCCCGGCAGCCGAAACAAGCCGCTGGATCTCTTCTTCAAGCGCTCCTTTGACCCCCACCTCAAGGCAACGACAGGCTTCGATGTCTGCAAAGAGTCTCGCCAGCGTGAGCACAAATCGGGCCGGGAGCGTATCGCGTGTTTCGAGCATCGGCTTTGCAGTTCGGGCCATCTTCACCAGCCTCTCCAACAATCCGCCTGCCGAACCACCGGCGCGGCGAGTGCGAGCGAGCCACGCCAATCCCCATGTGGCGGCTTCGCAGAGCAGCCACTGTTGGCAAGCTATTTTGGCCAGAGCGGCCTCGTCGAGAGCCTCACTGATGGCCGCTTCAATCATCGAAATGCCTTGCACATTTCTCGGGCCACTGGCAATCTGCCTCGCGAGCCGGCGCAGTCGATTGCGAACATCGAGGGCGTCGCTCACGCTGGCCAGAGCATGGATTCGCCGACTTGCCTCACCCCGTTTCACCGCCAACAACTGCCGAGAAGGCCGCGGAAGTGTTTTGCTAGCATCTGCTTGGGGAGTCTGATGTTTCGTTGTCTCCTCACAGCCCAGGCCACTCCAGCCACCGGCGGGCGATGCATCTTCAACGACCAACAGCGATGCAAGGTGCTCCACTTTGCTGGATGCGGCACGAGCTCGCTTTTGAGATTTTTTACTCTCTAATTTTGACCCGTTGGTTGAGGACATCGTGATAGGGTTCTGCCGTGAGGAAGTTTTGCATCTGTCGCTGATCGGGTATGGTAGCCTACCCAGGAGATGCCGTTCCACCTTACCCCGCCGTGCACCGGACAACACCATGCCCTCAAGCCCTGCCTTGGCCCTCTTTGCGGCATCCTGCCGGCTCATCTTGGGTTCCATTGTATGCTTTGGACTCGTGCTTGGTCTGGCGACAATTCAGTCACCGACGGTCCTTGCTCAGGAGTCGTTTGAGCAAAATCAAACGCTTCCAGACGCAGCGCAGCCTGACCCTGCGATTGATCGGCATCCAGAGTTACGGCGACTCTCTCCCGCGGCGGATGTGTGGGTCAACCCACAAGCAAAGGAAGTGATCGTGGCTGGAAAAATCGCCATCGACAAAGGGCCGATTGAGTTTTTCGCCTGCCCTCGAGAGACCAAGGAGCACGAATCGATTGTGGCTGTGCGGTCGACGGCGCAGATCGTGCATGCGGCGCTTTTAGCGATTGGACTTGAGCCCGGCAGGCCCGTTTCCTACGACCCAAAGTATGCGGCGGCCAGCGGGCCTGTTGTCAGCGTGAAAATGCGCTGGAAAAACGCTCTCGGGAAAGCAGAGGAGGTCCGTGCCCAAGAGTGGATTCGCAATACCAAGACCGGTCAGATAACAGCGGAGGAGTGGGTCTTTGCAGGCAGTTCATTTTGGACTGATCCCAATACAGGCACGGACTATTACCAAGCCGATGGCGGCGACTTGATCTGCGTATCTAATTTTCCAACGGCCATGCTCGACTTGCCTGTCGAAAGCTCACAGTCGAATGACGCGCTGCTGTTTGAAGTCTTTGAGGGCAGGGTGCCGGCTCGCGATACCGAAGTCGAGATCGTGTTGCAGGCTGGAAAAAAAGAGGCCGCTCGAACAAAACCCCGCCCACAGAAATAAGAATCTGAGCGCGTCGCTGCTTAAGCCAATCTGTTTTAAGACAGAATCTGGCAGTGACTCAGCACCTGCTCGGCAGTCGCCACATAGCCTGTGTAGAACGGTCCAAATTGAGCGTAACGGGCGCTGGCTTCATCGAACCGCATCTTGTAAACGATCTCCTTGAGAAAGTCGGGCCGGCGAGCCCAGAGCGTTACGCCCCATTCCCAATCGTCGAGCCCCACGCTGACGGTGATCAACTGCGTCACACGACCGCCAAAGGTCATGCCCGTGCGACCGTGTTCAGCCATCAGCCGGCTGCGTTCAGAAAACGGTAGTGTGAACCAGTTTTCCCCCACTTCGCGTTTCTTGTTCATCGGATAGAAGCAGGCGTTGGGCCACGGCGGAAGCTCGGGCTCGATCCGGGCCTTTCGCATCATCCCCTCGCGAGACGCGTAGCCTTGCACCTTCGCCCGATAGGATGGGCTATCAGCCACTTCGCCCTCTTCGAGAAGCCGCTGGCCATACTGCTCGGTGTTGGGCACATACTCGCTGACTTCTGTCAGGCCTATGAACGAGTAGGTTGGGATCAGCGTCTGTCCCAGCGGACCGCTTAAGAGTCGCTGATGGACGCTCTCGACTCGCAGTGGCGACGGGTCCATCGCCATGATGCCAAAATCGGCTTTTTGTCCCGGTACAATCCAGGTCTGTAAACGCAGCGGTGCCTGCGGGCCAAGCGGATCGAGCGCCTCGGCCAAAAGCCTCGCTCCCTCGGCGCGAGTGGCTGGCGACAGGGCCGCCAAACGCGCTCGGTCAAACGCGTAAAAGAGATGGCTGACATGCCACCCAGACGAGGGCTCAATGGATACCTCTGGTGCTGGCTGAGTGCCTAGGACTGGCCGAGTCGGCTCCTCTTTCAGTGGGGCGGCAACGGGTGCTGCGGAGGATTCTGTCACGGACTGTTTCTCCAGGAATGAATACAGGAATGAAAAAACGGGGCAGGGTAGAGAGGGCCACTTTTTTGCGGCCGCCCACCTCAGAGCCTTTTCCAAATGAGCTGCGGTAGAGTGTACGCTTCATCCCCAGCCATTCCCAGCGAAGTGCTGGGATTAGCGGCTTTTTCGCTGTCCATTTTTATCGGCCACAGGCTAGACTCTAAAGACCGTGCGACTCACGCCTCTGGCACCGGCTCCGACCGCCTCTGCCCGAGAGTTTCACCAGACACAATTCAGGGGATACGATCATGGGACAAGCAATTGTTGATCCGCAGGAGCTACGGCGATTTGCCGCCAGGCTCCGGCATTTTAGCGGCGAGGTTATGACGCAGATGCAGATGGTGCAGCGACAACTCGCCTCGCTTGGTTCATCGTGGCGCGACCAAGAACACCAGAAGTTTAGTGAAGAATTTGAGCAGCAGCTCAACACCTTCGGCCGTTTTGTTGAGGCCACGGGCGACTATGTTCCCTACTTGATCCGCAAGGCTGAACGCGTCGAGGAATACCAGCAGCAGCGCTAAACGGTCCTTCTCTCTCCTCCACACTCCTTCAGGCAGGCTTTTTTCATCATGTCAGGACAGGCAGACGTCAAATCTCTCGACACGCTCACTTTCGTCAAAGTGGCGCTGGTGTCGTTTGCCCATGAGACGGCACAGGCTCTGTCCGAAGTCGAGCTGGAAGGCCGACGCAGCGTTGACTATATCACCGTCGATCGGGCTGGGCACTGGAAAGCGGAGGGACGGCGGGCAGCCGATCTTGTCAATCAGGCCATCAAGGATCTGGAGCATTGCCGGACCTTTAAGAAGGTAGGCGACAATCAGCCGTCCTGCATCGAGGAGAAAAAAAATCTAGAGAAGGCTCGGGCACGGCTGACCAATGCCGAACAGAAAGCAGAAGCCGTTCGGCGCTGGACTCCTGTCGTGCAGCAGCAATTCAGGGAGACCTGCGTTCGACTCGTCCATTTCCGTGAGGTGATTGATGTCGATTGCCCGAGGGCAATCGCGCACGTCGAACGAATGCTTAAGGCACTCGATGCGTATCGTGAAGTTTCCTCCCCCCGACCTGCGGGAACCGCCGACGCGGCCGGCACAGTCGCTCCGTCCATCAAGCGACAAGCTGAAAATGATGCCCCAGACCCGGCTCCGACAATTTCGGCCGCATCCGTCGCCGCACCGCAACCGGCGATCGACACAATCGCGACGGAAAATACCGCCGAACATGCTCCTAAAACTCTTTGAGGTGAATTGTGAAAATTGGTGACCTTTCCAGCGGTGCCTCCAAAATGGCCCTGGCACTCAAACATATCGATATCAAATGGGAAACTGCCAAAGAGACCTGGAACGACGGCACGAGCAAGGCCTTTCACAAGAGTCACCTCGAGCCCCTCTCGCCCAATGTCAAAGAAACGCTTGAATCGATTGGTCGATTGGCAGAAGTTCTGGCCAGAGCCGCCCGTGATGTGAGCGACTCTAACAACTAAAGGTGTCGCTGATTCCTGACGGAGTCCTCCTTCCTGCTCCGGCGATGATCCACTTTCCCTGCTGGGCTCTCCCGCACCAGCGACCAATCGCCTGCTTTCCTTTTTCCTTTTTTGCACCTCCAGGCAGACAACCGACCAGTGACAACCAACGCCTACGATCGTGATCTTCTTCGCACCCAAATAGATATTCTGCGGCGCGCTGCCGCCCTGCGAGCCCGGCTTGAAAATGAGATTTCCATGGAGCACGAGGCCGCAACCTCGCTTGCTTCCACTCACGCCGAACAGTCGCTCGCGGCGATTAAAACAAAATACAAGAGCAACACGAGTGTCACTCAAAAAGAGTATGCCGCAGTCCTTCAACAATTGAACGCCGCGGCCACTGCCGATCAGCAAAAACTTGAGGCGCAGCGCAAAATCCGCACTGCTGAGACGATCCGCTCGCATGAATCCAAGCGAAAAAAGCTTGAGGAAGACTATCAATTTGAGGAAGGCTCCTACAAAGAGGTTTATAAAGACAAACGAAAGCAGCCGGTCAAACAATTTCTTGCGGCTGAAAAAGAACTGGCGAAAACTGCCAGCCAGATCGACGACGCCCAGACCAGATGCCGGCAGTACCTCGTCGAGCGCGGCGTTCCAGTTCAAAACGCCAGTAGCGTTCCAGTTCAAGTATCAAACGCTAGCGAGTTTGAATTGGCTGCCACCCAGGCTCGCGAAAATGAACTGATTGCCCCCCCCTTGCCCAGCGGTCAGGATTTACTCAAGCGTGGAGAGACTCTGCGTCTAGAAATACTAGCGCAAACAAAGGCTCTGAGCACGCTCAAAAGTGCTCGCATGGCCTTTGCTGGTGGCACTCAGGCGGCCGTTATTATTCTGCCCCTGCTGATCGCCGTCCCTGGGGCCGTCGCCGCATTTGTTCTCATGCCTGGAGCATTGCCCGACGCGATTGTTTCAAAATCAATTGCATCGCTCGTGGTAGGACTGTGTCTGTTTGGATTGTCTTTAGGCACTGGCCTCTGGATTCTCTGGCGACTGAGGCGACAAGCACGGCAGGAATCCCAACAGAGGCAGGCTGCAATTGGCTGCGACATCGATCAAGCCCGCCGTTGCCTGGCAGCCAGCGCGGATTTCCTGAAGGCCCGTCGTGACAGCCAACTAGCCCAACTCGACGATCGCTATACGAGCGATACTGAATCCCGCAAAGTGGCTCTGGAGACGGCCAAGGTCATCATGCTCGCAGAATCTCAGACGGCCAGTGCAGCCATTGAGACAAAAGTACAGAGCTACAGGGAATCGATCCAAGCGAAGCAAGAGGCAGGCCGGGACGCAGCCGAGAAAAAATACCCGGCCCGTCTGGCAGCCCTTACGACCAGCGCTCAAGAAGATGTGTCTACGACTGAGCGCACTCGGAACGAGCAATTGTCTGCCACGACCAAACGCCGCAACCAGCGATACCTTGAGATGACTGAGGCCTGGCAGATTGCCAGAACTGAAACTGCCGAAATCTACGCTACAGCCAACAGCATCGACGCGTCGGCCTTTCGACCCTGGACCGAATTAGCCAGCGAGGATGTGCCGCTGCCCACGGAAGCCCCACTTGGTCTGCGATTTGGCACGCTCGATATGTCGCTGGAAAAGCTCCCCGGGGGCGTGTCTGCCGATCCGCACCTCAATTCCTTCGGGCCACTTTCCTGGCCCCAACCGGCCATCATGCCCTTTCCGACCGCGCTCTCTTTGCTGATTAAAACAACCGGCGATCAAAAAGATACGGCCTCGGAGATGATGCAGGCCCTGACGCTGCGCATCGCCTCGGGCATCCCTGCCGGCCAGAGCCGCTTCACGATCATCGATCCGCTGGGTCTCGGCAAGCACTTTGCCGGGTTCATGCATCTGGCCGACTACGACGAACTCCTCGTCACCAGCCGGATCTGGACGGAACCACCCCAGATCGAACAACGACTTGCTGACATCACTGAGCAGATGGAACTGGTGATCCAAAAATATCTTCGCAACGAATATGAGTCGATTGGGGCCTACAACGCCGACGCCGAGGTTCTAGAACCGTATCGCTTTGTTGTCGTGGCAAATTTTCCTGCTAACTTCACCGAAACCTCAGCCCGACGATTGGCCAGCATCGCCGCTAGCGGCGCCCGCTGCGGCGTCTACACGATCGTTTCGGTCGATACCAAGCAGACGATGCCAGCGAACTTTAGCCTTGCTGACATTGAAAAATATGCCACCACTCTTGTCCTCAAAGACGGCATCTGCACCTGGAGTGACCCGGAGTTTTCCCGGTGGCCACTCGTGGTCGAACAGATTCCAAGCGACGAGGTTTTTACGCGGGTCATTCAGCGTGTGGGCAAGGCGGCGAAGGCTGCCAAGCGGGTTGAGGTCCCCTTTGACCGTGTTGCTCCCAAAGAGGAAAACTGGTGGAAGGGCAGCACTGCCACCGAAATCGATGTGCCTCTGGGGCCGGCCGGTGCGAAGAAAATGCAGCACATGAGACTCGGCAAGGGCACGAGCCAGCATGTCTTGATTGCCGGTAAAACGGGTTCTGGTAAGTCGACGATGATGCATGCCTTGATCACCAATCTCGCGCTCACCTACAGCCCCAGCGAGGTGCAGTTTTATCTGATCGACTTTAAGAAAGGGGTCGAGTTTAAAATCTACGACCACTACCGCCTGCCGCACGCGCGGGTGATTGCCATTGAAAGCGAACGCGAGTTTGGCCTCTCTGTCCTTGAGCAACTCGACCGCGAATTGAAGCACCGTGGCGATCTGTTTCGCGATCTGTCTGTGCAGGATCTGGCTGGCTACCGCAAGACAGGCCACCCCGAACCAATGCCACGAGTTCTGTTGATCATCGATGAGTTTCAGGAAATTTTTATCGAAGACGATAAGCTGGCCCAAGACGCTTCGCTCGTCCTCGACCGACTCGTTCGGCAGGGTCGAGCGTTCGGCATGCATGTCTTGCTGGGCTCTCAGACGCTAGGCGGATCGTACAGCCTGCCCCGCAGCACGATGGGGCAGATGGCGGTGCGGATCGCGCTGCAGTGCAACGAGGCTGACAGCAGCCTGATTCTGAGCGAGGAAAACTCGGCCGCGCGATTGTTGACCCGTCCCGGCGAGGCCATTTACAACGATGCCAACGGCATGGTCACGGGCAACAATCCATTTCAGGTGGTCTGGCTCAATGATGAACGCCGGGAAAGCTACCTGAGTAAATTGCGTGCGCTGGCTGATTCTCGCACCGACATTCCGACGCTGCCACGGCTTGTTTTTGATGGCAATCAAGCCGCCGATCCGGCTGGCAATCCGATGCTGCTAGAACTGCTCAACTCTGACACCGTTGGCGGCAAACATCTTCTCACGCCCTTGGCGTGGCTGGGCGATGCAATCGCCATCAAGGATCCAACAGCGGCGATCTTTCGGCGGCAGGGCGGTGCCAATCTTCTCGTTGTTGGCCAGCGAGAAGATTTGGCTGTCAGCCTGCTGGCGATGTCGATTGTCAGCCTTGCTGCCGCACACGACCCATTTCCGGGTGGACAACTCGCCAGACCGGCGCGGTTTGTGATTTTCGAGCCGTCGGTGGCCGACGAGCACCCGGATCTCTTGCTCAATCAGCTTCCTCCTTACCTGCCGCATCAGATCGAAATGATTGGCCGCTTGGCCGTGGCTCACGCGTTTGAGGAATTAGCAACTGAAGTCAAACGTCGCATCGATGAGCAAGTGCTCGATGGCGAAGCGGTGTTTGTCGTCGTCCGCGATTTGGCTCGTTTTCGTGAACTGCGACGCAGCGAAGGAGACATGGGCTTTTCCTTTGGCGGCGAGCAGAAAACAGGTCCTGCCCAAAATTTTGTCACCTTGCTCAAGGATGGCCCGACGGTCGGAATTCATATGCTGATCTGGTGTGATTCTCTCACCAATCTGATGCGCACATTCGAACGCGGCACGCTCAAGGAATTCGAACTCCGCGTGCTCTTTCAGATGAGTGCCTCTGATTCAAGTGTGCTGGTCGACAGCCCGTTTGCCAGCAAGCTCGGACCGCAGCGGGCGTTGTTTATTCATGAAGAAACAGGCACTCTCGAAAAGTTTCGCCCGTACAGTTTTCCCTCCCACGAGTGGCTTGCAAGCGTATCGACGCAGATGAAGGCACGAACGCAGGGCACGCCGGCAATGCGGTCGACGGCAAAGCCAATCAGCACCTCGTCAACTGCCGCGAACTCCGGCAGCAGGCTGGAAACCGGTTTCGGGGCCGATGAATTCAATTTTACGAAGTTCCTCGACGACCCACCGACAACATAAAGGGGTGGGTAGCCGACCGGTTTAATCGCGGGGCCGACGGCCGATGCGCACGAGGATTGTTTTGGACTCGTTATCGCGGACAATATCGAGCGAAATCTCGTTGCCAATCAGGGCTCGCGTCAGCAAGAGCGCAAGACGGTTTGCTTCGTTAATTTCTCGGCCATTAAAGCCGACGATCACATCGCCTGTCTGGATGCCAGACATCGCTGCCGGCGATCGCGGCTCGACACCAGCCACAAGAATGCCCCGCCATCGTGTGGCTTCCGACGGCAACGGACGCATTTCAATTCCCAGATACCCTCGCTCCACATGTCCGCTTAGGCGAATGTCTTGGCAAACCCTCTTGGCTGTGTTGCTGGGGATCGCGAATCCGATGCCGCGGTAGTCTCTGCCGACCATTGCTGTCGTAATTCCCATGATGCGTCCGTGGACATCGACAAGCGGGCCGCCAGAATTGCCGGGATTGATCGACGCATCGGTCTGCAAAAACTCTTGAATCGGGTTGTCGGTGACCCCGGTCCTGCCAATCCCGCTGACGATCCCATAGGTAATCGTGCGATCCAGACCAAAAGGATTGCCGATGGCCCACACCATCTCTCCGACCTCGACACTATCGCTATCCCCCCACTCGGCCTTGGGCAGATTATCCGCCGCAATCTTCAGCACAGCCAGATCGCTAGCCGCATCGGCCCCGAGAAGCTCGCCGACAAATCGACGACCGTCAGCCAACTGCACATCGATCTCTTCGAAGTTGGCAACCATATGGTAGTTGGTGACAATGATGCCGTCGGATTCCACGATCACGCCCGATCCCACACTCTCGCTGATAATGCCCCGCGGCACATCTCCATGAAATGCAGCGAGCTCGTCGTCCAGCGATCGAATGCGCTGCTTGGAGGTGACATTCACCACCGAAGGCCCGATCACGCGGGCCAGCGTCGTAAAGAGCTTGCCTATCGACGCTAGTTCCGCACCGGCCGCCGCATCGCGAATGGCTCTCAATTCGCTGCGGGTTCTCTGGTAATGAATCTGCCCCATGAATGATGGCCAGAGAATCATCGCCACCAAACCCACAAAACCCAGCACAAGCCAGGACGTGCGCCGGTTGGCGGCCTGCGAAGCGGACAGCGGTGATGGGGAAGAATGAAACACGTCGCTCACCTTAATGTTTTGTGGAGAATCTCACAATTCTACCGCCGAACCTCGTGAGGGACGACTCTGGCCGTGAGCTATAACCGAAAGTTGTGTTTCATGTTGGAAAAGAAAAAGGCGGCGTATCCTGCTGTGATCAGTTCACCAACAGCAGCCCACAACGGGCAGAAAGAATACGCCACCCATGCGAGGTTTTACGGTTTGCAGTTCGAGTTGTCCATCAGGTCGGAAGCACGCGAGGAGACGGGATCGGCAGGAGGCGATCGAGGCGGCCAGAAGCGAGGCCGTCGTGACGGCGATCGCCGACGAGAGCCGCAGCGCCATCGATGTGTATGTCCGTGAAGGTTGCCGAAAAATGCTTCAATCAGCCTTGGAGAGTGAAGTGCAAGCCTTCCTTGAGGAACATGCGGCGACGCGGGACGAGCGTAGTAGGCGGCGAGTTGTCCGCAATGGCTACCTCCCGGCCCGGAGCATCAATGACGGGAGCTGGGCTACTGAGGAGTATGTCTACGTCTGGGCGGACGGGATCCACTGAAGCAAAGTCTCGATGACGAGGGCAACCAGAAGCAATGCCTGCTGGTTGTCATGGGAGCCACGGCCGACGGCCGGAAGGAGCTGATCGCCGTCATTGACGGCATCCGTGAGAGTAAGCAGAGCTGGGTTGAGCTGCTCCTGGATCTCAAGCAGAGAGGGCTCTCGCGGCCGCCGAAGCTGGCGGTCGGCGACGGTGCCCTCGGCTTCTGGGCCGCTCTTCGAGAAGTCTTCCCAACGACCTAAGGAGCAGCGGTGCTGGATGCACAAGGATGGCAACGTCCTCAACAAGCTACCCAAGGCTCTTCAGGCGAAGGCCAAGGTGACCTCCACCAGATCTGGCTTGTCGAGACCAGAGAAATGGCGATCAATGCCTTCGACCACTTCATTGAGAAGTACGGAGCGAAGTACGAGGCGGCGTGCAGTTGCCTCGCGAAGGATCGGGATGCTCTCCTAACCTTCTACGACTTCCCGGCCGAGCACTGGATCCACCTGCGGACGACCAACCCCATTGAGAGTGCCTTCTCGACGATCCGCCTTCGGCATCGCCGCACGAAGGGCAGCGGCTCGAGGAAGGCCAGCCTGATGATGATGTTCAAGCTCGCTCAGTCAGTCAGCCGACGCTGGCAACGACTCAATTGCCATCACCAACGTGTTCTTGTTCTCAAAGGAAAAATCTTCATCGACGGAGTCATGCAGAACGCCGCCTGATTGGCTCCGGTTGGCGGCGGCTTGTTCAGGAGCCAAAATCGGGCCAAAGCCCCCAACAGAGGCGCATTTTCGGTCAGAGTCCAAAGAAATTTGGAGAATTCTTGGGCACGCCGTTAACATGGCCTCGATCTCTGCTAAAGACAGGGTTCTGCCGTTCGCGTAGGTTGCCAGGGGTGGACCGGTTCTTGCTTGAACGGCTACGCAAAATCATTTATCGTTCGAGTTGATCGCTGTATTGCGGCGCGGGCAATTTCTCCGAAGGGAGGGCGAGTCTTGATGATGAACCGCTGGCGCGAAGGTGTCGCGTCAATCGTCTGCCAATCGGCTAATGGTGCGGCGAGAACTGTTAGTGTTTCACATTCTTGGATGATTCGCTCACAGCCGAGGGGATCGTCGTAACACGCTGGGGGTTCACGATACTCCTGGCCATGAAAGGGCCTTGCGATGACATGGACACTGGGATACGTGGCGTTCTTGATGGCTATGTTCTGTTTTTGCTCGATCGGTGATGTCAACGCACAGCCGACCACCGCTGCCGCCAAGGCGGCGAGCGACAAGGCGCAGGTCGAAGCCCGCGGTCGCGAATTGAGCGCGGCAGGCGAGTTGCTCGGCCAAGGAAAATACGTGGCGGCCATCGCGGCCTATCAGAAAATCCTGACCGACAGCCTGGACGCTGAAACGAAGATGGTGGCCGAACTGGGACTGGCCCGGTCGTTGGCGGGACAAGACCCGGCCAAAGGGGTCGAACGGGTGCAAGCGTTCTTGGAGCGGTATGACAACGCCGAACCGAAGATTGTCGTCACAGCCCGCACGGCGCTGGCCGACGCCCGCGAAGGTAGCTGCCCATTTTGCGCACATGAGCGTTTTACCGGGTTTTGAAGGCCGTATGAGTCTGGGAAATGGTAGTCAGGCCAACTCGGCTCAGATTGGCGGAGCTCTTTTTGCTTGGATTGCTTCGAG
>Ga0209284_10002703_pt1 | contig 23534 bp, 17 predicted proteins | sample FRY03_FD_187211 | JGI IMG/M metagenome (GOLD analysis project Ga0209284, IMG submission 187211) | Freshwater microbial communities from Lake Fryxell liftoff mats and glacier meltwater in Antarctica - FRY-03 (SPAdes) (version 2) | ecosystem: Environmental > Aquatic > Freshwater > Ice > Glacier...
GCATGTCCGCCTTCGTATAAAATACGATACACTGTTTCGGCAATCGGTAGTTCGCACTTCAACTTTTTAGCAATGTTGTGCACCGAACGTGCCGCGTAATACCCTTCTGCTACCATGTTCATTTCAAATTGCGCAGACTTCACCGAATACCCTTTGCCAATCATGTTGCCAAAAGTGCGGTTGCGACTAAATTGACTGTAGGCCGTTACGAGCAAGTCGCCCAGATATGCCGAGCCTTTGATGTCACGGCGTACTGGGTACACTTCGCGCAAAAATAACTTTAACTCTATGATAGCATTTGAAATGAGCACTGCCATAAAATTATCGCCGTATCCTAGACCATGCGCCAAGCCGCCGGCGATGGCATAAATATTTTTCATTACAGCCGAATATTCGGTTCCATAAATATCGTCGGTGGTAGAGGTTGACATGTAACGACTCCGCAACAAACTGGCAAAATGTTTGGCCTTGGCCTCATCGTGCCCCGCAATGGTGAGGTAGCTCAGTTTTTCTTGGGCTACTTCTTCGGCATGACAAGGGCCGCTGATCACCAAAAAGTTTTGCTCCAAGGTATTAAAATACTTAAAAAAGAAATTGGCAATCAATAAGTTTTCGTCTGGAATAAGCCCTTTGATCGCCGAAACTATCACCTTTCCCTCCAAATGGCGGCTATCCAAGGATTGCAAAGCTTCCTTTAAAAAAGCTGCAGGTACGGCCATCACAACAAAATCGGCCGCATGAATCACTTTTAACAAATCGGTACTCACCGCGCCTCGTTTGAGCTTGAGCTGCGCAGAGGGAATGTAGCGGGGATTGTGGTGAAATTTATTAATGAATTGCACCGACTCGGCATCGCGCATCCACCAGCTCACATCCACCTTGTTTTCACAAAGCATTTTAACGATGGCCGTTGCCCAACTGCCTCCTCCGAGTACCGCAATTTTGGTTTTTTTCTCCATTAGTTGCTAAATAAGTCGTCTTTTTTGACTTTTTGCACTAATTGCCCATCTTTTAATTTTTTGGAGATGGCTGAAAATGGCCCTACCACTACCTCTTCACCTGCCTCTAAGCCACTGAGCACCTGAATATAACGATCGTCTTGGATGCCAGTTTTTACCTCTTTTGCAAATGCTTTTCCTTCCGAATACACAAACACCACTTCGCGCAGTTCTTCTTTGCCTTGATCCGTCGCGTCCTTTTCTTCTCCCCCTTCGTCGGCGGCTTCTTCTGAACTGCGGGCACTATTTTTAATTTTGCCACTTTCATCGAAAGCGCGCACGGTAACTGAAGTAATCGGCACAGCCAGTACGTCTTTCACCAAATCGGTTAAAATTTCTACTGAAGTACTCATGCCAGGACGAAAAGGAAAGCCGCGCTTTTCAATCAAATCGGCATAAGATTCATTGATCAAGCGTATTTTAACACCGAAATTGGTTACTTGGTCGGCCCCTCCCATGGCGCTCGCATTGCTACTGTTGGCAATTTCACGCACCACGCCTTTAAACTGGCGGCCAGGGTAAGCATCCACATCAACCAATACACTATCGCCGAGTTTCACCCGCACTACATCACTTTCACTTACGTCTACTTGCGCTTCCATGCGACTCAAATTAGCAATGCGGATCATTTCAGTGCCCGTCATTTGGATAGTACCCACCACTCGCTCGCCGACTTCTACCGACAGTTTGGTTACTACGCCATCGATGGGTGCGTAAATATTCGTGCGCAACAACTGCTCGCGGGTTTCTTTCTGGGAGGCTTCAGCGCTTTTAACTGTGAACTCTGCTGCCAAAATAGTCTGGCGGCCGGCTTCCATTTCTTGTTTGAAAGCTTCAAAAGTTGCCTTACTGGCGTCGTATTCGGCTTGGGAAATTACTTTCTCTTTATACAACTTTTCATTGCGTTCAAAACTAAGTTTGATATTGTTATCGAAGTTGGCCTTAAGCTGATTTAAACGGGCTTTCGACGAGGCCAATTGGGCCCGTGCGTTGTTGATAGCAGCTTCATTGCGGTCGAGGGCCGCCAAAATCAATTCGGGATTGATGCGCGCCAATAGCTGGCCTTTTTTTACCGAATCACCTTCTGAGATGAACAATCCAATGATTTCCCCTGAAATTTCAGAAGATAGTTTTACCTCGATTTCCGGCTGAATTTTACCATTGGCAAGCACAGACTCAATGATGGTGCGCTTTTCGGCAGCTTCAGCGGCAATTTTTGTGGCCACATCCGCGCCTATCCAGCCTGCTTTTTTACCTATTACAGCAAAAACAAGCAATAAGCCAATAGCTACTAACAACCACTGTCCTTTTTTTAATTTGGGAAATTTTGCCATCGTTATTCGAGGATTATAGGTTTGCCGAGGTAAAAATCGAGAATTTTTGCTCTAAATAAGAGCTCATATTTGGCTTGCAATAAATTGGACTCGGCAATCTGCAGTCGGTTTTTGGTATTGAGGTAGTCGATGGCATTTAGCAAGCCTTGGTTGAATCGAATCTCACTAAAAGTGAAACTCGCGCGTTGCGCTTCAATGTTGCGGTCATTGGCCTGCACCCGTGACAAAGCCGCTTTATAATCGGTCACGGCACGGGCCACCTCAGTAAACAACTGGTTTTTGGTAGTTTGATATTGTAAATCCGACAAAATCATGCCGTTTTTCGCCCTGCGTATTTGGGTATTTACTTGCCAATTATTGAGAATTGGAATACTTAAAGATAAGCCTAATCCGTAACCAAAGTTGTTGTTAAACTGAGAAAAGCGCGGAACCACTTCGGTATCAAAGCTTAGGTTTGGACGTACCACCACCTGTGAAATATTACCTTGAACGTAGCCGATGGGAGTTTCACCACTTAAAATTGGGTTGTTGGGATTTAAAATGCGCAGATTGGTACTGGCATAAACAGTGCTCATGTTGGCAAAGGCCGTTAATCGTGGGGATCGTGCCCCTTTGGCCGCCGCCAGACTGTATCGTGCTTGCTCCATGCGCAACTCCGATGCCCGCACTTGCGGCTGGTTACTTTCAGCCGTGCTGTACACCCCTTGGATGTCTGCATCTAACTGCAAGCCCGGATCAAGGCGAGTTACTTGCACGATGCTAAAACTCTCCGGATCTGGCAGTTGCAAAAGCAACGCCAAATTGATTAAGCCGTTAATAGCGTTGTTGCTGGCATTAATCACATTCAACTCTTCATTGCCCAATTGGGCTTTCAGGTTGAGGAGGTTATCGAGACTTAAAGCACCTGCATTCACTAATTTTTCGGTACGCGCTACTTGGGTTTGGGTGATGTCGAGCTGACTTTCGGCAATTTCTAACAGCTGCTGGGCCAAAAGGGCCTGCAGATACAAATTTGAAATGCTCAAGGCGATGTTGTTGCGGGTCACCTCTAAGTCTTGCTGACTGGCCATAAATGCCATTTTATTGGCCTTAATGTTGTTATGAATCTGCAAACCGCTAAAAAGAGGTACGCCAGCTTGGGCGCCAATTTGGTTCGACCCAATAGAGCGTTCCTCAAAGGTATTGGTGAAAGGGTCAATCACACGACCGCTGTTGATGCCTATGCTGCTATTGGCATTCAAGGTGGGCGCCCGGTCCATGCGCGACTGCAATAAATCGGCTGCCGCATTGTCAAGTTGTGCTGCCGTTTGCAATACGCTCAAATTACTTTTGTTGGCATGCTGGATGCATCGCTCTAGCGTCCATGGATCGTTGGTAGTTTGGGCATTTGCTACACTGGCTACTAGCACCAGCAGCATCCCCAAAAAAGTTCGCTTGATCATAAAATTAAGTCAGGAATTACAAATTTAGACTTCCCATCCACAAAGACACCTTTAAATTGCAGAATTGCAAAATATTAACAGCTGGGCGCCGCTATTTAACAGGATAACTGTCTCCTTAGCGCCGTACTACCAAATCTTTTTCCGAAATTCGAAGTTGTGAAATTACGTTTAATATCGCTTTTTTTAGCATTGGGGATGACTTTGGGGAATCTTACCAGCCGGGCTGGTTCGCCGCCTTTGGCTTTTATACCTAACCAAGGCCAATGGACAGCACCACACCAATTTCAAGCCTCTTTAGGCAACGCCACCGTCTTTTTTATGGAGGGGGAAGTGCGTTTGACTTTGTACGAAGCTGCCGATTTACACAACCTTTTACATGTGGAAGCCGAAAAATCCGCAGGTAGCTTGCATTTACACGCTTTAAAAATTGATTTTCCCGGCAGTAAAATGGCAAAGCCGCAGGCTGCCGGTCAAAAAAGCATTGCTCCCTTTAGCTATTTTTTGGGAGATAAAAGCGCGGTTACTTATCCAACCAACGAGCTGCTTTACCCGCAGCTCTATGCCGGCATCGATATGCTTTGGAAAGCTTGGCAAGGTCAGCTCAAGTACGATTTTATCGTAACGCCGGGCGCCAATCCAGCTGAAATCCGAATCCGTTACCAAGGCGGCGAAGCTATTCGTTTGCTGGATGGCAGGTTGCAAGTAAGCACTTCTGTTGGCCAGTGGTACGAAGAAGCACCCTATGCCTACCAGTTGCAAGCCGGCAAAAAAGTCGAAGTGCCTTGCCGCTTCCGCCTTCAAAATGGCATCGTAGATTTCGAATTCCCCCAAGGCTACGACCGCACCCAAGCCTTGGTCATCGACCCCACCTTGGTATTTTCTACCTATTCTGGTGCAGGTAGCGATAATTTTGGCTACACCGCTGCACCCGATATTGATGGCAATATGTACACCGCCGGTATTATATATGGTCCTTTGTTTCCCACAACCGTCGGGGCTTATCAAGATACGTTCACTGGTTTGTTAACGGATATCGGCATCTTAAAATTTGACCCCACTGGTAGCACCCTTTTGTACGCTACTTTTTTTGGAGGAAATACACTAGAATATCCCCACAGCATCATCGTAAATGAAAGCAGCGAACTATTTATGATGGGCAGCACCACTGGCGGCAATTTTCCTACCACGCCAAATGCCTACGATCAAACCCATAACGGAAACTCCGATATCTTTGTATGTAAATTCAATTCTGATGGCACACAGCTTTTGTCAAGCACCTTTTTTGGAGGCTCAGGCATTGATGGCTTGAACATCCATGTTGCCTTGCGTAAAAATTCAGCCGATGCATTTAGAGGCGATATCCTGTTAGCCAACAATGGGGATGTAGTGATAGCCAGCACAACCACCTCCGCGGGTTTAGCCACTCCGGGGTCATTTCAAACGCTTTTTGGAGGTGCACAAGATGGTTTGCTGGTTCGATTCAATGCTGCTTTAAGCCAAGTACGTTGGTGCAGCTATATTGGAGGCAATCAACAGGACGCTCTTTACGGTTTAAAGGAGGGCATTTCAGGGGAAGTGCTGGCCGTGGGCGGCAGCAATAGCACCAATTTAACCTTGCCTGGCTTTGGCTTTCAAACCTCCAATGCAGGGGGCGCAGACGGCATTATAGTGCGATTGGAGGCTCTTACTGGTGTAGGAATAACGGGTACCTTTTTAGGCTCCCCTGGCTACGATCAATTGTTTTTTGTTGATATCGATGAGCTAGGAACTGTATATGTGACCGGTCATACCGACAGCAATTTGATAACCCTCAACACCAATTACAATGATCCACGTTCTGGTCAATACATTGCCAATTTCAGCAATCAATTGGGCACTTTAAACTGGCTGGGTAGATTTGGCAGCAGAAGCGGACAACCGGTTTTACATTTGGCAGCTTTTGTAGTGGATTTATGCCAAAACATTTATGTTTCGGGCTATACGGGCAATATGTTGGGGAGTGCAACCCCAGCAGGCCCTACAAATTTACAAACTACCAACAACGCCATGCAAGCCACAACAGATGGTTTCGATTTTTACCTTGCTGCCTTTTCTCCGGGCATGCTTACGTTGCAGTACGGCACCTATTTTGGAGGACCTAGCAGCCAGGAGCATGTAGATGGCGGTACGAGCCGCTTCGACAAACGCGGGGTGATGTACCAAGCCATTTGTGCGGGTTGTAGAGGTAATAACGATTTGCCAACAACACCCAATGCCTACGCCACCACCAATGGCAGCATCAATTGCAACAACGCGGCCATCAAACTGGCCTTTCAGCTCGAAAGCGGTTTAGGCGTTAACTTTGGTTGGACCGCTCCTCCTACGTATTGCGCCCCGCTTACCTTACAAATGGAAGACTACAGCCGTATCGTAAGCAATACCAGCTGGTTTTGGCGAACCAGTGCCGGCGACAGCAGTGAGCTATCCAATCCACAATTCACCTTTATCGAACCAGGTAATTACAGTATCTCTTTGCTTATTCGTTCACCAGATGCTTGTAACCGTTTTGATACCCTCACCCGAACTATCACCGTTCTTGGTGCACCCGTTTTGCAATTAGCAGATACCTGCATTTGTGTAGAAGACAGCTACCAGATCATGGCAAATGTGGAAGGCATTAGTTATGTGTGGGGCGGTGCCGGCAGTGGAACCGAACGCAGCATACAGCCCATTTTGAGCGGAATATACACGCTAGACTTGGTAGATGCCAATGGCTGCGAAGCCAGCGACAGTTTAAATGTAGAAGTAATCACCTGTTTTGGGAAAGTCCCTAACGTAATTACTCCCAACGGTGACGGTAACAACGATCGGCTTACCTTGCTTGGTAATGCATTTGCCGAGTTTGAATTGCGGGCTTTTAATCGCTGGGGACAGGAAGTATTCAGCACCACCAACCAACTTTTAGGCTGGGGAGGTGAACACTACTTAGCCAATCAATTGGTGAAGCCGGGCGATTATTACGTCCGCATCAAGGCTAGGTTTTGCACAGACCGCCTCATTGAGCGCACTTTTGCGGTAAAAGTACTTTACTAAGTCGCTGCACCCCTTAAAAAGGATAGCCAATAGCGAAAACCAGGTTCAGGTTTTGTCTCCGCCAATCGCGTATTCCCGGCGCAACATCGTTTAACCAACGTTCCCCATCTGGCAGCCATGGTTTGCGCAGCGGTGTAGCCAAATCGAACCGCAACACCAAAATATTAACGTCGATACGCAGTCCAAAACCCGCACCAACACCCACTTCCTGCATCCAATTAGCGGTGAAATTTCCGCCACCGAGGGCTGGATTGGGACGCAATAACCAAATATTACCGGCATCCACAAACCACGCGCCTTTCACATAAGGGAACATCGGAAAGCGATATTCTACGTTGGCTTCTAGCTTAATATCGCCAGCTTGATCGAAAAAGGAAGCAGCATCGAAGTTCAACGGCCGGTAGGCTCCTGGTCCCAGTGAGCGAATGTTAAACGCCCGCACGCTATTAGGGCCTCCCGAAAAATACTGTTTAATATAAGGAAGGGTGTTGCTGTTGCCATAGCTAAAGCCACCACCGGCAAAAGCCCTAAAAATCAATCGCCGCTCCTTGCCCAGTTGCCAGTGATGTCTTAAATCTGCGTCAATGCGCACATATTGAGCAAAATCTTCTCCCAAAATTTGTTTTTTTGGCAGCACAGCCCCTAATAAATTACCTGAAACATCTAAAGAAGCCAAGGCCACCCAGCGGTGCTTTTTATCCTCGTTGAGCTCGCTAAACGTAAACTGGTACACCATTCCTGCGATAAAGCGTTGCTCAAAGCTCTGGCGGAGGAAAGGATTGCCAGTTAAAATATCTTCGAAAGCGGTACTGGTGCGCGACAAGCCCGTGAAACTTAAGGACAGCGGTTGTAAATCGTGGGTCACGAACCGATTGGTGTTCCAAGTGTATCCAAAACCTAAATTGGTGCTCCGCAGTCTGTAAAATTGCAAGCGGTTCAACAAACTTACGCTGGCAATTATGCGGGTTTTGGCAATACCATAGCTTACATTATCGCCCAAAGCCACTGGCGAAAGCACACGGGGGAAAATAAGTTCGCCTTTTAACCCCAGCTCATAAGAGTTTAAACCGGTTTGCCTGCCCCCAGCAAACTGCGTTTCAAATCCAAAATTGGCGTCGATGTTCAAAATTTCACCCCCTTTGAAGAGGTTGCGGTTTTGATAGCCAATTTTAAGCGCTGGTCCCACAAAGTTGTTCGACTTCGAAAGAAACTGTGTTTCATAGCGCAGCTGGCGTCGCATTTTGGGGGAGAGATAGATGTCAACGCCAAGCGGTTGTGCCGCAATGCTATCTGAGACCAGACTATCGAGCAGGTTAAAGCGGATAGTCACGTACTGGAAAATGCCCACACTGCTGAGGCGATTGGCAGTAAGCAACTCGCGCGACCGGTTGTAGGGTTGACCGGGCTCGAGCAGGATGTAAGCACTGAGGAGCTCGGGTTTGAAGGTTTCCTCGCCTTCGATGTAACGCAGGCGGTTGAATATTACTGTGTCGTTTGGCACATGTTGGCCACTGTCAACGCCCACCGCATGGTTCGGATACACCCTGATTTCTTTGAGTTGATAGGGAACCCGCGCCACATCGGGCGTCGTTTTTTTGATCGACAAATACAAGTTGAATTCCCGCGTACCCAAATTGGTGTCCGCCCTAAAAATGAAATATTCGGATGCAAAGGCGTAAAAGCCGCGGTCTTTGAGCGCTCTGTCGAGCCGCTCGCGCTCGGTTGTGAATGCTTCTAAATCGTATAAGCTGCCGGCTTTGAGTGGACTGTTGCCTAAAAACGGACGCAACAATACCGCCAAGCTGTCTTGTTCGCCAAACCACTCGTATTTGGCCAAGCGGTAGGGCGATTCTAGCTCAATTTCAAACGTATACTGGCCCGTTTTTTCGGTCGTAACGGGCGTTGTCTTGATGTCGTAGTCGAAGTACCCCCTGTTTTGGAGGCGATTTTGCATCAATTGCTCAAGTTTGTTGGCGTCAACCTGACTATAAAACACGGGGGCCTCACCAAATCGTTTGTTGAGGCGCTTGGCAATGCGTGAACCCTTTTCACGCTGAGAGCGCTGGTGGATGTATAAGCCTAGATATTGCCCAAAAAGCTTGCTGTTGGGTGGTGGATACACCACCTCCTCAAGCTCTTCTTGTAGCTGAGAGCGGTTTTCTGAGGTTACTTCCCCCGACAAAGTAATTTCTGCCCCACGAAACAGCAGTTCCTCCTCAGGCAAACGCTTCAACGTATTGCACCCCACCAGCAATGCCAGCCCCATCAAACTCACAAAAAGCGGTGTTACGCTCATGGCTTCACTCCTTCCTCTCCGTCAGTAGACTTAGTTTTAGGCTTGGCATTGCGCCGACGAAAAGCTTCTGAAAAGTAGTTGAACTCGCGGTTATACACCAACGAAACACCGGTAATGATGAGCTGTCCCTCAATTACACCTTCAAACTGATTGCGGCGGAAGGCTTTGAAGCGGTAAACCCCATCGTCTGTAATCAAATATTCTACCGTCACATCTCCTATGAGGTCGCTGGCGTTTTGCTGTTGGCGATTTTGGCCTTCCAAATCTACTTGTGAGCCAATTTGCACGGCCAAACGCTCGTTGAATAAGTTTTTGCGCAAGTTCAAATTCGCTACAGTACGGTCGGAAGCTTGACCACTTTGATAATCGGTGTAACTGTTCAAATTCATGTCGAGCTCCACGGCCTTGATGTACTTGGCACTGAGGGTATTGAGCTGGCCACTGAGCAATTGACTGGCGCTTGAACGGGCCAAATTGCCGGAGCCCCCTGGGGCATTTCCTTGGTTAGAAGCAGGTAAAAAACGGTTGAGCACAAGCAACGAAAATACTTGTTTGTTTACTTCGCTTTCTTGCTGGTTGAGTTGCTGCACGCGGGCATACACATTGCCATCGAGGGCTCCACGTTTGTTTTCGGGCATGTCGAGGTTAAAGCTCACCTGTGGCTTGAGGAGCTCGCCTTGAACGTTGATGTAAACGTCAAAAGGCAACTCCTGGCGGTACCGGGTGAGCGTGCTCGCATCGGCTCCGCTGAGCTGCTCGCTCATCAAATCTACGGCATTGGTCTTGACGCGATAACGGGCCCGCAGGTCCAAAGCTGCATCTAAAGGGTCACCACGCCAAGTGATGGTGCTGCCGGGCACCAGCTCAAATTTGCGCTGAACAAGTTCGTATAAGCTGAGGTCATACGACCCGCGGTCTACCTCATAAAGACCCGTTAAGGTTGTGCGGCCGTTAGGCGTGAGGTCGAACTGCAAATTGGCACGCCCCGCCACTAAAAGCTTGTCGCCCGAGCGCTCATCCACAACCACGGTGAGCTCGGTTTTGGGACCCACTTCAAACAAAACACTTAAACTTACCCCTGTTATATCTTGGCGAGTTTGGGTTTGGGTTTGGGGGTAAAGACTGTCATAAGCAAGGGTACGCATGTCTACAAACAGCACCACCCCCTCACGCTCAACCAACTCCGCCTGCGATTCAGGCACCACAAACCACAACTTGCTACCTTCGTTAAGCCGGGCCCGCATGTTAATAACGGGTCGACTGAAATTGCCTGTAATTTTGGCATCCGTATTTATACTGGCGGTACCATAAAACATCGGATTGTCTTCTGCCGTGGCGTTGATAAGCTGAAAATTATTGGCCTTCAGCTGCAAATCCAACTCGGGCTGCATGAGCTCGGGCGTTCGTACCTCCCCACTCACTTGCAACACATTGCCTGCTTCGTCCCTTAATTGAAATGCCTCTATGTAAAGCCCATCTTGGTCAAGGCGAATGCGCTCATCCGCCAATTTAAACAAGCTGTTGAGCTGGTTGATGCGCACCGCAGCCTGACTAAAACGCATATTGCCACTGTACGTAGGCTCAGCCAAACTTCCGCCAATTTTAAGGTTGGCACTGATGTAGCCTTGTGGGTCGCTGATTTGTCCACTACTAAAACTGGTTAGGACTTTCATTTGTAAGGTATCCAGCTGCAGGTTGAGGTTGAGCAAAGGACTCTCGGCAGTGGCTTTGTAACTGCCATCGAGCCGCATCACCACGCTGCCGTCGGCTAAACTGAGGTCAAAAAGGTAGTTGTTAGCAGCGGGATTAGAAGCTTGCAGCTTTAGATCGCCCAGCTTTTCATCGCCCAAGCGCAGGCGGTCAACCGACAAGCGGGCTGTTAAGGCTGGTTGATCGAACAGGTGCTCGAACTGCAAATTGCCCTCGAGCAAGCCGCGGAGAAGCACCGAATCGGCATTGAGAATGGCCGTTAAATTGGATAAGCGGAAGCCTTCAAAATGCAGTGATAAAGCGTCACTTTGAGGTTGGCGCAATGCCAAAATTTCGTTTCGATGCTGGAGCTGAAAATCCTTTACCTGTACAAAAGCCGGTGCAAAACGGATGTAATTCGTGCGGGGCACTTCCCATGGCAAGCCTTGCAGCAGCAGCGAGTCGGTGAGCAGATGAACAAAAGTGGTATCGCGTTGCCGATGCACTTGCGCATCCATCCGATAAAGGGCTGCTCCTAAACCATTGGCCATGGCAAACTCCAGCAACAGGGTGTCGCGCTGCATGCTGCCAGATAATTGTGTGGCCCCTATATTAAGTAGATCGCCTTGCTGCAGGCTGCTAAAACCGGCTTCAACCTGAAGACTATCGGCTGTACTCTGCATTTCTAAGCGCAAACCACGTAATTCCGCACCTGCGTAATCTACGGCAGGCACATCCAGGTCGATGTCGAGCTGTTGCTTGGCCTGATCAAAACGAATGCGCACATAGCTGCTGTCGAGCCGCTCTAAATCGGGCACGAGCAAATCGCTGAGTAAGCGACTTTCGTACAACTGTATGTCGCCATCAAGCTGAATGTTGTTGCGCTGAACGCTGTCGAGTTCACCTATTGGAAAAAAACGGCCCATCTGCTGGCGCATGGCAGCTAGTAGGGGCTCTAGTGCAGCGTTAGCTACTACGCGGCCGCTGGCGAGTTCACTTTGGAGGGAGGCAACCAAACTGCTGCTATCGGCTTTGAGTTTGGCCACGATGCTGTCTATGGGGTATCGCTGCTGGCGGGTGGACAACAGCCCGTTTGTGATTTTCAATTGAGCCTCCAAATCATCCCCCTGAGCTTCGTAATGCGCTTCGAGATTTAGGCGTGCCAGGAGCTCTTCTTCTCGAATGCCTAGGGTTTTGAGGTTGGCACTTAACAACCGGAGATTCACGTCCACCATCGGTCGCACGCTATCCACCCGGGCATTTACTTGCAGATCAAAGGCCAAAGCCTGTTGGTTGATGTCGGCTTTAAATTGCAGCTGCTGCTGCTCTATTTGGCCGCTGAAGCTTAACAAATCATACCGCTCCCCCAGATATTCGATGGTTTGCAGCTGGCCTTCGAGTTGCGCTTGCAGACTTTCAAGCGTGATTCCACTGCCCGAAAGGTGCAGGTTGAAGTCTAAATCGCCAATGTCCGGCTGTTTAAGCAAACGTGCCCATGCCTCACCGCTCACATCCGCGTCGAGCAGAAAAGCATGGTTAGAATCGGCCTTATATACTGCCATTAAAAAGGCATTACCCTCCGGCAACTGCAGCCTCATACCCGAACTGATGCCTTGTAAACTGGCCGCCAATCCTCCTGACAGCTGCAAAGTAGTAGGCCATGCCAAGAGGGTATCGGGATATAAGAGCTCCAAATCATGATAGACGCTTCTAAATTGCAGGTCTGGCAATCGAATAGTGGCTAATTTAGGCTCGAGGGGCCGGCTGACAACGCCTGATGTGGCAAAGCGGGTGCCGTTGCCCCAGTCTAACTGCAAGGTGTCAAGCTGCATTTCACGTAAACTTCCTGCTAGTTGTAGCTCAAAAGCGAGTGGAATCGGCAGCAAAGGCTTCAAATCTGCCTCCCTTTTCAAATCCGGCGCAAAGGCGTCTATATCGGCTGCATAAAAAGCCGGTGATTTAACTCGGATGTCGATGCCCAACGATTCACGCAAGCTTAAAAGTTCTTCAAAATTTGTAAAGGTCACCCGACCGTCGGCTTGCAGCTGCGAGCGGCCAAGTTGCATCCGCAAAGCGCTCAGCTCTAGGGAACGTTTATTAAGGTAGATGTTGCCTTGCAATTGCTGTAGTTCAATGCCCGATTGCTCGCTGAGTCCTTGCACTACCAGCTGTAAAGCAACTTCAGTAGGCAAATAATTACCCGACAAGTGTGTTTTTGTTACTTTCCAATCCATTTGTGCCGGATCAAAGCCTTCCACAGCTCGCTGGCTAGGTGTTTTTAGCTCAAATCGACTTTTTTCTAGCATCAAAGTACCGATCTGGACATTCCAATCGGGCCATTCAAAGGTTTCAACTCCGCTCTTTGACCTACTGCTGGCCGATAGGTCATTCTCTGGTGAGGAATTGATGCCTTTTCCCCCGACATCAGGCAGGGCTGGTGGCAATTGCAAGACAATATGACCGTTTTGCAGCACCAGGCTGTCGAGGTTCACCTTTCGGCCCTCCAGCTCTAAGCGAGGCAGTTGCACCGCCAGGCGCCCGATTTGTGCTTGATAACGCGAATTACCATCGGCGTAGGCCCAATCTGCTGCACTCAACTCCAATTTTCCGATGCTGATATGCGGCAAAGGCGAGCTACTTTCAATGGTATCCGGTGCGCTGGCCGGTCGCAGCTCCTGCCGCACCCGCACCTTGCTTTGGTGCAGTCCAAAGCTGTTAATGTGGTAGCGCTGCTCATCCAAATCCACCGTATCTGCCGTCAATGACAAATTCTCAAACTGCGCATCTGCAAAAATGCCTAGTGGCTCTGACTCATAAAGCAAATCAAAACGCTTTAAGGTGATGGTACCAATGAGCAACCGAGGTGCGCTATCAGTAGCCAACGAATCGGTTTGTAGAAAAGAAGTATCAGCTAGCGTACTTTCACCAGAGGCAAAAGCATCGCTTATAAAATTGAAGTTATACGTGCTATCTGAGCGCTCCAAAACACGGCCCACCACATCCTCCCAATGTAAATGGGTAACAGCCACTTCGTCCGGCAACTTCCACCACAAAACCCTTGTTTCGAGCTTCCCACTGTATAAAAGTGTATCGCCTGAAGGCGTTAAAATTAGCAGATTTTCTATGGATAAACTGCCGCCATAACCGAGTTTAAACTTCTGAATGCTGACCTCAGCCCCCACTTTGGCACTCAGCCATTTAGTTGCCCGATTCACACCCCATTGTTGCACCGGCGCCGTTTGCAGTAGCACTAAAAGCAATAGCACCAGCCCAAAAACAGCCACAATTGTCCAGCCTAAAATGCGGAACGAAAGGCGTACGTAATGGATCATATATGATAACTATTGTTGAATGATACACAAATATACAGGCTTAAACCCGTATTTACGGCTGCTGTGTGCTGTTACGACGTGTGATCTGGTTTTTTAGGCCCTACGAATCTGCCAGCAAGCATCGTTAATCCTAAATAAAGCGCAAAAAACAGCGCCCCGCGGTGTCGAACGAGCATACTTTCAGTTTGTATACAGATAAAGAAGAAAATCAAAAACCACATTGCTAACCAATTTCCGCGTTTTCTGGCTTGAAAGAAGGCGACAGAAAACAAAAGCAACAGCATCACAAAGCCCAAAATGCCGTTACTCAAGGCCGTTTCTAAAAATTGATTGTGTGCATTGAAGTTGTTTTCTAATCCAACGTTAAACGCTAGCGTTTCATACGCCATCAGCAAGGCAGCTTTGCCGGCGCCTGTGCCGTGTCCAATCAGCCAATCGTTTTGTAGCGCCACCAAAACGCCTTCCCACTCAGCCAAACGAATGGTTAAGCCGTTAAAATCGTGAATGCTCTCTGCTCGGATGTCGTAAGAAAGCTGTGATAGCTCGCTATAGCGATGCTGCAGCCGTTTTGGTAAAACAAAAAAGACAGCCGACATGAAAACGGCTAAACTGACCACGCAGATCAACAAAAGCCGTTTTTTGCCCTGCCGCCAGCCCAAAAACCAGCCCAGCCAAAGCGCGCTAGCAACCACAGCCACGAGCGACATCCGTGCAGACACCATCAATAAAAATAATACCAGCAGGCCCTGTCCCAACCAATACCCTCCTTGCTTAAAATAACCCTGCCAGCGCAGCCAAAAAGCCCCCATCCCCGCCATCACTACCAACAAACTGAGGTAGGCGGGGTGCATCAGCGGCTCAGACAAGCCTGTGTAGTACAAAAAGTAAGAAGCATTGACCGCATAATTACCCCCAGGATGGGTAAAAGTTCGGTATAGCCCAAAGCCAATTAAGGAGACCGCTGCCAACAGCGCCGCTGCCCAAAGTGTGTAAAATGCGGCATGCAGCCACTTCTCTTCAAACCGCTTGAGGCTAAATAACTGCCAAGGAATCAAAACCAGTAAAAACTGCATGGCCAATACTTCAGCGCCTGCCTTGGGATCGCCACTGTACACCAATCCAATCAACTGCCAGCCAAAAAAAAGCAATAACATATACAGCCAAAGTACTGTTGGCGCCTGCCAGCCCCATTTAATACCCATAAAAACCCAAACCAAGGTTAATACCAGCACCGCGTAGGAACTCACAAATTCTGGTAGAAACTGTGCAACGGTAAGCAAACCAATGGCTGTTGGCCACAACTTTTCGAAAGATTGCGTGGGCATCATAAACAAATAGCTGGCCTAAGGTACAAAAACCAACCTTGCCCTTAGCGCTCTAAATCGCTGCTAAGCTTGTAACGGAGTATCCGACCATTGCCACTGTCCGCCACATATACTACCCGGCGGAAATAATCTACGCCTTTGGGCTGGTTGAATTGGAAAGGCCCAGCGCCTCTGCCTCCAAAGGAAGCAATTACTTGCTTGGTTAAGCCAGCGGCGGGCGGGGGATTCACGCCTTCAAAGCCCAAACGTGTGAACTGATACAACGAATCTCGCTCGCTGTCTACAATAAAAATGTAACCCGTTTCGTCTGGCGCAATGCAGATGTCGGCTGGTCGGCTAAAACGAAATCCTTCGTACAAAAAGCGGTCGGCACGGCTGGTATCAAAATTCAACATTGAGGAATTCTCGATGAATGAAATACCCGTTTCGGGATTGTCCAGCTGCCGAATCCACAAAGCCTTGTACTCTGCCGCGGGATTAGATTGAAGCATGAAGAAATCCTTTGACTCACTCATACCAAACACCAATTGCGGCGGTGCCAAAAACGAGGCCATACCTGAAAGCGACATGGCCGAGCGCAAGCTCGAGGTAGTAGGCGTCAAATTACGAATAGAACCGTTGTTGCTGAGGTCCTCGCGATAAATCAACACGGCATTGTCCGGCGTAGCGGTAGAGGTTAAGCTATTCGAAGGCCCGCGTCGCGACAGGTAAAAGGCATTGTCGTGGGTTACGGCGATACCTGTAAACTCAACCTGCTCATCAAAAATGCCTCTGAAATTGGTGTTGTTGCGCGAAATATCGTTGCGCGGATGCACCAATGTATCGATGAATTGTGGATTCAGCGTGCCCGTGCCCGTAAGCACATAAAGCGCCGGTAAATTGAATATTTCACCATTGCGCTCCTCATTCACACGGCCTACTACAAAGGTGCGCAACATGCGGTCTTGTGTTACTTTAAAAGCCCCCGTTATGGGAATAAAATTCTGACGGTCGCCCTTTAAATCGAGCACATGTAAACCAGGGTTCGGGCCCCCGTTTTCTACCACGTACACCATCTCATCGTAACCTACAAAAACGTCTGTGGGGTTGATAAAACCACCCCAAATTGGCAAAATAGGGACATATCCGATGATGTTCTGGGTCAAATTGGGGTCGATGGCCCCTTGACGCAGCACGTCGTCTACCGTATCATCTTGCTTGCTGCCAAATAAAAAGTCACAGCCAGTTAACAGCAAACTACCCGCTAACAGGCCTAACAATGACAAACGCTTTATCTCATCTAACCTGCTCATAATATGCCTACCGATAAAGTGAAACGATGCACGGTGCCAAGCCGCGTTTTGTTGTTAAACCCGTAATCAAAACGCATGTAACCGAAACTCCGAGGCGTTTGAAAGCCCATGCCAAAGGCTGGCAAAGCTAACTCGTCAATCCCTATTTCATACCCCATACGGCCAAAAAAGATGTTTCTATACGAATATTCGGCGCCAAGGCCAAACGTTTCTTTGTTGTCGGTGGGATGGTTGAGCTGCGCAATCGCCGTAATTTTATGTAAATCAGTCACCAATGGATCAAAGGCAAAGCCAATCCTAAATATGGCGGGTGCCGACACATCTTCAAACTCGGTTACCGTTTCTTGTCCCGTGAATTTAAGCACATTTATTTCGCCATTGGGCTGCACATTCACCCCGAAGTTGGCAACTGAAACAGCAAAACGGGAGCCCCTTAAGCCAATATCGTAGGTAATTCCAAAGTCGAAAATTGCATTGTTGGTAACGATGCCTGCCATACTTTCGCGCGCCCATTTACCAGTTACACCAAACGAAAACTGGTCGGTAAGCGGCTTGGCGTAGGTCAAACCAATCAAGCTGTTGTGTACCGAAAAGGTTTCTCCGGTGCCAAAAGGCTGAAATTCTGTGGTAACATTCATATCACCACTGTTGAGCGACATGATGCTTAGGCCAACCAATCCGCCTCCCTTTAACCTGTGCACCAAACCGCCATAGCTAATGCCAATATCGGCAAAATACAAGGTATGTCCGAACTGAAAATGCGTGCGTTGTGTGTCTAAGGCGGTAATTCCCGCTGGATTCCAGTACAAAGCCGAAACGTCGTTTACCACGGCAATGTAGTTGCCCGACAAACCAGCCGAACGTGCATCTACCCCAATTTTGAGGAATTGCATGCCAGTGGTTCCTGCCCTGCTTCCTCCAAACGAAGGCAGCACCTGGGCCCGCAGACCAGAGGTCCACAGCAAAGTGCTCAATAGCAGTATGTTTCTCAGCTTTGACATCTAAATGGGCCGCAATTTAACTATTTCTTGTTTACTGAAAGTTAAATCACACCGTCATGATTTCTTTTTCTTTCACGCCCAACACTTCTTCAACTTTGGCAATATATTTATCGGTGATTTGCTGCACTTTAGCCTCGCCATCTTTCACCATATCTTCTGGAACACCGTCCTTTTGAAGCTTTTTAATGGCTTCGTTGGCATCTCGGCGGATGTTGCGGACCGAAACTTTGGCCGTTTCACCCTCGCCCTTGGTGCGCTTCACCAAATCTCTACGGCGCTCCTCAGTGAGTGGCGGTACGTTGATGCGGATCATAGTGCCGTCGTTCGATGGATTTAAGCCTAAATTGGAGTTGATGATGGCTTTTTCGATGGCATTCAAAGCGCTCTTTTCCCAAGGCTGAATCACCAAAGTACGCGGATCGGGCGTGTTTACACTGGCAATTTGGCTCAAGGGCGTTAACGCGCCGTAATAGTCGGCCCGGATGCCATCGAGCATGGCCGTACTGGCTTTTCCTGCTCTAATTTTGGCCAATTCTACCTGCAAATGGTGAATGGCTTTGTCCATGCCCTCCTGGGCCTCGTCGATGTAAAACTGAACTTCTTCGTTCATCTGCTGCTTGTTTATCGATTAATTAGGATACCAAAGTTCCAATCTTTTTGCCCTCTACTACTTGCAGTAGGTTGCCTTTTTTGTTCATGTCGAACACAATAATGGGCAGTTCGTTTTCTTGACAAAGGGCAAAGGCCGTCATGTCCATTACTTTGAGATTTTTGCCCATCGCTTCACTAAAACTGATGGTTTCGTAGCGCACTGCGTTTTTATCTTTTTCAGGATCGGCGGTATAAATACCATCTACCCGGGTGCCTTTTAAGATTACATCGGCATTAATTTCAATGGCCCGCAAAGAAGCCGCGGTATCGGTGGTGAAATAAGGATTGCCTGTACCCGCACCAAAAATAACCACCCGGCCTTTTTCCAGGTGCCGAATGGCCCGGCGGCGGATGAAAGGTTCGGCGATTTGCTCCATTTTGATGGCGGACTGCAAGCGACTGCTCACCCCCAGCTTCTCCAATGAGGCCTGCAAAGCCATGCTGTTGATCATGGTCGCCAACATGCCCATATAATCGCCTTGTGCGCGCTCCATGCCACCTGACTCCGCTTGCACCCCTCTAAAAATATTGCCACCACCTACAACAATAGCGACTTGTACGTTCTTGGCTACTACTTCTTTAATCTGCTTGGCGTACTGATCTAGAATTTCTTGATCAATGCCAAATTGTTTTTCGCCCATCAGTGATTCGCCACTGAGCTTGAGTAAGATTCTTTTGTATTTCATGCCGACTGCGAAGTTAATAATTTCAACGCAGGTGAGCGATAAAAACTCTCGTCCGCCCCTGCCAAAAAAAAACCACCCACTTTTAGGTGGATGGTTATTAGAGGGCGTAAATTAGCTTAGGCGCCAATTGCAACACGTGCAAATGACTTCACAGTAAGGCCTTTGGCCACTTTGTCGAGCATTTGTGCAATATTTACACTGTTGTCTTTTACAAAAGCCTGGTTTAACAGGGTGTTGTCTTGGTAAAACTTATTGAGTTTGCCCATGGCAATCTTTTCAACAATGGCTTCAGGTTTGCCTTCTTGACGCGCCTGATCCTTGCCAATTTCAATTTCACGCTCAATCACGGAAGGGTCCACATCACCTTTGTCTACTGCAACCGGATTCATAGCTGCTATTTGCATGGCTACGTCTTTACCAGCAGCTTCAACATCAGCCGAATTGCCGTGGTTCAAAGCTACCAACACACCGAGTTTGTTATTGCTGTGCACGTATGACACAACGCCTTCGCCAGTAACCGTTACCAAACGGTTCAAAGAGATTTTTTCACCAATTTTGCCGGTGTACTCAATCAACTTCTCAGCAATGGTAATGCCACCGATGTGCTCTTGCAACAAGGTTTCTTTGTCGCTTATGTGTTTGTTCATGGCGATGGTCGCAATTTCGTGCGCCAAAGAACCAAAGTCTTCGTTTTTTCCTACAAAGTCGGTTTCGCAGGTCACCTCAGCTAGCAGGCCGAAAGTGGCATCTGCCGAAGTAAGGGCAATGATCACACCTTCGTTGGCTTCCCGGTCGGCGCGACTAGCGGAAACTTTTTGACCCTTTTTGCGGAGGATTACGATCGCTTCTTCGAAATCGCCATTGGCTTCGGTGAGGGCTTTTTTGCAGTCCATCATACCGGCACCCGTTAGCTGGCGCAACTTGTTTACATCAGCAGCTGTAATGTTCATGTTATGATTGTTTGAATTTTTCGTTAAAAAAAGATGGGCTGACTTGCGCCAGCCCATCCGCTATTATGCCTCGGGGGTCACTGCCCCGGCGTCGGTTGCCTGAGCAACCACCGTCGTTTCAGCAACTGCCTCTTTAGCTGGCTCGGGCGTTTCAGCCGCTTCAGCCTCCTTATCGTGTTTGCGCTCCTGCAAACCTTCTTCTACCGCTTTCATAATCACCTTTGAAATCAAGGCAATTGACTTGGTAGCGTCATCGTTTGCTGGAATAGGGAAATCAACCAGCGTTGGATCTGAGTTGGTATCCACCATCGCAATCGTAGGGATGTTTAATTTTTGCGCTTCTTTAACGGCGATGTGCTCGTTTTTGATGTCGATGATAAACAAAGCTGCTGGGAGACGCGTTAAATCCTCAATACCACCCAATACACGCTGCATTTTTTCACGCTCACGCGCAATCATCAAACGCTCTTTTTTAGACAAAGTCTGCATTGTACCGTTCGACTCCATCTTATCGATGTTGCCCATCTTCTTGATCGACTTGCGTACGGTTGCGAAGTTGGTGAGCATGCCACCCAACCAACGCTCGGTAACGAACGGCATGTTAAGGCGCCTTGCTTCGGTTTCAATGATTTCTTTCGCTTGCTTTTTAGTAGCTACGAAAAGGATTTTGCGACCTGACTTCACAATCTGCTTCACCGCATTGGCAGCTTCTTCAAGCTTGTCCTGCGTTTTATTCAGATCGATGATGTGAATGTCATTCTTCTCCATGAAGATGTAAGGGGCCATCTTAGGGTGCCACTTACGCTTGAGGTGTCCAAAATGCACACCTGCATCCAGTAATTCCTGGTATGTAACTCTTGCCATTGTAAGATTCCTCCTTTGATTAACGTTTGCTGAACTGGAAACGACGACGGGCTTTGCGTTGACCGAACTTTTTGCGTTCCACCATGCGTGGGTCGCGGGTCAGTAACTTATCAGCCTTTAATGCCACATGGTGCTCTGGGTTGATTTCGTCTAATGCACGGGCAATCGCCAACTGTAAGGCCTCGGCCTGACCGCTAACACCACCACCATTTAAGGTAGCCTTCACATCAAACTGACCAACCGTATTGGTGGCGGCAAATGCCTTGAGCACCAACTGTTGAAGGGTCTCCAAAGGGAAATACTCAGTGTACGGGCGACCGTTCACTACAATGTTGCCAGTGCCAACCGTTACGTAAACGCGGGCAACAGCATTTTTTCTTCTGCCAATTTTGTTAACTACAGACATGATGAGATCAGAATTTGAGTGTTTCAGGTTGCTGAGCTGCGTGTGGATGCTCGTTGCCGGCATACACATACAGATTGCGGAACATTTCACGACCGAGTCGGTTCTTAGGGAGCATGCCTTTGATGGCTTTTTCCGCCACGTAGGTAGGTCGACGCTCCATCAGGTCCTTAGCGGTTACTAGACGCTTTCCACCTGGATGCCCAGAGTAGAAAAAGTAGTCTTTTTCGCGCATTTTGTCACCTGTGAATCTCACCTTGTCTGCATTGATAATGATCACATTATCGCCGCAGTCTACGTGTGGGGTGTAGTCGGGTTTGTGCTTACCACGAAGCACACTGGCTACCTTGCTCGCAAGGCGCCCCACAATCTCTGCTTCGGCATCTACTAGATACCATTTTTTCACAACCGTTTCGCGGTTGGCAGAGACAGTTTTGTAACTTAACGTATTCACTGCTTTTAATTAGTTAAATGTTGATTTTAAAAAGGACTGCAAATATAGCAGAAGCATTTTGACTTTCCAACAGGCTACTGTGAATAAATCGCTACCTCCCCTTAAAATCGGCCTCAAACGCTTTCTACAAGGCTTTCAGCGGCTTAGCAGTTCAAGACAGGGTATAAAATTCTTGTTTTTCGGTGGTGTGCACCCGCACCACCCCGGCGGTAATGAGTTTCACCAATATTTTGCGGGCCCGCCAAGGGGCAATGTTCATAAGCTTGCAAAAGGCTTTGAGGGTAATGCGCTCGTTTTGATCGAGGTACTTCAGCAGTCCTTCTTCCTTACTGCCTAGCTCAATGAGGTTGTTTTCGCCCTTCTGTTCCCGCCGAATCACATCCAGCACGATTTTGCTCGCCAGCAGGCATTTGTCTTTTACACGGATGTACGCCCACCACTGCTCATCATCCCCCAAAGTAAACACCGGCTTGTGCTCGCTTTCAGGCACATGGGCCACGAGCACTTGTTTGAGGCCCATTTGCACGACCTCAAAGCGCAATGGCACTTCTTTTTTGCAAAAGAAGCTGGCGGCGGCCTCCAGCATGTGCTGCTCTTCTTCGGCCTTGATGCCGCGGATGGCCCGGTTGTCGCGCACTCCCACTAAAATGCGCCCTCCCCGCGTATTGGCAAACGAACAAATGGTTTTGGCGATTTTGCGGGAACTGCTGATGGTTTCTTTGAAGTCCTGCTGCGCATGCTCCCCTTCTTCAATCCACTGATAAAGCTGTTTGGCGCTACTCATAGGGCTAACTCCTGTGCGGGATCCCAAAAAATGCGGTCGAATTGCTGCACTTGGTCCTCCTTTATAACTACACCCTCGGCCTCCAAAAGTTCTTGCATACGGCTGGGCGTGCTAAAAAAATGTTTGCCGGTAAGCAAGCCGATGCGGTTCACCACCCGGTGCGCAGGCACTTGGTCGGCCAGGGCGTGGGAGGCGTTCATGGCCCAGCCCACCAGCCGGCTCGAACGCGCGCTGCCCAAATAGCGGCCAATGGCGCCGTAGCTCGTTACCCGTCCAGGCGGAATAAGTCGCACTACCTCGTATACGTTTTGGTAGAAGTCGTTGCTTGCAGCTGCCATGCGGTAAAAATAAGGGAAAGTACGGGGATTTGCTTCGCTGTGGGAGAGAAGTGGGCAGCCGCCGGCAGGTCCACGGGTTTTGGGGGAGGGGCGGCTTCAGCCAGAATAGGACAGTTCTTAGAAGGGCGGTTTTTATGGCTGAACCCAAAAAAGCTATTTATTTTGAGAAGCTTTTAGGGTTAAACACAATAAACTGAATGTATTATCGCGGTTTTATGCCTCTATCCAAAAAAGTACCGCAAGACCAACCTATATGGATAAGCTCACGGTGATTAATCTTTGCCCCAACCCAGCCAATGCCCAGGCAACCCTTGCCTTTGAATTGTCACAGGATGTGGAGGAGGCTACCTTGATCATTGCCGATTTGAGTGGTAAGATATTGAATGGCATACCGTTGACTAGTAAGCAGGGACAGCAATTGATTGATACTCGAGATTTACCCGCTGGGATGTGCATTACCTCTGCTGTCAGCAAAATGGCTGTTTTGAGGCGCGGCAAATTGGTGATAAATCGTTAAATAATTTGCTGCTGCTTGTAGATTGATAGCAGCAGCCAATACAAATCTCAATGAGTAGATTTTTATACACTAGCTTGTTGATTCTGCTGGGCAAAGGCACCTTCGC
>Ga0209284_10002706_pt1 | contig 23521 bp, 17 predicted proteins | sample FRY03_FD_187211 | JGI IMG/M metagenome (GOLD analysis project Ga0209284, IMG submission 187211) | Freshwater microbial communities from Lake Fryxell liftoff mats and glacier meltwater in Antarctica - FRY-03 (SPAdes) (version 2) | ecosystem: Environmental > Aquatic > Freshwater > Ice > Glacier...
TTGACAAGAATAGATTCTGGATTTACCGATAAATCGGGACACGCAAGCCAGGAATGACGAGGAGGAGAAAATATTGTTCGACCTTGTGGAGAACGATTACAATCGTGTAAACTAAGCTTATGAAACTAAAAAAAGTATTTATTCTTACTACTCTTTTTTTAACCATTCAGCTTGTATTTTTCATCCGATTCAAACTTAATAAAGACTTACAGATCCAATTTATCGATGTTGGGCAGGGCGATTCTATACTAATCACTACTCCAAACAAACAATTAATACTTGTTGATGGTGGCCCTGATACTAACAATAACCTACAAAATGTACTCGATTCTAAGTTTTTCTTTACCAGCTGTACCATTAGCACTATTGTTGCAACTCACCCACACGAGGATCATATAAAAGGCCTTTCTAAGGTGCTTGATACATGCAAGGTTGAGAATATCTTTTTGACAAACACGTATTACGAAAGTGACGAGTACCTAGCTTTTCTACAAAAAGTTAAGGCAGAAAATGCAAATGTGAAATACGTTGAAACTACTGATAAATTTACGATTGATAATGTAAGTTTTGATGTTTTATGGCCAAGTTACAAGATTTTGACGGGTGATGTCGATTTAAATTGCACTACTCTTAAAACCTGCACCAGTACTAAATGTTTGCAACCTGAGTTATATAGTATGTTAAATAAAAACCCAATTAAGTGTAAAAACCCTAATTATGTATCGGTGGTTTTAAAGGTTACATACAACGAGTTTGATACACTCTTAACAGGTGATGCAGAAGATTTAATACAAGAAAAAATTGCACAGTTAAATAAGATGAGTAGAATTGAGGTATTAAAAGTCCCCCACCATGGGTCTAGTGATTCGTTAGATAATAAGGTGATTGATAAGATAAACCCTTTATTAGCAATAATTTCATCGGGAAAAAACAATGTGTATAAACATCCTCATACTAACGTTCTTGGTGCTTTTTCTGATAGAAAGGTTATGACTCTAAGAACTGATGAAAAAGGTACAATTACCATTAAGTCTGACGGTGTTAAGTTTTGGGTGCAAGATTAAGCCCTGCAAGCTGACCACAGGCTGCATTTATATCATCTCCCATTGTTACTCTTAACGAGTAGTTTATCCCCTTTTGCTTTAATATCTTACTAAAAAGTTGTATGTTCTCCTGAGTAGATCTTTTGTACATTACACCATCTATTGGGTTGTATGGTATTAAATTTACATGAGCCAATCTATTTTTTAACAAATCTGATAATTCTAGTGCATTTTGCTCAGAATCATTAACTCCATCAATTAAAATATACTCATAACTAACCCTTTTGTTTGTAAGTGTCACATAATTATCTAAAGCTTCCATAACCTGATCTAGGCTATATGCCTTAGCAATTGGCATTAACTGTTCTCGCAGAGCCTGATTTGGCGCGTGTAAGCTAATTGCAACCCTGCCTCTAAAACCATCGCTAACTAATTTATTAAACTGAGCAACATAACCCGAGGTTGAAACTGTTATTCTTCTACCTCCTAGTCCAAACTTATTTTCATCAGTCAAAACTTCAATTGATTTCTGAACATTTTCTAAATTAAGCATTGGCTCACCCATTCCCATATAAACAACATTTGTAATCTTGGCATTTTCCTTTTTAAGATACCTGGCAAAATACATTATCTGATCAACAATCTCTTTTGCATTTAAATTCCCATTAAACCCAAGCTTTCCCGTTGCACAAAAGGTACAATTGACCGGGCAACCTACCATACAGCTTACACAAACTGTATTTCTACCATCTTCAAATCGCATTAACACAGTCTCTATAAACTTATTATCTAGCTTACGTTTGAATAAAACCTTAATAGTGTCTTTTCTTTTTGAAACCTGATGTTTCTCTACCTCTAACGAAAAAAACTGTTCAGAGCTTAACAAAGCACGATCTTTTTTTGACCAAGTTGTAATCTCATCAAATGATTCAACTAAGTCATTGTAATATGCCTTGTTAAACTGAGTGATTTTATAATTTTGTAGGTTGTTGTTTTTTACAATTTCTTCGACCATAGAGCCTGAAATTATAACATTTTTCACCGTTATTGTGTCATACTCGGACTTCCCTATACCGTCATCCTTGGGCTTGTCTGTGTAGGCAGAAAAACGGGATTCCATTCTATCCATCATTCAGCATTGTTGAGCATTTAATAGTAAAAACTTGAATAACTATGCTTTTTCTCTAAAATTTAATCATTAATCAGTAGTAATTTTAACTCTTAAACTTTATGCAATTTGCAAAAGTTAAATCTGTTGCAGTCGTTGGTCTTACCCCCTATTTAGTAGATGTCGAGGTTAATATAGAATCACAGGCCTTACCCAAATTCGAGATTGTTGGTCTTCCTGGAAAGTCTGTAGAAGAAGCAAAAGAACGGGTTCGCTCTGCTATTAAAACTAGCGGATTTGACTACCCCAATAAAAAAATTATTGTAAATCTTGCCCCTGCAGATATACCAAAAGAGGGACCAATTTATGACTTACCTATCGCAATTGGCATCTTGCTTGCAAGCGGTAACATTACTCTAAACAACATTTCTAACTTTGTTTTCTTAGGTGAGCTTTCACTTGATGGAAATATTAGAGGGGTAAATGGTGTTTTACCTGCTGGAATTTTTGCACTACAAAATAACTTAAACGTGGCATGTTCAACTCAAAACCAACGTGAATTATCACTTATTAAAGGTTTGAAATATATTGAGAGTTCTGAGCTTAAACAGCTGATAACTCAACTTCAATCACCTGACAAATTTTTAAAGACTGCAGACGGATCACTCCCAGATGAAAATAGATCCAAAACTCAAAATGAGATCAGATTTGAACATATAAAAGGTCAAGAAATGGCTAAACGAGCTATGGAGATTGCCGCTTCAGGAGGCCACAATATACTCCTTGATGGACCTCCGGGGTGTGGAAAAAGCCTGCTTGCTAAGGCCTTATCTAGCATATTACCCGACCTTAACGAGAATGAGCAACTCGAAGTTTCTAGTATTCACTCTATTGTAGGGCTTAACAAAAATGGCATTCTTAAAAAACGCCCTGTTCGAAACCCTCACCATTCAATTAGTAAACCAGGGCTTATAGGAGGAGGAAGCAATATTAAACCAGGTGAGATCTCACTTGCACACAGAGGTGTATTGTACCTTGATGAATTTCCTGAGTTTCCTCGAACAGTGCTAGAAAGTCTAAGACAACCACTTGAAGATGGAGAGGTTTGCATAAGTAGAGTTTCAGGAAATATTACATTCCCATGTGAATTTATGCTTGTTGCAAGCCAAAACCCCTGCCCTTGTGGTTATTATGGAACCAACATAAAAGACTGTATATGCTCAATAAATGTTGTAAATAAGTATAGGGGAAAGGTTTCAGGACCATTGATTGATAGAATTGATCTTTTTGTTTCACTAGAACCTGTAGTAATCGAAAAGCTACTCGCCGATGAAAACTCTGAGACCGAGTCCTCTAGCACTGTTGCTGAAAGAGTGCAAACAGCAAGGCAAATTCAGAGTAAAAGGTATGATCAGCTTAATTATCTAACCAATGCAGAGATCCCTGTTTCTAAAATTAAAGAATTTTGCAAAATAGAAGATAGTGAACGTCAATTTCTAACTAGTGCTAGCACTAAATATAGTCTGTCTGCTAGGGCGGTAAACAGGGTGTTAAAAGTAGCTCGGACTATTGCAGATCTTGAAAATGCCCCAAACATTAAGTTAAATCATTTAGCAGAGGCAGTTATGTATAGAAAAGCTTGAAAACACAAAAGACGGGAGCAAAAGGAGAAATGATGGCAGTAGAATTTTTGAAAAGCTTAGGCCACAAAATTATCACAACTAACTACAGATACAAAAAATTAGGCGAGATAGATATTATTACAAAAAATGAGAATAAATTACATTTTGTAGAGGTTAAAACACGTAAAAATGATTGGTATGGCTTACCTGCTGAAGCAGTTAGCTATAAAAAATTAAGTAAAATCATACGCGTTTCAGAGGTGTTTCGAGCTGAAAATAAGCTAGAAAATTTAAATTATCAGCTTGATGTAATATCAATCACACTAGCTACAGATAAAATTGAGTATTATCCAAATGTAACGATGTAATTACTGGTTGTGATTGATTATTGAATCTATTTGATAGAGAATTAAAAAGATGAGTATCTTTAATAAAGATTTTAAAACAGAAGAGCAGATACATATTTATCTTAGTAACCCTGATCAGGTTTTATTTAATGGTAATGCAATGGGATTTAGCTCGTTTAATGAATCTGGAGAGTTTAGCGTTATCTCAAAACATACAAATTTTAGATCGTTAATAAAAAACAAAATCATAATATATATTGACGGTAATCAAAAAAAGGAGTTTAAGATTAGTAAAGGCGTTTTATCTTTCTCAAGAAACAAAGTAGAGGCTTATGTTGTTTGACGTCCCAAGTTTCCAATCGCTCAAAAGATCTGACAATATCGGGAGCGAGACGCTAAGCCCTTACCTTTCCTACCAACTTACCTTTGTATAAAAATTCATCTGGAGAATTTTTGTCATATTTGCCTTCTACAATATCCAAAACATCCTCTACAGTGTCAGCAAGTTTTACATAACTCCCCTCTTTCCCAGTTTGTACTGATGTAACAAAAAAGTTTTGAGTCATGTAATTTTTAATAACCTGAGATCTTTTGTACGTAATCTGATCTTCTAAAGAAAGCTCAGAGAACCCAATAAGAGAGACAATTCGGTCTAAACTCTTTGCCTTTTGTAATATGCTCTTAGCTCTCTCGTAGGCATTATAGTGAAAATCACCCACAATCTCGCGTGTTAATGCTGTCGAGGAGGACTCTAATAAGTCAATTGCTGGTAGAATCCCTTGCTGGTAAACCTCTCTTGAGAGTATGACAAATGCATTTAAAAATGGACTAATAGAACGAACCCCAAAATCTGTAAAGTCATCTGAGGGCACAAATACTGCCTCAATTGATGTAATATACCCATCTTTTGTAGACAATAAATTTTCATGAAGTGCTCCCATTTCAGATACAATTGTAGGTTGGTAGCCATCTTCTGATGGTAATTTATTCATTAATGTCGAGAGCTCATTACCTGCTTGCGCAAATCTGTACATATTGTCTATTAAAAATAGTACGTCCGATTTGTTCTCATCTCTAAAATGGTTAGCAAGAGATGCGGCTGCATATGCAGTTTTATACCTTATTGCTGGATTTTCCCCCATCTGACCTACAATCATCGCAACGGAATCCCCTGCTTTATTCTTAACAAGGCTTTCATACAGCTCTTTTGCCTCTCTAGATCTTTCACCAACTGCACCAAAAACAGAGAGTGATTTTTTATTAGGTTCAGATTTAATGATAATATTATTAATAAGCTCATTTAGTAATACTGTTTTCCCCACACCAGCTCCACCAAACATCCCAATTTTTCCACCTTTTAGTATTGGAGCAAAAAAATCTATAGCTTTTATTCCAGTTTCTAATACCTCAGATGAAATTTTTAAGTTTTCTAGCGACTGCTCTAGATTATTATGAATCTTAATAAACTGTTTTGGGTTTAATTTCCCTTTACCGTCATATGTGTTGCCAAATATATCAATAGCACGTCCTAGTATCTCTTTGCCAGCAGGGATCTGTAACTGCTCTTCGGTACAAACTAAAACCTTACCCTTACCTAGCTTTTCAGTATTATTTAAAGACAAACAAAAGTAACTGTGCCTTGACGCACTTGAAACTAACTCTAACTTTGTTTCTGGATCATTTTTTAAATGTAAAATATCGTATGTTTTAGGAGAGTATAATGCAGAAAACTCAACCTCAATGATTTGTCCATTTACTCCTATTATAACTGCTTCTTTGTTATCTAGCATTTTGCCCTTCCCAAAAATTAATACCTACTAGTAGCCCTTGCTGTTTCTTGTTTTTCATATGTTTATTACTTTTTAAATTTTGAAAGCGAAGTAAGTTTAGTCTTTTATCAATTGAGTATACAGATGACTCTAAAGTACTTACCCTGGCACCAATTTGTGCAAGAGTTGCCTCTTCTACACCTCTTTTAAAGAGTGAAGCAAAAATCTGTGTCTCAAAAAAGGTTAATATCTCAAACAACGAAGGCTCGGATAAAAAATATGATTTATCCTGCTCCGCATTCTCTTTCTTTTTTTTTATACTAGTTAAATCTGTAAGATCACCTGTTATAGAGCTATTTTTAGGCACCTGTTTCATCATGTTCTCAAACTGTCCATAAAATACACGTACATCAGTATAACTTATTAAATAATCAACAATTGGCTTTAACTCTTCGGTACTACTTACCCCAAAGTCTTCTGTTAGATTAAAATACTTAAATTTTAACGAAGAAAATCTTTGTGCCATAAGATTTTTACCAATAAGACCAATAACCACAAGATCAGGCTTGTTTAATCTAAAGTATTCAATGTATTCAAAAAATACCTTTTTATTAATCTCTCCAGCAAACCTATCATCCCCTGATATAAATACAGCCACCTGTTTATCGTTCTTTATTAATACATTTTGATCTTTTTTTTTATCCTCAACCTTACTTAAGACATCCTGTTTATATGATAATTTTATCTCTTGATAAAGTTTAAGTATTCTTGTGTAATAATCACGGGTATTTACAACTGAATTTCTTGTTCTGTACATCTTTAACATATAAACCTCTTCATAGGTTTTAATAAGCTCACTTAACGTATTTACAACTTGTATTTCGTCTTTTAGACTCTTTTTATTTTGCATGAGGCAACTAGAAACTCTTTTTCACCCATAATACTTACCAATAATGACTTGAAATCTTTCACTTTAGTGTTTTTATCGACAAATTGTCTTACTTTGTCGTCCTTAAGATATGCTTTTACAAATATATCTCTAAATACCATAATCTTAGTAATGTCTTCTCCTCTAAATATGTCTAACCAAACCATGCTTAAAAATACTATTGAAGGCCCTATAGGGACTATAGTATCTATGTTTTGATTAAAGTAGCCGTATAAATCATTCCCAATCTCTAAGTTTCTCTTAACGTCATCTGTTAACTCACTGCCAAAATGTGATAATTGTACACTTTTTTCATATTTTGAAGTTAAAAATGATGACAGCTGTCTATTAATATCTTGCAATAAAGTATTCTGAGTCTGTCTTCCAAGCCTTGTTACTGAAAGAGCAATATTAATGGCAGGTCTTCTTCCTTTTACAAATTCGTTTGGATCAAATAATATATGTCCATCTGTAATGCTTATTAAGTTTGAAACAATATAATCAGAAAGATCATTTTGCATGGTTAGTGCAACGGGGAAACATGTTATTGATCCTTTTTCTGAACCTTTATAAGAAAAGCTACCTGCTCTTTCTAGTAACCTTGCATGTAAATAAAAAATATCTCCGGGGTATGAATCCCGTCCAGGAAATCTTCGAGATAATATAGAAACCTCCCGGTAGTACATAGCATGTGTTGATAGATCATCTAAAATTATGACTACATTTTCACCAGCTGACTTATAATGCTCGGCAATTGTCATACCTGTAAAAGGGGCTACTAAAATAAACCCATGAGCAGAGCTAGAGCTTGTTGATACAAGTGTTACCTTGTTTTGTAATTTATGCTGCTTAATAAAGCCTTCAATCTTTTTTGTATCTGAGATATTTGACCCAATATTAACATAAACTACTACACCACCATTTTCAACATGATTTTTCATTATAGTTAATAAAAACGAGGTTTTTCCAGTTTTTCTATCCCCAACTACAAGCTCTCTTTGTCCAACTCCAATAGGAATAAGTGTGTCAATAATACTTACACCTGTCAAAAACTGTCCTTGTGTAGGCACTCTTTGGTCCATTGAAGGAGGATGAATATCAATCTGTCGACTACTAAATTCTTCATCTTTATTCTCACTATTTTGATCCATATTACCTACTACTTTCCCAAGTCCATCTACTATCTTTCCAAGTACCCCTCCATTTTTTACTCTAAGTTGCATCATTAAGTCAAGCCTTGTAACTTTTTGTCCAACTACTACCTGGTTTTGTGAAAATAATAAAATACTAATTGAATCTTTTGAAATTGACTGAACTTTGCCCTGTTCACCGTTTTCAAATATAACTACCTCATCACTCTTAATATTAGGTAATCCCACAACCACAATAATAGGGTGCATCACCTCCACTACCTCGCCGTATTCCTTAATTTTCTCGAATGAATCACTGTATAGTGACATATTATTTTAATATCCTCTCTACCTGTTTTTTTATACTGTAATCAAGCACCTTACCCTGTTTCAGTATTATTACCCCTCCATAAATAGATGGATCAACAGAGTAATCCATAATAAATTTACCCTGCAAATCTAGTTGCTTAAAAACCTTTTTTATAATTTCTTGTTTTGGTAGAAAGGAGAAAATAAACGATACTTTCTCCATTTGATCTAACTTATCTATTAGATTATCTATAAAATCTAGGCTTTTTTGCTGGTCTTTTATATTAATACTACTTTGTTTTAGATCTAATAAGAGCAACTGTGTTTCTTGTTCTGACATAATCTGGCTTATTAATTTAAGATCTATATCCTTTTTTAGAAATAAATGCGCTCTCACCTCTTTTAACTTTTCTCTTAGCATCTCAACCTCTAATACAGTATATATTTCTTTAAGGGTGTTAAATTTCATCTTAAATTTGCTTAATTAAAAACTTTATCTTGTTTTACTTTATTTATACTCTCAAAAATTAGATCGTCATTTTCTTTACTTGTAAATGCATTTGGCAAAACTTGTTTAGTAATATATTTAATCTGTTCAAGTATTTTAGTATCAATCTGTGATTTTTGTTCTTCTTTGTACTTAGCAAGCTGGACTATAGCTATTTGATACTCATTATCTAATTTTTTATTAATCGTTTTTGAAGTCTGTAATGTATCTTTTTGTAAATCTTTAAATATATTATCTAACGAGATTTTGCCACTTTCTTGTAATCCCTTACCTAAATCTGTCATATTTTGTCGTAATATGTTATTAATTTCGCTATTTAAATTAACGTTATTTGTATTAATATTGCTAAAGGTTTCTTTTAATTTTGTTTTCTCAACATTTATTGCTATATTAACCTGTTCTTCAAAACTTTGGTTTAATTTTTCTAACTTTTGGCTTGAAGATGTAATTATTTGTGTTGCTTTTTCAGATGCATCTGCAATTATCTCTTCTGCTTTTTTGTTTGCCTCGAGCAATAACTTTTGCTCTGGCTCTATCACTTTCTCCTTTTGTAGATTCTTATAAATTAAAATCTTTGTAACTAGATACTGAATAAGGGCAAAGTTGAACAAGAAAAGAGCTATGTTAAATGCTAAAATCTGAATTGAAGTATTATTGGGCATATTTTTATTCTAAAGAGTTACTATGATATAAGCAAGAAATAGACCTCCAAAAACTATAGCTACTGTTAAACTACTATTAATTAGTATTCCAGTTAAGATTGAGCTTCGAGCTAAGGGGTTGCGCCCCAATGCCTCTAACCCTCGAAGAGCAATTCGACCAAACAGAAAAAACCCAAAGCCAATACACAAAACCACAACCAAAATTGCTAATATATATCTAATAGCCTTTGATGGCTCTGCTGTTGCACTTTGTGTACCTATATTTAAAAATTGAACAAACGAGGTTTCAAGTTTATCAATAAATTTTTCTGATTTTTTAAGCTCAAATATAGATAAATCAGTGTCTCCCCTAAAATCGATAGTAATATTTATAAGCTGAGGTGTTCCTCCATCATCTTTTAACGCCTGCAATGCTCTTCCAAGTACTGCCACTCCTTGACTAGTGCTCTTTACACCAACACCTGCTACGTTTGAGCTTGTTATATAATCACCTATCTCTATCGCGCCTTTAGATGTACTTATTAATGCTTTTACAGAACCACTCTGTATTAATGGATAAAACTTTTCATCCCCTATCTCTTCAACCTCAACAGCAATTTCTGGATTTAAATTAATAACACCAACCATCTCTTTGTCAGTCTCTCTTTTAGTTAAGATGTACCCCTCTGGTGTAAAGCTTACTATACTGCCATCTTTTACCTCTTGGCCTTCTTCAACAATTATCTCTACATACTCTGCAACTGCAGTATTAAATATAATAGGCCCAGCAATTACAGAGGATTTAGAGAGTATAATAAATATTAAAGCAAAAAACAGGGCAATTCTTTTCACAGCTTTATTTTACCTAAAAATTTTCAAAATTCCAAGCTATATTTATTATCAATCGAGAGTGCAGGTAGTGAGAAACACTTTATTTATGATTTCCTCATACTCTCAACTACCGGTACTTAATTATAGATAGTTTTGTTTGGAAAAAGTAAAGCGCTCGCCTAAGACGAGCGCTTGGGATGTACTAAAGTTCGGTTTTGCAATGTCGGCACTGTGGCGTATAATAAACCCTATGAAAAAGTATTCACATAAAGAGATAGAAAAAAAATGGACTAAAGATTGGTATGACAAAAATATCTACGAAGTAGATCTTAAATCAGCCAAAAACCCATATTATAACTTAATGATGTTTCCGTACCCTTCTGCAGAAGGGTTACACGTTGGAAACATGTACGCATTTACCGGATCTGACGTGTTTGGAAGATTTATGCGAATGCAAGGGCACGACGTTTTTGAGCCAATTGGACTTGATGGATTTGGAATCCATTCTGAAAACTACGCTATAAAGCAAAATACTCATCCTAAAGTCATGTCAAAAAAGACCGAAAAAAATTACTACAGACAGCTAAAACTTATTGGCAACTCTTTTGCATGGAACCATAGACTAGAAACCTACTCCCCAGATTATTATAAATGGACACAGTGGCTATTTATTCAGATGTTTGAAAATGGTCTAGCTTACCAAGAAGAGGCAAATGTAAGCTGGTGCCCCTCATGTAAAACTGTATTATCAGATGAACAAGTTGAACATGGACAATGTGAAAGATGCAAGTCAGAAGTAGTACAAAAATCCATGAAACAGTGGTTTTTTAAGATAACTAAATACTCCAACCAGCTTATCGATGATCTTGATAAGGTAGATTGGGAAGAGAAAATCAAGATTATCCAGAAAAACTGGATTGGAAAAAGTACAGGAGAAGAAGTTGAGTTTAAACTCTCCTCCGTCATTCCCGAATCTAAATATCATTCTATAAAAACTTATACAACACGCCCTGACACTATAGAAGGTGTAACCTTTTTAGTAATATCACCTGAACACCCATTAGTATCTGCTTTAATAAATGGAAAATCCATCTTAAATATCTCAGCCCAGAAAAAACAAGAGATAGAAAATTATATAACAGAATCTACAAACAAAACTGACCAAGACAGAATAATTAATAAAGATAAAACAGGAGTATTTACAGGTTTGTATGCAATAAATCCAGTTACTAAAGAAAAAATACCGGTCTGGATTGCTGATTATGTACTTTCTAGTTATGGAACAGGTGCAGTAATGGGAGTGCCATTTTCAGACGATAGAGACAAAGTATTTGCAGAGAAATTTAATATTCCTATTAAAGAGCACGGTATTTACAAAAAACAGATAGGAACAAAAAAAACTACATACAAACTACGAGATTGGTGCATATCTAGGCAACGATATTGGGGAGCTCCTATTCCAATTATTCACTGCAAAAGTTGTGGAAATGTAGCAGTACCTATTAGTGAATTGCCAGTTTTATTGCCTGACACAAACGACTACTTGCCTACTAACGACGGGCTTTCTCCACTTGCTCGAAATAGTGAGTTTGTTAACACAAAGTGTCCAAAGTGTGACAAGCCTGCAAAAAGAGAAACTGATGTTTGTGATACATTTTTAGACTCAAGCTGGTACTATCTTCGCTACCCCTCAACAGACAATAACACTCTACCCTGGAGTACAGAGGTTACAAAAAAATGGTTACCAGTTGATAAATATATAGGTGGTGCAGAGCATGCAGTGCTTCATCTTTTATATTCTCGTTTTGTAACAAAAGCACTACGAGATTTTGGCTATATAGAGTTTGACGAACCTTTTACAAACCTTAGGGCGCATGGATTAATAATTAAAGATGGTACCAAAATGAGTAAGAGCAAGGGTAATGTTATTAACCCAGATGAATATATAGAAAGGTTTGGGGCAGATACACTGCGAACTTACCTTATGTTTATGGGGCCACTTAGCCAAGGTGGAGATTTTAGTGATAATGCTATTGTAGGGGTAAACAGATTTTTAAATAGAGTATGGAAAACAGTACAAACCAAGACAAAAAATACTACGTCCCCACAATTAACTAAAAAGTTAAACTGGGCTATTCAAAAATGCACAGATAACATGCCTATACTTAAATACAATGTAGCGATTGCCTCTTTGATGGGGTTTTTAAACGAGTGGGAATCAGACGAAAGCTATACTATGTCAAAACAAGATACAATTTCATTTCTACAACTACTAGCACCACTTGCACCATTTATTACAGAAGAGCTGTATAGCATACTAGAACCAGATCAAAACTCTATCCACTTTACTAAATGGCCAGAATATAATAACGAGCTTTTAGTTGAAAAAGAGATAGAAATTGCAGTACAGATAAATGGAGTACTACGATCAACAATAATCATTGAAAATGGTTGGAGTGAAGCAAAAGTTAGGTCATTAGCACTTGAAGATGCAAACGTGCTAAAACATTTAACCCCAAATGACATAAAGAAGTTTATCTATATTAAAAATAAGATTGTAAACTTTGTAATCTGACACTATATATCAACGGGTGCTTTTTAAAAAAGATAATTTTATTTGGGGTTTAAGTAAAGCGCTGAAGCGCTTGAGTCGTATGAAAGTTCGGTTTTTCAACTTCGGCACAAGGACGACCATTTCCCCCCAACCTGCTTAATTATCCCTTTCATCTCTAAAACCGTTAAATCCGAAAGTACATTTGCAACACTAATGTCTGTTAGTCGTGAAACCTCTAATGCCGTTTTTTCATCATCCAGAACATGTAGTATCGCAGTTTCAGTTTTCGAAAAAGGTTGATTACTCTTATTCGTATCATTCACACTATAATCTTGTAACAGATCCTGCGCACTTAATAGTACATTTGCCCCATTCTGAATTAAGATGTTTGTTCCAATACTATTGCTGTTATAAATATTCCCTGGAACTGCGTATACCTCTTTTCCTAGCTCTAATGCAAAATTTACAGTATGCATTGTTCCTGATTTTTGTGCTGCCTCAATTACAACTAATTTATCTCCCAAGCAAGCCATTATTCTATCCCTCTTGATAAATGTCCATTTTGCAGCTTGCATATCTGGTTCAAACTCTGACAAAAAAAGCCCTACATTTTTATCAAGGCAGTGTTTTATAAATAAGTAATGCTGGTGTGTTGTAATTTTATTAATTCCACAACCGATTATACCTATTGTTGTGCCTCCACTATCAACTGCAGATTTCTGAGCAAAATAATCACATCCATAAGCAACACCTGAAACTACGCAGATTCCATTTTGTGCAAGGATTGGTACTATCTCTTTTATCACCTGCTCACCATAACTGCTTATCTTTCTTGATCCAACTATAGTAACTGTTTCTAGCTCTAAAAGTTTCAGGTTTCCTAATGCATATATTGATAAGGGACAATCTGATAAGTTCTTTAAATTTTTTAAAACTAGATATTTTTTGAAATCTTTTTTTAGTATTTTTTGAGTCTGCATATAAAAAATAATAATTACCTACGTCGGGGGTGGGTGATCCAATGTTACAGATAATCCAATGGATTAACAAATGCCCCATTTCGTATTATCTCAAAGTGTAAGTGACGACCTGTAGAACGTCCTGTGTTGCCCATCACTGCAATATCTTGTCCTCTATCAACACTCTGGCCAACATCAACATTAATGGACTCTAAATGGTTGTATGTAGTTTTAAATCCATTTCCATGGTTTATTATGATCAGATTACCATAACCACCATTCCAGCCGTATGCGATCTGTTCAACAGTACCTGAGTCTGATGCACGTATTACAAAATCTGTCTGACCTACGCTTTGTAAATCAAGACCACTATGGTACCAAGCAAAATACTGTGAAATTGTTAAAACAGAGGTTGGCAACATAAACGAACCATCTCCTACTGTTCCTCCTGTTACTCTAGTTGTAAAACTCTGAACAATATTTGATGCATAACCTACTACATTTTGTGTATTAACAGGTGCAGGGATTGCTGCGTCTGGAATAATTAGCGTGTCCCCTACCGCAAGCTCGAATGGTGGTAAAAGATAGTTAAAATCAACTATGGCCTGCTCTGCAACCTCGTACTTCGTTGCAATACCTGACAATGTGTCCCCTGATACAATCGTATGTACTGCCCCTTCAACCGGAGGAATACTTATATCTTCTCCAATCTTTAGATTATTGTCACTAGATAACGAGTTAGAGTACCTTAAAACATCTGCAGATACTCCAAATTTTTCTCCAATTGTTGATAGAGTATCTCCTTCTTGCACCGAGTACTTCGTTACCTTATTTGCAGGTCTGACCGATGCTATCGAGGTTCTAACTACCTTTAAATCGGTAATAACATTTTCTGAGCTTAAATAAACACTTGTACCAGGCTGAGCCATAACTAACACCTCATTTTTAAACACTGAGCCAATAAAAAAAACGCCCATTACAAAGGCAAAAAGGCTAATGTGAATAAATCTAGCCCCATGTCTTCCTCTTGACCAGATTAATCTACGAGTAATCTGAAATCTTAACATCTGCTCTATTGATAGTAAAAATACAATTGTAAGGTATATGCTCTGTGGAATATCTCTAAATTTTTTATTTAAGTATATGAAAAAATTTGACACAAATCTCTTAACCTCTTTATGTAGTTTTTTTGGATAAATCGAGCTATTTACTCTTGACCTAATTGCTACCCCTATTGTATCTCTGTCTGAAACAAGGGAGCTTAGAAATGTATTTTTCATCTTGAAACCATTATACCAAATTAGATCAAACTATTAAGAATGGGTCTTAATTCTGAAGACCCCGGGTCTTTAGAAGAATATACTACCTAACCCTAACCACCCCTATAGGCTGATCGTTAATGGTAAACTCAAACTTTCCTGGTTTTTCAAACATCTGGCTAAAAGACTCCCCTGCCTTTATTGTTGACCCCCATATACCATCTCTGCCACTTAACACCACCTCTGTAGCTGTATTGTTTGTAAAAGATATTATCGTATTTATATCTACAATTTGTATAATATTAGCTTTGTCACTCTCAATTAATACCTTTTTTACCTGAATAGATTCCATACTTCTTGGCACATCTATAGCCTCAATTTCATCTCCCAAAACTAATGGTATCTTAGTCGAGGTTTCTGCAAAACTTTTATCTGTAATTAATCTATCACCACTCTTAACCGATCTTAAAACCTTTTCTGTGTCAGTTGCTACTTTCGAAGTAGTTGCATCTATAAAGTATAGAACTACAATAAATAGAAGTACCGCAAACACAAACGGAATATAGTATCTGTAGTTTCTATGTAACTTTACTCTCAAAACAGCTCCCTCCACTTAATATTTACTACTTTTAATACATCTAAATTATCTCGAACATACATCTCAGAATCTGCATTAAACTCAATTGTAGGATCTTTATACCCATCATTAAATGGAGATTTGTCTCTGTTTAATAAAATCGCCTGCTTAGAAAAAATACCACCTAGTACTTTAAGAATGTTTTCAGGTTTGTTAATTGTAGAAACAATAGAAACATTCCCTGTAGCCATAATATATGTTTTTACCTTACTTGAACCAAAATTATCTGAATCGGTTATCTCAATATCGGCATCAACTATTAAAACCTTATTTTCGTATAAACTAATTAAATCTGCTATTGAGACATTAAACTTACCATTTACTAATTTCGTAGAGCTAGAATCTACATATACTATATCTTGACCCGTAATATCATAATCTCCTTTGTTTAGAGCAGTTATTAATTTATCTAAATAGATACCTAAATCTAAATTATAATTTTTTAATCCAACTTCTGAATAATTCTGTGTGGTTTTATCATTCCAATCACTCAATATTTCCCCTTTAGATAACACTAACCCCCCTAAAGTGTCTGAACTACTAGTTTGAAAATATGTTGGGTTTATATCGTTTGGCTTATTTAAATTTACCGAGTGCCTGCTATACACCTCGCCGTTATTTGCCACGATAAATGCAGGAGGAGAAAATCTGAAATATGGTGTTATATTGTAATCCCCTGGTAAAAATGTTGTTAAGTTCCAGTTAATGTTTGTAGTAGATTTTAAAATTACCGAAGAATCATTCTTAAAACATATAAACTCATAATCCCCACTCTTACTTGCATTAACTCTTTCATCAACCGAAGTGCCATAAAAATCCTTACTAATTGTAAACAAACCATCTGTATCTGTAGTTGCTACTTTTCCACCTATACTAATCTTAGTTCCAGGTAAAGCTGGACTGGTATTCCAGTCTGAAGACCCAGGGTCAACAGGGCAAGCATTATCTGACCATATAGCTTTCCCACTCCAGACCACCTGATTTACAGCTGCCTTTGTAATTGTCGCGTCAGAACAAATGGGTGTTAAACCTGAGATAGGTGGTGGATCAATACTTATAACTCTAGCCTGCACTCTACTTTCATTAATTAATGGTGAAATATTTGGATTTGCTTTCCAATCAACGCTAAGCGTATTTGTCCCTGGTAAAATAGGATATGTTTTTTGAAAAGCTGAAGTATTTGATAAATTAAAAGTCCCAAAACCAACAGTATCTGACCATAAGACCTTCACAGTTGCAGTCTTTGTTGAATTTAGCACAATATCAAGAGTTTTACTTACAATAGGGGTAAACTCAAATGTAGTAGGCCTTATACCAGCTGAGCATGAATAAACTGCATCAGAAACCTGTATTGTTTTAGTAAACGGCGATCTACATTGCACCATTTCACCCTCTGCATCATACCAGTTATAATGAATTTCATAGTTTCCATCTGGCACTACTACACCGTTATCATCTTTTAAATCCCAACTCGAAGTAAATGTTGTTTTAGTATTTGGAGTATTATTACTTAGCACCTCTCTAATATGTGTGCTTGGGTTTCTTGAATAAATATATACACCAGTTCGAGCAATCCCTTTGTCATCAAATGCTGTGCCCTTTGCTTCTAAAAACAAACTAACTAGTCCGGGAGGAGTTAAAACAGGGGGTTGACAAACTGGAGGATCATTAGAAATTGAGGCTTGGCAATTAATAACAACCTCTTTTGATGCTGACCATTCAGAGTCGCCATCTACGCCATTATTATATCGTTTCGAGTGTATCCAAAACCTATTATCAGTTGATGGCTTTATTCCTACTACTGCACTTAGAGTATCTTTATTTGGTGTATCAAAACAATAATCGCCATTTAAACCGCTAGCTCCTGCTGAACAAGATGGTGCACCGTAGTAAACTCCACCATTGTTTTCACCGTCTAGTCGAACCGAATAAAAGCTTGCTTCGCTTATCTTGTTCCAATTTACAGTGGCTGTTTTTCCGTCATCAGAACAGGTATAAACAGGAGTTGGAGAAATCAGAGGAGCTGTTATAAAAAGTCTAAAATGTAAGTGATTTTGCCAATCAGGAGATTGAGAACCATTAACCAAAATAACTTTTGCACTACAACCATTACCTGTAGAAACTCCACCTGCTCCTCCTGGATTTGTGTTAAAACTCCATTCGCAGGTATATCCAGCCTCTGGTACAACAGAAATCGTAGTCTCTGTGTTTTTAGGCCATCTACCAATTTCGTAAAACGCATCCTGTGCATCACCACTCCAATTAGCAGTTTTTCCATCATCAGATTTAATTTGGACATCTTTTATAATATTCCCCCAATCATCTTTGTGTACACGACCAACGATTCGCTCGTCAACTGAACCACCGCCACCGCCACCGCCACCACCGCTACAAGATTTTGTCACTACAGCGTATGTTATTCCAATTGGCCCCTTACATTCAGCAGTTTCATAGCCAATTATATTCCCATTCACATCTTTACAAGGAGCCTCCGTATGACTATTTAAATCACAAACAACTGTTGCCTGCGCATAAACTCCAGAATAAAAAAAAGGAAATATTAAAAAAAAACTTAAAATAATTATTAATAGTTTCGGCAGGTTTTTCACAATTTAATTTTATCAAATTGAATTGAAGAAACAAGAATTCAATCTAATATTCCCACACAAGCACACCCCCGAGGTGTAATTGTGTACTCGGGACAAGATTCTGCGCCCATAAGGGCGGGCAACTTCGGCACCGGGACGGCTACTCTACAAAAATCTTTCCAATTCTATCGTCTGATAATTTGTAATAAAAAATCCCTGTGTCGTACAACGCTGTTGATATACTAGTCCCCTGTGGTATTGATAGTTTTAAATCTTGTCCTATTACACTCTCAATTGATATATCAAAACTTGTTAGATTATTAAATTGCACTGTCTCACCCACCTTAACATAAACTAAAGATGGTGTTATTGATTCTGACTTTATATCTATAATATGTATTACTAATTGTTTTTCATTATCTTTGTACTGGTCTGGCAAAACAATCTCTTCTGTATCTAGACTATATATTTCTAAAAGTTGTGATGACTTTTGATCTGAGCCTAACGCCCTACTTTGAAAGTCCTGATCTATAAAATAGCTTGATGTAAACAACACGCCTATAAAGATTGCAGATATACCTGCTGAAAAATACAGGGCATTTATTGTATTTACCTTTTCAGATATACGCAATATATATTGTCTTGCTCCAATTAACCACTCAACATCTAGTTTTTTCATATACTTAATCAGACAGCTCTCTAACTGTGTAATTTAACACCTTAAGTCCATTTACGTTACTATTTAAATAAATTGATGGATCAAATATCATCTTAATAGATGGGTTTTTGTACGCATTATCAGCCGAATTGTTAACCTTAATTCCATACTGTAAATCTAGGCTTCCTGATCCACCTGAGGGGCTACCTACTCCTGAGTATAAAGCGCCTGTAATATTAATGGTTTTCTGACAATTTGTAATTGGAGTACAATTTGTAAACTGAGTTAAAGTTATCTTTCCTGTTGCAATAATAAATAATGAAAGATTATTAGATCCAATGGCTTCTGCATCTATAATTACATCACCACCATTAACAACCAATATCTTTTCTTTATACTTTAAATATTCAGTATTAGAATTAATATTAACTCCACTATCCTTATATACAATAGCACTTCCCAGCTGTCCCTTATTATCTAAAGCTTTAATAACATCAAAAACACCTGTACCTGGCCTTGTAAACCTACCAGCAGAATCATTTGCAATATTAGCTTGTCCAGACACACCTTTTTGCACAGTAAAGTCAACCTTACTATTATCCCAATTTATACCATCATGATTAGTTGCTCCGCTTAATAACATTCCATAAGTACTTGTGCCCGCTATATTAGAAATTAGTCTATCAACAGTAGTTATTACAGGTCTGTTTAGTATAGGTGAAGAATTTGACCGAGAATAAATATCTCCTTCCTGCGAAACTATGTATGGATTTGGGGAAAACTGCAATGGTATAAACATACTACTTGTACCACCTCGGGTCATTCCAGAAATCTTAAAACAATATTTAGTTATATTTGTAACACTAAGCCCACTTAAAGTACCAATACAGGTTGCATCTGCTAAAACAAAGCCATCGGGTACATTACTTAAACAAACTGTAGAATTACCTGATGAATCAACACTTAACTCAAGGTCCTTCATTTTTCCTGCACCATTTGTAATTTTTTCTAAACTAGAAATTGAGCTGTATTTATTATCAATTAACTTAATATTAGAAACCCCTTTAAATGTACTTGAATCATTTTGATAACTATTACCAGAAACTACATCACACATACTTTGTGATGGATCTACCTGAACCTCAAAAACTCGACCTGAAACTACAGTGCTATCTTCTGTCCCAACAGAAGATGCAAAAGGTATACAAGTAGCGCCATAAGCGTCTGTTGCTATATATGAGTAACTATCTACCTTATTAAACTCGTTATCTGTTGCATAATCGATTTTATTGGTTGATATATTTGAAAACACACCATTTACTGATGATGGCGCCCATGTGTAAGTAAGGCTTGCAACTGCATTATCTGGGTCAGTTGCATTTGCTGTAAGTGTAATGGATTCCCCCAACTTATACCTGCTCCCATAAACCTTCATCGCTGATGGGGTAATACTTGGAGCATTACAAACCGGGCTTGCATTGTTAAACTGAAATGAAACCCCACCACTACCAGTTAATGGAGATGTAACCCCCACTGCATTAGTAGGAGCGCTAGCATTTACCCTTACTGCATAGTATTTGGTTGAAGTTGGGTCAAGAGCCATTAACACTGCTTTTGGAATTGTGACAGAAACTGATTTAGAATTTGGATTATTTGGAATAATAGTATTGTTACTTAGTGTACAAGTCACCCCAGAAATTTTACATATATTAGTAAATCCACCACCAGGGACTGCCACCGTTGGGTCAGTTGCAACAGCTAGCGTTCCATTTTGATCGTTTTCCATTGTTACCGTAAATGGCATGACAACTGTAACCTTTGCTGTTCTATTGATGTTTGGGACTGCAGTAAAACTAAAAGTAATAGTAGGCGCTTTGGTTTTAGCAGTTGCATAACAGTTACTGCTGACCGTTCCATCACTAACCGTTCCTGTAAGTACACAGGTAGCATTGTTAACAGAAGATGTTGTATAACTTGTTAACCCCGACACCGATCCGCAACTTGCACTAACAGTTTGTGAGGTTATCGTATCACCATCGGCATCTGATGAATTTAATGTTATTGGAATTACCTGGCTTCTGTTGTACAAAGTTGCAGAATTTATCCCAGTTATTGTACAAGTTGGAGGTCTATTTGTTACTGTAATTGTAGAAATTGGAGTAATATTTCCAACGCTTGAGGTAAAATTAACTGGCATAGTGTAAGCACCAGATGCTAAGTTATTAGGACTGTTTAAAGTCACTTTTATTCTTAAAGAAGTATTACCTTGTGCTACACTTACAGTCTGACCAATCGAAGTACCGCCTGCGTTTATAAAATTACAAGTTGCTATTGTATTACAAATTGATCCTGCCCCCGTATTAATTGTTGCGGTAGCATTTATACTACTACCAGCAGAATCTTGATTCCTATAACTAGATATACTGTAGGCAACTATTACAAAACTTGTACTTACTCTATTAATAGAACCACTTGCAAGGCTATGAGTCCCAATCACTCCCGCAATTGTGGATATTATTTTTGAACAAACATTACTTGCTCCGTACTTATCACTTATATTTAAATCTACCCTTGGCGCAACACCATTTGCTAGTGACGTTGTATAATTATTAGTGCTGAGATTTCTTGGAGAAGAGACACTCCCCCCTGTATCAGTCCAATCATAAGTAATTGCTCCTCCTTCGTCAGTAACAGAAGAGCCTAACGGAACAATAATCCCTGTACCATAAGGGCTAGAATTTCCACCTGTTATACTACAACTTGGCTTACAGTTTGGTTTGACAGAAATATTGTTAGAGGTATTTGTTCCACAATTATTATTTGCAGTTACTGAGTAAGCATAAGTTGTTGTACATGTTAAATTTGTAACTGTAGAAGTACAGGTTGCGCCTGAACAGCTTGGAGCAGATTTTGTTCCACTACCATTTACTGTAAATGAACTAGCCTTAGAATCATTTGCCCAAGATAAAATTACCTTTGCTTTTGTATTATTTGCAAGTACTGTATCACCTGTTAATGTTGCAGTAACAACAGGTTTTGCAATAAAGCTGCCAGAAGTTGCAGTGGCAGGGGCAGAAGTGCTTGAATATCCACAACTATTTCTAACTGTTACAGAATAACTCCTTGTTCCACAAGCTGCTTGGGTAACAACTGCAGAACAAGCTGAACCAGAACAAGTAACTGCCCCAACGGTATCAGAAGAATTTACAGTATAGTTACTTGCGTTATATATTCCTTTTAGCCAGCTTAATGTAATGTTTCTGTTGTTTGCTAGGCTTACCGTAGCTGTAACAGCTGGTGCTGTAGGGTCACTAGTTGTTGTTACAATTTTTGAAGTTGCACTACTTACATTACCTGCATTATCAGTTGCAGTTACAGTAATTTTGTATGTTGTACCTTTCTTAAAGTTATATGTGTTAAACGAGGTAGAAGTTGTGTTAAAACATAAATCACCAGAGCTTCCAGAAGTGCTACAAGCCCCACCATTATTTCCCTCATCAATTTTAAACTGATAATTTTTCAATCCAGTTGCTACTGCACCACTATCAGTAGATGCCCCCCACGAAATACCAGAAACTCCTGCACAAGTTGCATTTGCTGTAATCGCCCCAGGTGTTGAAGGAGCTGTTTTGTCAATACTATATGTTGTGGAACATGTCTTCTTAAAGTTGTAAGCATCCCACCAATCAGCATCTAATTGGTACACACCTGTAGTTAACCCACTTGTATTCCAAGTCCCTGTAGACACACCTGTAGAAGCCCCTGCATAAATAGTATTAGAAGAACCGCCTCCTCGATACCCTTTTATATGAAGTGTTTTCAACCCATCAGGATCACTTGCCCTTGCTGTTACTGCCAAGCTATTTGTTGCAGAAGGTGAAGATGGGTTAAAACTCCACGCTCCACATGTAGTAGGTCTATTTGTTTTACAATTACCAGCTTTAACTACAGAAACATTCCCCCCGCAAGAATTATAACTATTGTTAGCAACAACATAATAACTAAAATTTGTACCACTACAAACGGCAGTCGTATCAGAAAAAGAGGTAGAATTAATCCCCACCGTTGTTAAAAATGCTCCATTCCTATAAATTAAAAAAGAATTTTCATCATTAGACCTATCAGTCCAAGCTAAATTGATTCGATTTAGCACTCCTGTACTAACACTATTAAGAGTTGGCGCGGTTGATGCCCCTACAACGCTTACTGTTTTTCTAGAATTAGTTCCACAATCCGACCACCCCGCAAGCCCAGGAGTTGGGAAATAAAAAGGATTTCCTGAACACTTGTTCCCTGCTTTATCAAAAGCCCCTGATGCTAAATAATAACTAACACCCTTAGAAAAGCCATTAGCAGTTGAAAAAGTTAACAAAGCAATACCATTAGGAGATAATGTTGCCTGATTTACAGCCGTATTGTCGTAAGGTTTATACGCGTTCCAAGTCTGTGGAAGAGTAGTCGGAGCATAAGCTAAATAAACTCTTTGTAATTTATTATTATCACCTGCACTAATACTATAGGTTTGAGTTGACCCAAAACAAACCTGAGTTGGCCCCGTAAAAGATGTTATAGGAGGGGTTTTATCTATTACAAAATCTAAAGGACATTGCCTAAAGTTACCTGCAGAATC
>Ga0209284_10002707_pt1 | contig 23521 bp, 21 predicted proteins | sample FRY03_FD_187211 | JGI IMG/M metagenome (GOLD analysis project Ga0209284, IMG submission 187211) | Freshwater microbial communities from Lake Fryxell liftoff mats and glacier meltwater in Antarctica - FRY-03 (SPAdes) (version 2) | ecosystem: Environmental > Aquatic > Freshwater > Ice > Glacier...
GATGGGGAAAAATGTCGAACTCCAAGAATCAACGATGTTTTGAGGTTTATATTGCAGATAGACAAGGACTTACCGAAAAATAAAACGGGACAAATCTCAAATAAATTGAGTTTGTCCCGTTTAGTGGAGACGCCGAGAATCGAACTCGGGTCCAAACAAGCAGTCAAAAAGCTTTCTACATATTTATTTCTTTCTTGATTTTCGACCAAAAGCTGATTAAGAACAATCCATTTTTAGCTTAACTTCTTTAGTTTCAAAAACCTGCCAAAGTATCAGATTTTCTATGTTTATATTTACGATGCCCAAAAGTGAAACGCCATAAACCAAGGCTGTTCGTGGACATAAAGCTTGCACACCTAGTGTGCCGAGGCTAATCCTACTATATTTCGGATTAAGCAGCTAAAGCGTAGTTATCTTCGCCGTTTAAAAAGTTGAAATTAGGTTTTACGAGTGTTATTTCATAACTCGATATGCTTACAAATCTACTGATCTTGCTGTCAAAACCAGTCGTCCCCTCAATGAAATAGCAAATTTTAATTTGCGTAATTGAATTAATCCTGAACTTGATTCAGGAACTCATCAACCCTTCATTTTATTTTGTCAAAGAAATATTTTTTGTATTAAAAATACCTTTCGCAAAAGTATAAAAAAATACAGTTGCTTATCACTATAAAATCTAATATCTTCGAACAAATTTTACACCAATACTACTTAGCTTTTTTAGGCTGAATTTACATCAGCATTTCAGTAGCTCCTAAAACATATAAAAATGAAGTTTGCCATCATTAAAGAACGAAAAAACCCACCTGATAGAAGAGTCGTTTTTTCACCAGAAAAATTAAAAGAATTTCAACAGCAATTTCCTTCATCAGAAATAAAAGTTGAAAGTTCTAACATTAGAGTTTTTACTGATGAGAAATATGAAGAATTAGGATTTGAAGTTTCTAACGATGTAACGGATTGTGATGTTTTATTTGGTGTAAAAGAAGTGCCAATAAGTGCTTTAATCAATAATAAAAAATATTTTTTCTTTAGCCATACTATCAAAAAACAACCGTATAACAGAATATTACTAAAAGCAATTTTAGAGAAAAATATAGAGTTGTTTGACCACGAAACTATCGTTAAAGAAAATGGTGCTCGTTTAATAGGTTTTGGTCGTTATGCTGGTATTGTTGGTGCGTACAATGGTTTTAGAGCAATTGGTGCTTCAAAAGGTACTTTTAGTTTACCGAAGGCAGAAACTTTAGAAAATCAGCAAGAATTGATTTCTGAATTGAAGAAAATTAACACATCAAACATTAAGATTTTATTAACAGGAAGTGGTAAAGTTGCATACGGAGCAAAAGAAATGCTTGACGGTATCAATATCAAGGAAGTTTCTGTAGATGAATACCTAACAAAAGCTTTTACGGAATCTGTATATTGTTTTTTAGATGTCTTAGATTACAACAAACGTAAAGACAAAAAAGTAATTGATAACTTCGATTTTTATAACAACCCACTAGAATATGAATCTGATTTTATGCGTTTCGCACATGTAACAGATTTCTTTATTGCTGGACATTTTTATGGAAACGGAGCTCCTTATTTGTATACAAGAGAAGATGCAAAATCAGTAGATTTTAACATCCAGTTTGTGGCGGATATTTCTTGTGATGTAGACGGCCCTATTGCATCTACTCTAAGAGCATCTACAATTGCAAACCCTTTTTACGGTTACAATCCTCAAACAGAATCTGAAGTAGATTTTAAAGATAAAAATGCTATTGTTGTAATGGCAGTTGATAATTTACCTTGCGAATTACCACAAGATGCAAGTGAAGGTTTTGGAGAAATGTTTTTAGAAAATGTAATTCCTGCTTTTTTTAATAATGATAAAGATGGCGTTTTAGCTCGTGCAAAAATGACAGAAAATGGAAAGTTGACCGAACGTTTTTCTTACTTACAAGATTATGTAGATGGAAAAGAATAGCTTTGAAAACCAACAATTTCTGATAGATTTGGCAAAAATGAAAATGCCTTTTGGTAAATATATAGGCACTTTTTTAATCGATTTGCCAGAACATTATGTTGTTTGGTATCATAATAAAGGGTTTCCTAAAGGAAAATTAGGGCAACAATTAGAACTCGTTTACGAATTAAAATTAAATGGTTTAGAGGATATGATTAGAGAAATTAGAAGAAAATTTTAATTCTTAACGACTAAACCATACGTAATGTGGGCAATACCCAAAATGTAAATTGACGAATACCAGTAATTTGGAATTAATATACAAATCATTGTAAGTAGTATACTAATACCTGATAAAACAAAAAGGTTTTTGCTTTTTTTAATTTTTAGAAATAGAAGTGAAATACCATACAAAAACAAAAAAGTAGGCGTTATATAATCTGCAAAATCTTGAGTAGTTAGGTAAATAAGGATTGAAAAAATTATTACAAAACTAGTCAAAAATCTCCAAAAATTATTTTTAGTTTTACTGTTCCAAAGTTTGTATTCTTGCTTTCTTGCTTTTCTTCTCCCTTTAAAAAATAACGCTAAAGCAGAAAGTACTATTGTTAAGAAAATAATAGCTAGTATTAAAATTTCAATTATTTCAGAGGATAGCATACCCATTGGGTTGTCGTCGATTAAAAAACCTTCAAGTGTTTTTTTAATAGAAAAAGCAGCTAATAAAAAGTACAATCCAATTTGAATGCTTGAATATCCTTTTAATGAAAAATTTAACTGAAAATTGTCTTGTTTATACATAAGTGTATTAAATTAGGCTAATATACAAAAAAACGAAACCTTTCTAAGCATACACCTTAAATCTACCAAAACATTTTAGATTGGTTTTTATGTATTTGCAAATTTTAATTGAAATAGCTTTCACCGAAGTTGATTTAAATCTTAAATATATATTTACGTGTAGGGTACATATTCTAATAGCGAAAGCTTATTATAATTAAAAAGGTTAAATAAGTATCTACAGAATTTACCTCTTTAGCTAATAATTAGTAAATTTATACCTGCAATATTTATAAAATCTTGCAGGTATAAGTTATTAAAAGAGAATAGATATAAGTTTAAAACAGACTTTACAGCAAGATTCTATAGGTTATTTATGGTTTTTCTAATTGCAACTAAATTGCTTAACAAACTTTCTAAATTATCTAAGTGTAACATATTTGCGCCGTCGCTTTTTGCATTTGCAGGATCAAAATGAGTTTCAATAAATAATCCATCGATGTTATTTACAATTCCTGCTCTAGCGATTGTTTCAATCATATCTGGTCTTCCGCCAGTAACTCCGGCAGTTTGGTTTGGTTGTTGTAAAGAATGTGTTACGTCCAAAATTGTTGGAGCAAATTTACGCATTTCAGGAATTCCTCTAAAATCGACAATCATATCTTGGTAGCCAAACATGGTTCCGCGATCTGTAATCCAAACTTTATTAGAACCCGCATCTAGTACTTTTTGAACTGCGTGTTTCATGGAAGCGGGACTCATAAATTGCCCTTTTTTTAAGTTGACCACTTTTCCTGTTTGCGCAGCAGCAATTACTAAATCTGTTTGACGCACTAAAAACGCAGGAATCTGTAAAACATCTACATATTCAGCAGCTTTTTCTGCATCAGAAATTTCGTGAATATCTGTAACCGTTGGTACGCCAAAAGTTTCGGAAACTTTGCGTAAAATCTTTAATGCTTTTTCGTCTCCTATTCCTGTAAAACTGTCAATTCTACTTCTGTTCGCTTTTTTAAAACTTCCTTTAAAAATAAAAGGAATTTTTAATGTATCAGTAATAGAAACTATTTTTTCAGCAATTCTTAAGGCCATCTCTTCGCCCTCAATAGCACAAGGTCCGGCTAAAAGAAAAAAGTTGTTTTCGTTTGTGTGTTTTATATTCGGAATTTCAGATAAAATCATTTGAGTAAGTTTTAGGCAAAAATACGTAAAAAATTAGCGTTATATTTAGACTTTTAATAAGACAAAAAAATGAAGAGAATATTTATCACTTTAGCTGCATCAGCATTTATAATTTCTTGTAATAGTGCAAAGAAAGTTACTAAAACAGCCCTAATATCAACCAAAACAGAAGTTGTGAAAAATGCTTTTTTTATAGATTCGATAACTGTTAAAAAGCATTTATATTCATTGGCTTCTGATGAAATGGAGGGCAGAAAATCTGGAACTTCTGGAATTGAAAAAGCTGCAAAATATATAGAAAATGAATTTAAAAGAATTGGACTATCAACTTTTGAAAACCTAGAAACGTACAGACAAACCTTTAATTTTATACCTAGAAAAGGAGAAAAAGAAATTACAAGCGCAAATATTATTGGGGTTTTAGAAGGTAAAAGTAAAAAAGACGAATATGTTATTATTTCTGCACATTACGATCATTTAGGAAATGAAGGTAAAGGTGAAGACAAAATTTATAATGGCGCAAATGACGATGCGTCTGGTGTTACAGGTGTTTTGGCGTTGGCAGAATATTTTAAGAAAGTAGGAAATGAAAGAACAATTGTTTTTGTTGCCTTTACAGCCGAAGAAATGGGCTTAATTGGTTCTACACATTTTGGAAAAGGGATTGATGCTGGTAAGTTTGTTGCAGGAATCAATTTAGAAATGATAGGGAAAGTACCAAGTTTTGGTCCAAATACAGCTTGGTTAACAGGTTTTGAAAGATCAGATTTTGGAAAAATAATTCAGAAGAATTTAGTAGGAACAGGATATCAATTATTTCCAGATCCATATACAAATTTTAATTTATTTTTTAGATCAGACAATGCGTCTTTAGCTCGTTTAGGGGTGCCTTCGCATACCTTTTCTACAACTCCTATTGATGTTGATAAAGATTATCATCAAGCTTCTGATGAAGCTAAAACTTTAAATATGACAGTAATTACACAAACAATTCAGGCGGTTGCAAAAGGCACAGAAAGTATCATCAATGGTAATGATACGCCAACAAGAGTTGTTCTTGATAAAAAGTAAAAACAGCAAAGAATGAAGAGTTTAAAATTTCTTTTTTTTATCTTACTAATGAGCTGTACATCGGCTAAAGTGATGACAGATTATGACAATACCCTTAATTTTTCTGATTTTAAAACGTACAATTACTATAATGATGTTGGCAAAGGTTTAAATGGATTGGATATAAAAAGAGTAATTGCTGCTCTTAATTTAGAAATGCAACAAAAGAAGTTTGCAATTTTAGAAAATCCTGATTTTTTTATTAATGTTACTTCTACAATATCAGAAATACAAAATAATAATGTGGTAGGAATAGGATTAGGAAATGGTGGTTTTGGTCTTTCTGGCGGAATACCAATTGGTGCTAAAAAGCTAAATGAAGAATTTGTTATTGAGTTTGTGAATTCTAAAACAGATCAAGTTATTTGGGAGGGAATTTTAAATTCTAAAATCAAAGAAAAAAGAACACCAGAACAAAAAGAACTTCATTTTAATGAAACTATAAAAAATATTTTGGCTACATATCCACCAAAAAAGAATTCCTCTAAAAACTAATTTAGAGGAATTTTTATTTTTAAAAAAAAAGGTCACTAAAATTGATATCTAACAGCTAGAGAAAAGCTAGAGTTTAATCCATCTAAACCACCAGCAACACCAATTTCTGGTCTATAATCTAAAGAAAGTAAAACGGGTGCGCTAAAATTGTATTCAATTCCGATTATTCCTGCGCCATAAATACCGGTTTCGCTTGCAGAAACAATTCCTCCACCAAAACCAGCATACCAGTTAAATTGTTCTTCTAAACTCCAAACCCATTGATATAAACCAGTTGCTTTAAAATCAGCAAATTCGTTTGCTAAACCTAAATCAATTTCTAATCTGTTGTTACTTCCCAAAGCTTTTTGATACGAAATTTCTCCGCCCGCTCCACTTCCGTCACTTAAGCGCAAACCAATTGCATTATCAGCAATATCTTGCGCACTTAGAGTAAAAGTTGCAGCTAATAATAAACCAAATATGAATACTACTTTTTTCATAATTTTATGTTTTTGAGTTAAATATAATTACAAATCTAAGAAATGATTATTATTTTTCATTTCCATTATTTTAAACTTTTGTTAAATCAAACAGTTATTTCTCTAACATATTAATTCTTAAGCCTTTAGAATGACTGCTGAATTAAGGTGCGCACATACTTTGTATTATGGTATTTCCGGCACTAAAATTACCCGCGTTATTTTCAGGAACATTATATTCAAAAATATAAACTCCTTTAGGCATTCTATCAACTTCATAATTTTAGGCTTTATGGTTTAAGAAAAGAAGAGTGTCAATAATAGTGTTTTAGTTATTTTTAGAATCAGATTTTTTTTAAATCATACTTAAACAAGGCTATTAAATAGTCAAAAATTAGAGTTCAAGGATTTATTTTGTAAAACTAATTTTTAATATAGTTTTGATCTAAAGGTACTATATATTGTAGAAAGCTTTTGTATTTTTACATCTCAAAATTTGTTCAATGATAATTCATTTTATTGCTATTGGCGGAAGTGCAATGCACAACTTAGCTATTGCTCTACACCAAAAAGGATACCAAGTTTCTGGAAGTGATGATACGATTCATGATCCTTCAAAATCTAGATTAGAAAAATACGGATTGTTACCTCAAGAATTTGGCTGGTTTCCCGAGAAAATATCATCAAAATTAGAGGTGATTATTTTAGGCATGCATGCTAAAAAAAATAATCCTGAATTATTGAAAGCACAAGAATTAGGATTAAAAATTTATTCGTATCCTGAGTTTTTATATGAGCAATCTATCAATAAAACACGAGTTGTTATTGGTGGTTCTCATGGTAAAACTACAATTACTTCGATGATTTTACATGTATTAAATTATCATGAAAAAGCAGTAGATTATATGGTTGGTGCACAACTAGAAGGCTTTGAAACTATGGTTCATTTAACCAACGAAAACGATTTTATTGTTTTAGAAGGTGATGAATATTTGAGTTCACCTATTGATATGCGTCCGAAATTTCATTTATACAAACCAAATATTGCGTTGTTAAGCGGTATTGCTTGGGATCATATTAATGTTTTTCCGACTTTCGAAAATTATGTAGAGCAGTTTAAAATTTTCACAGATTCTATGGTTAACGGCGGAAGTATGGTCTACAATATAGAGGACGAGATTGTAAAAGAGGTTGTAGAATTATCAGAAAATCACATTAAAAAGTACGCATATAAAACACCTGAACATTTTATAGAAAACGGAATTACCTATTTAGTAACTGAAGAAGGAGATTTACCTTTAGAAATTTTTGGGAAACACAATCTTCAAAACCTAGCAGGCGCAAAATGGATTTGTCAGCACATGGGAATTGATGAAGATGATTTTTATGAAGCAATTGTAAGTTTTAAAGGCGCAAGTAAGCGCTTAGAAAAGATTGTAGAAAACCATTCAACGGTTATTTTTAAAGATTTTGCACATTCGCCAAGTAAAGTTGCGGCAACCACAAAAGCAGTAAAAGAGCAATACGCAGAAAGAACTGTTTTGGCTTGTTTAGAGTTGCATACATATTCTAGTTTAAATGCAGAATTTTTATCAGAATACAAAGGAGCATTAGATTTTGCAGATAAAGCGGTTGTTTTTTATTCTCCTCATGCAGTAAAAATTAAGCAATTAGAAGAAGTTACAGCAAAACAAATTGCAAACGCTTTTGAAAGAGACGATTTAGTTATTTATACAAATCCGCAAGAATTTAAGAACTTTTTATTCAGTCAAAATTTAAAAAATTCGGCACTCGTTTTAATGAGCTCTGGTAATTATGGAGGATTGAATTTTGAGGAAGTTAAGAGGTTAGTTTAGGTTTTTTTAACCCCAATTGAACTAGTTTTTCTCTTTGCCAAGTTTTATCAGTAGTTCTTTTAATTAACCAATTTCTATGATCTTTATCGAACAATGATTTGTAAATAATATCTAATCTACTCTTTATAAAAAGTTTTCTATCTGTTTTTTTATGGCTTTTGTTTCTTAGAATTTCATCATTTAAATACTCATCAAAAGTATGTAAATAGGTTTCTATTTCATCCGTAGCGTTGTATTCTAAAGATTTAGGTAAATTAAAAACCTCATAACAACTTGCTAAAAAACAGTTTAAGGGGTTTTTAAGTTTGTCAAATTTATCAAAAGCTACGATGGTATTTGTTTTTTTAGAAAGTAGAAAAACATCATATGCATTTCTTAAAGAAATGTTTGTATAATAAAAACCTTTATCATTAATTTGTTTTGCAATAATTGACAAAGCAAGTTGATTCTCATAACTCAAAACATGTACATCATTTATTTTTTGTGAATCTTTTTGAACAACTTTATAATTAAACTCATCGGCAAATTCTTCTAATAACAGTTCTTTGTGAATTTCTACCGCAGCAATATTATTTTCTTTTTGTAATCTCGGATGATGTTTAAATTGAGGAAAATCATAAGTAGAATCATGAACTTTTAAATATCCAAAATTTGTTAATATTTCTATGGCTTTTGGGTACTCTTCTTTTGAAAAAATAAAATCAATGTCACCAACCATTCTTTCGGCAATATCTACATAAAAACCTTCTAATAAATTACCGGTTCCTTTTAAGAAAATAGGAGTTACATTATTTGTCAACAACAATTCATTAATTTCTTTGGCTTGCTCAATTATTTGCTGATTTCTTTCACGGTTTAAATCAGTGATATGTTTCATGTATTCTACTAATTCTGATGGTAGATAATGAATAAAATTGACTTTTTTTAAATTACAGTACAATGCAGGAAAAACATAATGAGCAGTGCTTACTTTTACAACTGAATCCCAATCAATAATTTCTGATTTTAACTGGTTTTCAACTAGTGTTTTATTATGTTCTTCGTGATTAATCGTTAAACACTTTGCAACAAAAAAAAGTATTTCCTTATAATTCATTTTTAAATAATTTGGTTATTGTTTCAATCATTTTTTCGTTATTTGAATACGATAGTTGATAACAGTTTAGCTTTGAAAACCAATCTAAAAAAAGTTGTGCATTTTCTTTTTTTGGCGATAACCAAGAATCAGGCACTAATTGCTTAAAAGCGTCAATCTTAGAAATCTCAGTACAGCTTAACTCGGCATCTTTTGTGTATTTTATAAAAACCAAGCCAACACAAGGCAAGTGCGCAAAAAAATCATCATTATTTGGCTTTAAATATCGAACTATTTTATTTAACCGTACAAAGTTGTATTCTGCGGATGTTTCTAATTCAGGGTAAATTGGTAACAATGTTTTTAAACTATTTTTTTTGATTGATATGGCAGCCGGAAAACTATAAATCTCTTGTTTATCTGCATCAACAGGCACAAAATCATCTGCTAAACAAGTAAACCCATTTGCTTGTAACAATGCTAAAGAAGTACTTTTGCCGTTACCAGAATCTCCTAAAAAAAGCATCGCTTTTTTACCATTACTAATTGCCGACGCATGAAAAACTCCCAACCATTCACTTTCTTCTTTTTGATGAATTTTCTGAATGAACTCCATAGAAAATTTGCCTTGAAAATAATGAATATCTTTATTGCCCCATGAGCCAATAAAGATGTTATTTACATAAAGAAAGATTAAATTTTGATCTATAAAAACTTCAAATTCGTTATGGAACGCTGTTACTCCGTCAATAACCAAATGTGCAAATTTAGGATGCACAAAAGAAAGTTCTTTTTCATTTAAATAAGAAACCTTAAAAACACTATTATTAACTTTATAATACTTTATAAATTCAAAGTTTTCGGGTCTTTTTGTATCTTTATGATTATTATCTAATTCTGAGTTTTTAGAAGTGTTTTTTTCAAAAAACTTTTTGTCAAGTTCTAAAACTAATTCGATTGTTTTATCTAAAGGGACATTTAATTTTTTCGATAAAACGATTGCAATTTGCTGTACAGATTTTCCATCTTGAAGTTTTTTTAAAACATCTGCTGTGGTGTTTTCTAAAACTAAATATTCGTTGTTATCTTTAAACCAAGCAATGGTTTTATCTTCTATAATTTTATATAGTGTGGTTATTTTTTTCATAAAAAATAAAAGTAGCTATTTTGAACTTATAAATAAAAAAAACGCCCCAAAAAGTTGAGACGTTTTTTGTAATTACTAAAAATTTAGTATTAAAAACCTATTCCAGGAGCTTCTGGACTTGAAGCTTGCGCCTTTAGTGGATTTAATATTAAATAAGTACCCAAAGCAGTTAAAGCGGCATATTTACTATAATTACCTATTTTTTGAATAGCTTCTTTACGAGTAATTTCTTGATTATTTAAAGTTTTATTTTCCATGATGTTTTCGTTTTAAAAGTCTATTGATTTTATTCTAAAGTTATTTTTTTATTTAAAGTGCCATTTTCTGTTGCTAAATGCACAATGTAAATACCAGTTGCTAATTTAGGCAAGGCAATATCTGACACTCCATTAGAAGTAAAATCAGAATTTAAAACTTGCTTTCCTAGCATATTATACATACTAATACTGGCTTTTCCTTGAGATAAACCAGTAATTCTTAACGTAGAATTTGTTGTTTTGTATATGCTTATAGCGTTCATAGTTACATCAGTAACACTTAAAGCACTCGATTTTGTATGTAAATAAAAACGACCAATTCCGTTTGCATTTTCTGTTAACGTAACTTTGTAATTGCTATTTGCTTCATCTAATCTTGTAAAAGTATTGGTAAGTTTATCTTCTAAATACACATTAATACCAGAAGGTAAGTTAATAGCTTCTGTAGTAAACGTAATTTCTTTACCAGCATTTGCAATAACACCAACAGGAACTACCAAGTTTTCATAATCTGAGTTTGGTAAAGATTGAAGTTGGAAATTTTTACCAACATTATTAGAAACTAATTGTGTAAACACATCTAAAGTAGTAGAAATACCTCCAAAAGTTTCTCCATCATAACCATTATCAAAACTAGTGGTTGCGTTGTCTAAATAATATACTTTAGCAAATCTATCAGCAGTTCCGTCAGTCATCATTAATTTTACCTCTGTTTTAGCTGATTTTTGGAAAGTGCCACCAGTTATAGCTTGATAAGACTCTGCAATATTTAAACTTGTTGCACTTGCTCTTACAAAAAATCCTTGAGTAGGAGCTAGCATAAAAGCACTTGAAGTTACATAAGTTTCATAATTTCCCGAAGATTGATTAAAAACCCAAAGAGTTTGAGAAACTAAATTGCTTGTATTATCAGTTAAAAAAGAAGCACTGTTTAAGTGAGCAGTATAAGGATTGCCTATTAAATTAAAACCAGTACCCGCAGTTGCTACTGTTAGTGGAACATCTGAAGTATTAATAGTTCCTGTAAAATAAATATCTCCTGCACCTGCAGCAGTCGCTCTTCTTACAGTATACCCTGTGCCACTTGTAAAAGTAGCTCCACCACCAGTTTGCATATAAGACCATTTACTGCCTGTTGCAGCTGCATCATTGTAAGTTCCAATAGCATTATTTGATCCATTAATTGCTAAACTATTGGCAGCAACATGGGCATTATCATAAGTTTCGCCAGTAACTGGACTTGAAACTAAATACCAGTTTTCTGTGCCTAAAGTTCTTTTATAAGTCACGTTTCCTGATGATGTTCCGTAAACCCTTAAAGTTCCATTATTCGAGATATTTACAAAGGCACTTCCATTAATTGTTAAATCATTAGTTTCGGCAATTGTGCTACTTCCTACAAGTGGTTTGTTTGTAACATCTGCAATTACAACATTATTACCAGCAGTAGGCACAGAATTAGTGTCCCAGTTAGCTAATGTAGCCCAATCTGTTCCTTCACTTCCATCCCAAGTTACAGTTGCAGGGTTAAAACTAGCCCATGTAATATCATCTACAATTACTTGTAATTCGGTTGTATTTCTAAGTTCGATTACAACATTTCCAGTAATATTAATATTGTTTACTGTAAATGTTTGTTCTGTATAATTATCAAATATAGATGAAGTTCCGAAAAAAACATTATTGATAAATAATTCAACTTGTCTGCTTCCTCCACCAGTAAATCCTTTATATAATTTTACAGAAAAGTTTTGAATACCACCTGTAATAGTGCTAGAAGTTACTTTACTACCATCAGAAATTTTTCTTAACATTATTGCTTTTCCATTAATTCCTGCTCCATTTCCATCGCTATTTTCGTCTCTTGATGCAACATAGGTCCAAGTAATTCCATTATTACCTAGAAAATTATTATCGGCATAACTAGCTTTAGCATTAGAGTTTGTAAAGTCTTCAAAGTTTGGTCGTATATCGTCATCTATAATGGTAACTGTGTGTGTGCTTGTACCTAAATCTGCAGTTCCTGTAGTTACTGTAAAATCGATAATTAGTGTTTCATCATAAAAATCTGCATCAGCATGTATAGTTAAAGGAATGCTGTTTGTTTCGTTAGCATCAAATACTATTGGAGTTAAGTCAATTGTATAATCTGCAGGGTTTGCTGTACTTGCTCCATTAACAGTGGGAGTAATAGTAACATTTGAAACGTAATTAATTAAAGTTATTGGAATACCAGCAGTAACAACATCTATATTTGTTTCATTAACTGAGCTTGTTGCAACACTAAAGCCTATTAATGGGTTAGATGTAGCCAAGCTAGCAGAACCAACTAAATTTAGAGTGCCATCATTGATACGCCAAGAGCCACCACTTTGCTCAGCGTTATAACCATACCATCTTATTTTTAAAGTCTCTCCATCAGCAACATCAATATCGAGTTCATTTATACTGCCATCTCTTTCGCTAATATTATCTGGAACATTTACAGTAGCAATAGTTGTTGAATTTGAAAAATTATCAATTGACCACCGAACTTGATAGTCTCTTGGTCCAGTTGCTGAACGTCTTTCACTAAAATTAATGGCGGTAATATTCATGTTAAACCCAGAGTTTGGGGTTAATGTAATTTCAAAATATTCTCCTAAATTAAATGGTCCTACGTCCCATGTACTAGCAAATGCTCCACTTGTTCCAAAAGTAACTGTGCCAACTCCATTTCCAATAAATGCAGAAGCTGTAATATTAGCATCAACACCAGTTGCAGTTCCATTTGCGGATAATGGATAGCTTGCCAATTGCCCTAAAGTTGTTAATGATGTGAAAAATAAAATCGATAAGACGATTATTTTAAAAATGTTTCCTTGTTTCATATTTTTTGTTTTTTTTAAACCTACAAAAAATATCAGAGAAAAAAACGATAAAACCTTAGTTTACAGAAATTTAACGTTAACTTAAAATTTGTCGTTTATTTTAAAGTTATCGTAAATTAATAGTTATTTTTTTTCGAATTTCAAGGAAAAATAGAAGTTAGCTTTTACGCCAAAAGAAAGGAGTAAACAGAATTAAAACTGTAAATAGCTCTAATCTACCTATCAACATTAAAAAAGAACAAAACCATTTTGCAGTAGAAGATAAATGTGCAAAACTATTTACCGGACTTACAGAACCTAATCCAGGGCCAATATTACCAAGAGAAGAGGCAGCTGCACCTAGGGCAGAAATAAAATCTAGTCCTAAAAAAGTTAAAATTACAGATGCTAGTATAAAGATAAGCATGTAAATAATAAAGAAAGAAAGAATATTAAAAACAATGGTTTGGCTTACAGATTTACCATCATATCTTACAGGTATTATTGCGTTTGGATGCAATGCTTTTTTAAATTCTAAAAAGCTGTTTTTAAGCATAATAATATGTCTAACCACTTTTACACCACCACTTGTAGAACCTGCAGAACCACCTGTAAAAAATAGTGCAAAGAAAATAGCAGTTGCAAAGAAACTCCATGTTGTAAAATCTGCGGACACAAAACCAGTTGTTGTTACCACGGAAGTAACCATAAACAATGCATGCCTAATAGCGCTTTCTGTAGTACCATAAACATTTGGGTGCGCAATTGTAGTTTGTAAATTAGGATCTTGGTAAAATATAATTAAAACAGTAATAATCGCCGAAGTTCCTAAAATACCAAATAAATAATATTTAAATTCTTCACTCTGAAAAACTTTACGAATTTTTCCTTTTAAAGCAAAATAGATCAGTACAAAGTTTGTACCCGCAATCAGCATAAAAAAGATAATAATATATTGTACAAAAGGTAAATTATTATAGTATGCGATACTGCTATTTTTAGTAGAAAAACCACCCGTACTTAGGGTTGCCATTGCATGATTAATGGCATCAAACCAAGTCATACCAGCAATTTTCAATAAAAAAAATTCTGCAAAGGTTAATGCTATATATATTAAATATAAACGTTTTGCGGTGTCTGTAATTCTTGGGTGTAATTTATCTGCAGATGGTCCGGGAGCTTCTGCCATAAAAAGCTGCATTCCTCCAATTCCTAAAAGTGGTAAAATTGCAATTGTAAGTACAATAATTCCCATTCCGCCAATCCAATGTGTAACACTTCGCCAAAAGAGGATACCTTTTGGCATAGATTCTATATCGGTAAGAATCGATGACCCTGTGGTAGAATACCCAGAAATAGTTTCAAAAAAAGCATCAGATATATGCGGTATTGCGCCAGAAAATAAGTAGGGTAACATTCCTGTAAATGACAGGGTAAGCCACCCGAGTGTTACTATTAAGTAGCCTTCTTTTTTATGAATGTTTGTACTTTTAGGTTTGTTTAGAAAGTAGAGTAGAAGCCCAATTAAAACAGTAATAATTCCTGCAATTAAAATTCCGGTAGCTGCATCTTCCTCATTAAAATAACTAAAAGGAAAAGCAATAAACATAAACAATCCATTAAGAATGGCTGTAATGCCCAAAAAGCGATAAATTATTTTTAAATTTAAAGTTTCCATTTTAATTAAAAAAAACCCTCTACAGTTGATATCGCTTCTGGTAAACAGAAGACTATTACTTTATCTCCAGTCTGTATTTGCATGTTACCAAAAGACATTAAAGCTTTTCCGTCTCTAATAATTCCGCCAAAAACAGCTTCTCTAGGAAAACGTAAATCTTTTATTTGTTCTTTTGTAACTTTTGAATTGTGTTTTACTTCAAACTCAAAAACTTCTGCATCAATATTATGTAGGTTGGCTAATTCTAAAATTTCGCCTTTTCTAATATGTTTAAAAATATTACTTGCAGCAATTAACTTCTTGTTTATAAGAGATTCAATACCAATGGTTTGCGAAATATCAATATAATCCATGTTTTCAACCAAAGCGATTGTCTTTTTAACGCCTTTTGATTTTGCAACTAAACAAGTCATAATATTGGTTTCAGAATTTCCTGTAACCGCGATAAAGGCATCCATTTCTCTGATGTTTTCTTCTTCTAATAATTCTAAATCCCTTCCATCACCGTTAATAACCAAAGTATTTATTAAACTTTCTGCTAAGCTTTCTGCTTTTTCCCTGTCTTTTTCAATCAACTTTACTTTAAAATTGTCTTCACAAAGATTTCTTGCTGTTTTTTCGCCAATGCTACTTCCCCCAAGAATCATTACATTTTTAATATTGAACTGTTTCTTACCAAGAATTGGATACAAGTCTTTCATACTGTAATTTGGTACAGAAAAGTAAACTTGGTCATGCACTTGGTAGGTAGTGTCTCCTCTAGGGATTATAGTTTGAGAAACATTTTCTCTTTTAATAGCAATGGTTATAAAATCTACATCACTAAACTTTTCTTTTGCTTGTTTTACGGTTAAATTTATTAAAGGCGATTTATAAGTTAGTGCAGTTCCCATTACATTAAACAATCCGCTTTCAAAAGCAACAGTATCGTTAAATGAAGATTGATTTAGCAGCATTTTTATTTCATTTGCCGCCAATTCTTGGGGCGAAATCATAAAATCTACTCCAAATTTTTTAAAATCTATTTCACAATCATTTAAAAACTCGGGATTATCTATCCTAGCAATAGTTTTTTTAACTCCTAAAGCTTTTCCAATAACAGAAATCGTGAAATTTGTATTTTGGCTATCTGTAACTGCAATTAATAAATCTGCAGAATCTATGCCTATTTCTTTCAATAGTTTTATGGAAGTTGCATCGCCTTTTTTGGTAATAACATCTAAATGATTGTTAATGTAGTTTAATCTTTCTCCATCAAAATCTATGATATAAGTGTCTTGAGATTCATAAGAAAGAAGCTTTGCTAAATGAAAGCCAACATCTCCGGCACCTGCAATAATAATTTTCATATTCGAACTATAGAAATAATTTGTAAATATACAAAAGTATGCATACGATTTTTTTAAAAATTGGTGTTCTTTTTAAATTGTTGATTTTCAACTTTTATAGTTCACACAAATCCTTTGAAAAATAAAATCCAATTTAGTATTTTTAGCAAAAATTGTTACATGGAAAAATTAACCATAAAATCTTGGGCTTTGGATGATAGACCTCGAGAAAAATTACTAACTAAAGGAAAAAATGCTTTGTCGGATGCCGAATTAATAGCAATACTTATTGGTTCTGGAAACAGAAATGAAACTGCTGTTGCCTTGTCTAAAAGAATTTTAAATTCTGTAGAAGGTAATATTAATGCACTTGCAAAATTATCTGTAGAAAAATTAACAACTTTTAACGGGATAGGAGAAGCCAAAGCAATAGCAATAATAACAGGTTTAGAATTAGGTAAAAGGCGTCAGTTAGAAATTGCTTTAGAGAAACCGAAAATTACGAGTAGTAAAGACGGATTTAATATTATGCATCCAATTATCGGCGATTTAGAACACGAAGAGTTTTGGGTGCTTTTTCTTAACAATTCTAATAAAGTATTGGCAAAGAATCAAATAAGTAAAGGTGGTTTAACGGCTACAATTGTAGATGTTAGATTGTTGTTTAAACAGGCTTTAGAGCTAACTTCTGTAGCGATGATTGTTTGTCATAATCATCCTTCTGGCAAATTAGAACCCAGTAATGCGGACAAACAATTGACCCAAAAAATAAAACAAGCAGGCATAACTTTAGATATAAAACTATTAGACCATTTAATAATTACCGAAAAAGCGTATTTTAGCTTTGCAGATGAAGGTTTGCTTTAAGTTTTATTCTTTTAGCAGCATCTAAGCTTTCAATCTTTGTTATTGCACCTTTGGATTTATAGAAAAAAAATGATACTAGTTTACACACATAAAATAACACCAAGAGTTCGTTATATTTTTAAACATATTCTAACAAGAGTATTGTTAATTCCGGTTTCTTTTAGTTCAAAAATCGAAGACTTTGTTGCTCATAATGGCCCAAAATTATCCTACACTAAAGCTCCTTTAGGAAATGAGTTTTTTATAAAAAGTAATGATTTATTATTTGAACAAGGTGTTAATGATTTAGAAATAAGTGTTCAAAAATGGGATGAGGTTTCTTGTTTTTTTCCTACTAACAAAAAATCAATAATTCCTTTTGATATTTTTGCAGCAAGCTTCTATTTAATTTCTAGATATGAAGAGTATTTGCCGCATGTAAAAGATATTCATGGTCGTTTTACAGCAGAACAAAGTTTGGCATTCAAACATCAATTTTTAGAAAAACCAATCGTAGATATTTGGGCTTACAAATTCTTAGCTGTTTTAAAGGAACGATTTCCCGATTATGAGTACGAAAAAAGGAGTTATAACTTTATTTCTACGATAGACATAGACAATGCATTTGCTTATAAACATAAGAGTTTAATTAGAAGTGTAGGAGGCTTTTTTAATGATTTATTTAAATTTAAATTGATAGAGGTTTGGAATCGGTTTACCGTTGTTTGGAACCTTAAAAAAGATCCCTTTGATACTTTTGATAAAATTTTAAGATTAAAAAAAGAATATAATGTTAAAACGATATTCTTTTTTTTAATTGGCGATTATTCCTCTTTTGACACCAATGTTTCTGCCTCAAAAACAAAATATAAACTTCTGATAAAAGAAATGGTAGACTATGCAAGAGTTGGTTTACATCCGTCTTATTTTACCATGCAAAATGCACCACTTTTAAAGAAAGAAAAAGAGCGTTTAGAAGACATTACAAATATGCCTGTAAAAAGGTCAAGACAGCACTATCTGCGTTTCTCTTTGCCAGAAACCTATCAAAATTTAATAGATTTAGAAGTAGAAGAAGATTATTCGATGGGCTATGCGAGCAATGTAGGTTTTAGAGCGGGCACTTGTTCGCCGTTTTATTTTTATGATTTGGATTTTGAGATTCAAACTCCGTTAAAAATATTTTCTTTTGCTTTAATGGATACTACTTTAAATGATTACATGAAGCTAACACCAAAGCAATCTTTAGGAAGAATTAGAGATTTAAAAAACGAGGTAAAAGCAGTAGATGGTACTTTTATAACGTTGTTTCATAATGAAAGTTTAAGCGATTACTTACGTTGGAAAGGTTGGAGACGCTTGTATGAATCGATGTTAAAAATTGCAACCTCGTAAAATGATTAAGTATATAAAAAGAAAAGTTGTAGATACTGTTAAATACGATGCCTGTATAGAGAAATCTGTACACGCTAGGATTTATGCTTTTTCTTGGTATTTAGATATTGTTGCAGACCATTGGGATGTTTTGGTTTTAGATGATTACCAAGCGGTTATGCCAATTACTTGGCGTAAAAAATTCGGAATAAAATATGCATATCCGCCTCTTTGGTTGTTAGAATTAGGTGTTTTTTCTTTGGATGAAAATCAAGAAATAAAACCCTTTTTAGAGGTTTTATACAGTAAATTTAAGTTTGCCGAACTTCGCTTAAACACTAAAAACAAGTATTTAAAATTAGAATCTTTAACTCCTAAGCAATTTCAGTTCTTAGATCTTGAAATTGGTTATGAATCTATTTTTAAAGGATACAATAGAAATCGAAAAAGAGAAATTATAAAAGCAAATAAGCATCATTTAATAGAAAATTGGATTGATAATCCAGAAAAACTAATCACAATTTTTAAATCAAATATTGCTGAACGTGTAAAAGGAATTTCTGATAATGATTATTCTAATTTACTAAACCTTATGAATCTTTCTATAAAAAAAGGAGTAGGAGAGTTGTTAACTATTTATGATGCAAATACTAAATTAGTAGCGGCAGCTTTTTTCTTAAAATATAAAAATAAAGTAACACAATTGGTTTGTGCATCAGATATTTCGAATAGAAATAATGGTGCGCACACTTTCTTTAATGATCGTGCCATTTTTAAATACCAACCACATTTTAATGTGTATAATTTTGGAGGCTCATCAATGGAAAATATTGCAAATTATTATTCGAGTTTTGGAGCTCTAACAGAAGAATATCAGCAAATAAAATATAATAATTTACCTTTTTTTATAAAGTTATTGAAGCCTTAAAAACTCTTCAAACTTCTGTGGTATTTTTTTATTAAAAATAATTTTAGAGACATCTTCAGTATACACCTCTTTCTGCTTTACAACTTTACATGGGTTTCCAACAGCAATAGAATTGCTAGGAATGTCTTTATTTACCAAAGAATTTGCGCCAATTATAACATTATTTCCAATAGAAACTTCTGGTAAAATTGTACTGTTTGCCCCAATCCAAACATTATTACCAATTGTAATTGGTTTTCCTTTTAAATGCTCTCTTAAATTGTTGCTTTTATGATTAGATGAAATAATAGAAACTCCAGGGCCAAGTTCAATATTTGAGCCAAAAATAATACCATTATTCGCTTGTATATAGTTGTTGTTATTATCGCCAGGATCACATAAAATTCCTTTTTGTATATTTTCTGGAGCTACTACTTTTGATGTAAAATGAACTGGCCAATTTACTTTTGGATTCAATCTGAATAATTTTTGCGGAATTAAATAATGAAAAAATAAAATATAATAGCGTTGATAGCCATGTTTTGGTCTGTAATATTTGGGGTACAACCAGTTTATAATCCATCCAAAAAAGAAAAAATCTATTTTTTTAAACATCTATTTTAGCATTTTTTTAGAATAATACAAATACCATTGCGTAATTATTTCATTGTAATTTTTAGATAATTTACTTACTTTTAAATTCTTATAAATAATTGAATCGAGCATTTTAGCCGTAATCGGTTTGTAATTATTCCAATCGTTTTTTAGTAAAAATTTTTGTTTTATAAAAGTAGGTAAAAATGGCTTTATCTTCTCTTTTATTTTTTGAGTAGATATTTTTTTTTCTGATGGTTGCAATTCACTTTCAAAATGAGTCGCATATAGTTTAAAATAGTCATTAATTAAAACGTCATCAAAAAGCGTTTTCATTAACTTATGTTTAATAGGAAGCTTTTTAAAGAAATCTAATAACTGTTTATCCCAATATGGAAAACGGTGTTCAAATCCGAAATAAGTATAAAAATTGGCTGAATTAAAGATATATTTTGCAATTTTTTCTTTGAGATCATAATCTTCAAAAACAGATGCAGGAATTTTCTTTACATAGTTTTCGTCAAAATGGAGTAACTGTTTTTCAATTTTACTTTTCAAAGTTCTCTTTTCTGATGCTGATAAAGAATAATTTGTAAGTTTTTGTTGAATGATCAAATCAGCAATTTGAGCATGTTTTAAGTTTTCTGGAATTACTTTTAAAAACTGACTTCCTCCTAACAAATCACCAGCGTAACCAGGAATAAAGATAGAGTCTTTAGGGATTAAGTTGTTCTCTTTTAAATATTTAACAGCAAAATATTCTTGTAAATTTGGCATAGAAGAGAGTTTGCCTGCAAAATGTGCATATTCTTTAAATTCTGTTGTTTCTAAATATCCATCAAGTAATTGAGTATTATATTCAATAAAAAGCCATTTAAAATTTAATTGTTCAGCTGTCTTCTTAGAATTTTCAATTTCAAAACTATCTTTTCTGCCATATGTGTAACACAGCACGTTTTTATAATTGTGTTTTTTTAGCATCACTGCAATTAATCTTGAATCAAAACCACCACTTAAAGGTAATACAACGGTTCTATTATTTAACGATTTTATACATCTTTTAAATGTGTTTTCGAAGGCAATAATAGCGTTGTTTTTTAGCTCGTTATAGGTTTTGGAACTTTCTTTTTTAATAGCATACGAATAGAAAAAATCACTTTTAATAATTTCATCATTTTTGATGATTAGATATTCGCTGGCTTGCACTTGAAAAACATTTTTTAATACTGTTTTTTTTCCATGTGTATGATTGGATGCTTTAAATTCAATTTCTGATAAGGCATCAAAATCATCGATTTTAAAAGTCTCTTTTAGATGAAAAATATCATCACACAAGAAAATTTTGTTGTTTTGAAAAGTGTAAAAAATAGGGAAAGATCTTGTTACATCAGAAGCAATATAAACCTTGTTTTTGTTAGATATTAGTATTGTAAAAACACCATTTATTTTATTTAAAATTTCTTTAAAACTAGACTTATTTTTTATGGTTAATAGGTACTCTAAAGCGTTGTCTTTTTCGTAGAAAAGACCATCACTATAAAAATACCCTTTAAAAAAAAGAGATTTATTTTTAAACCATTTAAAGCCTTTGTTGTGTTTTAAAGTTATATCCATTAGGTGTATGCAATTTTCTTTTCTTTGGATGTTTTTAAAAGATATACGAAAATAAGAATATTAAAAAGCATTCCAATTCCAGAGAAGAGAACCAAAGAAATAACGATGTTATTGTAAAAATAGTATCCTAAGAATAATGCCAAAAATCGAAATAGTAATAAAAAAGAATCAAAAACAACCATAGTTTTCTGTTTGTTTAAAATTAGAATTAATGGGGTTATAGGATTGCTTAAAAAAGCAAAAAATAACCACGGAATTAAAATTCTCGAGTATAAACCAACATCCGTCCAGTTTTCTCCAAAAATGATATCCAAATAAAAAGAAATTACAAATAAAGGAATAAACAGAAAAGAGCTTATAAACAATAAATGCTTGGTAGTTTTTATAACCAATTCATTCAAGTTGCCTTCTTCATTATATATTTTACTTGCTTTATTAAAGAAAACTAGATTTATAGATTGTTGAAAAATTCCCACAGGTGCTCTCGTAAATTTAACAGCAAGGCCGTAAATTCCTGAACTAGCTAAACCAAAATATTTGGTAATTAAAAGTACTGGTAGTTCATTAGAAAGATTATTGGTTAGGTTAATAATCGTATTAAAAACAGGGATGTCTTTATATTTTTTTGCTAAAAAAAACATTCTTTTGTAAGACACTTCTTTTGTTAAATGAACCATCGATTTCGCGGATGCTTTTATTAAAAAAAGGAGTTGTAAAAATTGACCAAACAGCATTCCTGGAATTAATCCAAAAGAATTAAAAGAGCTAAAACCAGTAGCTACTTGAGACGAACTCATTACAGCAGACTTAGCTAATACACCTTTAGAAATATTTTTAAACATATTTGTTCTGTTGTTCCAATAATCAAAAATTGAAACGCTTCCGAAAAGAAAAACACTTAGCGGTAATAAATAAATAAAATTAGCGAGTTCTGTTATATTAAAAAAGGCAGCGATATTTTCATTAAAAAAGAAGATTAGTAAAAGTAACAATAGGCAATAGCTTACTAAGATAATAAAAGAAAAACCGGCTAAATTAATAGCGTCTGTATCTTCTTTTGGTAAAACAATGGCAAATTCATATTGTAAAGTTGCCAATGGTTTTAGAATTAAGGTTGCGGACGAAAACAACATATAAATACCAAAAATTTCTGTAGAAAAAAGTCGAGTAAGTACTAATATTGAACCGTAAATAACAACTTGACTCAAAGCAGAACCGGTTATTAATGTTAAAACATTTTTAACAAACTCTTTTTTTAAAAAAGAAAATAGTTGCATATTACTGGCTTAAATACTGTCTTCAAATATAATGGAAATGAAACATATACAGCATGTCTTTTTTGATTTAGATCATACTTTATGGGATTTTGAAAAAAACTCTGACTTGGCTTTTAAAAAAGTTTTCGATAAGCAAAATATTACCATAGATTTAAATAGTTTTTTAGAAATTTATAGACCTTTAAATCATCAATATTGGAAATTATACAGAGAAGAAAAAGTAACTAAAGAAGAATTAAGATATGAAAGATTAAAAAAATCTTTTGATGCTGTAAATTATATTATATCAGACGATTTAATTGATGTAATTGCATTTGAATATGTTGAATTTATGCCAGACTTTAATCATTTATTTGAGCATACTTTTGAAATCTTAGATTATTTAAAAGGTAAATATCAACTACATATTATTACAAACGGATTTGAAGAAATTCAAACTAAGAAAATGCAAACTTCAAATATTTTACATTATTTTAAGGAAGTTATTACTTCTGAATCTGTAGGAGTTAAAAAACCAAATCCTAAAGTTTTTAACTATGCATTAGAGGTCGCAAATGCTAAAAAAGAAAATTCCATAATGATTGGTGATAATATTGAAGCAGATATTCAAGGTGCAATAGATGTTGGTATGTATGCAATACATGTCCAGTTTCACAACGTTATTGTTTTTAATATCAAGTCTAAACTTCTTTGTGAAGCTTAGCGAAACAAAGAAGTTTAGACTTGATATTGGTTAG
>Ga0209284_10002709_pt1 | contig 23503 bp, 16 predicted proteins | sample FRY03_FD_187211 | JGI IMG/M metagenome (GOLD analysis project Ga0209284, IMG submission 187211) | Freshwater microbial communities from Lake Fryxell liftoff mats and glacier meltwater in Antarctica - FRY-03 (SPAdes) (version 2) | ecosystem: Environmental > Aquatic > Freshwater > Ice > Glacier...
AAATGCTCATTGACGCTTCAATTCGGCCACGGCCTTTCAGCCGTGGAAACCGCTCGCATCATAAGTACATATAATTATTGGCTTTAGGAAGCCTAAAACGAGCGGGTAGCAAAAATACAGGAAAAAGGACAAGGGCATAAGCATCATGAAACCCCTAAGTTATAGGGAAATAAGGAGATAAGGCCCTTCGAGCGGGTGCCGGGTTTTCGCCATCACCTTGGCGTTCGAAAAGTAGAATAAGTTGCCAAAGAGCTAAATAATGAAGGCTTTGCGTTCGGGCATTTCTGAAAGAGGTTTGCCAAACCATTCAATTCTATCATCAACAGAATGAACAGAGCCCGAAGGCCCGAGGTTGATGAACATAACACGATCCTCTCTTTGATTAATAGCAGGGATAATTTTACCTTCAAGGATAATCTTTTCGGATTTAGAAAGTTCGCAGCGAAAGACGGAATATTGGACAGGGTCTCCAACGCCCATAAATAATTTATAGATAGAGCGCCAGCGTTTCGGGTCAGCGATATCGTAACAAACGACGAAAGAATTGCGCATAAGGCCTCTGGGAATTATCTAGTAAGAAAGCTAGGGTAAGAAGAAAGCTCACCTGATAAAGTTCTGGCAAGCAAACGGGCCTGGACTTCAAAAATCCTTCTATAGCTAATTTTGTAGCCAAAGATGGGATGGGTAATAAGGCTATCAAGCCTTCGTTCGAAAGCAGCGATGGTGGTTTTCCTACCTTTTTCATTGAGGGAACAGGCGCCAGCTTTAAAGACAAAATCTTTATCAGAAAGTTCACCTGAATTAACCAAAGAAAGCGCGACCGAATCAGCAATCAGGGGTCTGAACTCTTCGGTAAGATCTAAAGCAAGGGCGGGTCTGCCGTAGCGTGGTTTATGGTAAAAGCCAAGCATGGGATCAAAGCCAACGGAAGTAAGGGTAACCGTCCATTCCTTGGCAAGCATGGAATAAAGGAAGGAAAGAACAGCGTTAATTGCATCTTTAGGAGGTCTGCGATTGCGGTCTTCGAATTTGAAGAAGTCGCCACCTTTGATGATTTGGGCAAACCCAGAGAAATAAATTCTGGCAGCAGTACCCTCAATACCCAAAAGGGATTCAGGCGAAGGGGCATCATTGGCAAGGAGGCAAAGGTCTGCAAGCCTATCGAGAATAATATCAGCATCTTTTTCCATATGCCTACGAAGCAAAGTTCTGGAGTTACGAATTTTCCCAAAGACAAAAGCTCTAGCGAGCAAAAGAGACCGATCTGGGTTAACGGCGGCGGTAAATTGTTCTAAGCGGAGTTCGACATTTTTATGACCTAAGCCGTTGGTGACAGCATGAAACCAGCCCCCCATGGAAAAATAGCAGATGGGAATTTGTCGAGATACAAGTTCGTGAAGCGCCTGGGTGGTAAGCTGAACATTACCAAAGAGGCAAAGTTGGGAAAGGTCGTGAAGTTTGATATCTTGGATCAATTCGCCTTTAAGCTTGACCGTAAGGCGATCTGTAGACTTGCCAACTTGGGCGCCTTGGTATTGAACATAAGCAGGAAGGGCATCATCCCTTGCAGGAAGAAGCCTGCGGATTTTATCATCTTGTGGCTCTTCTGAAGATTGTCGAATGAGCCATCCTGTTTCATCGGGAAGACAAATGCCGACAAGGGAACAGCGGGGGCATTTAGGGCTATCAATAAGGGGGAGAGGAATTTTTTTGGAAGAAGCGGAAGCCTTAATACCGGCCAGCATTTCTAGAGTAAGATCAATTAGGGAAGAATTAAATTCAATTTCGACTCTGGTTTTAGAGGAAACAAAGTAGATGATGCCTGAATTACAGGTAAAGCCATTTTCTCTAAGAATTAAAGCTTGGGCGCAAAGTTGAACCCGTTCGGGATCGTAAGCGCCCTCGGGAATGATGGGTGCAGCCCCTTTTTTATAATCGACGGGCGTTGCAACAAGGCCTTCTAGTTCGAGAATATCCATCTTGGCAATGAGGCCAAGTAGTGGTGCAGAAAGCATGACGGATCTGGCATGAAGGATAGAATCATCGGTTTCATCGATATCGGAAGCAGCAGGGATATGGCGATTATCTTCGATATCGACCCTACGGTGAGAGAGGTTGCCATCGAGAGTATCGGGGTTATGGGAAAATTCGGATTGGACCCATTCGAGGTAAGCAAGGCGAGGGCAATAAGTGAATTCGTTAAGCATGCGAGCAGGGACAAGGTCGGGTAATTCTATCATGATAAAACTCCTAGGCAAAGTGATAACAATGCATTGGAGTATAAAATAGGGGATAGGTTAAATAGCAAAAGGGCAGATTGGGTGAAAAAATCCGCCCTTAATGCGTTACAACTTGCCTAATTGTCAAAGACCAACCTAGCCCAGAGGGCCAAGGGGGAAACTCAATCAATATGGATGGCAAAGGTACCAAAACCCCGATAACGGCCAGCACCAATAGCAAGCGGGCCGGAGATATTTACAGGGAAACGAGCTAAAACATGATATGGGGGGAATTTTTTCAAGTTCTCGGGGGTTACATATTTAGAAGCAAGATCGACGCCTGCACGAAAACCTACAGATCGCCAATCGAATTGGATTTGATCAACAATATCTTTAGAAAACCCAGCTTGAATGAATGCTTTTTGTAACAATTGGAGGACTCGGGAATTAAGTTTTTCTAAAAGCTTTATTTGCGTGGGAGAATCTTTAACAGACTTTAATTTCTTGCGAAGATGGCCTGGGTCATCATAGCCGGGTAAAAGGACTGGCGTGATCGTTGACCAGGTTGAAGCGGATTTGGTATAGTTTTCAACTGTTCGATCAGATTTGGGGAGAAGGGTAAGTATTGCAATAGGTTCTGCTTGGCCTTCCCTAATTAGCTCTACCCCGTTTAAAATATTTCGCAATTCTTTGGTTGAGTATCCATGAGGTGCAACCACCAAAATCCTACGAATACTATCGACTTTAATAGGAGTTATACTTGGGAGAGGAAGAAACATCAAACGATCATCGGAAGTGGCTTGACCTGATTTTTTTGGCCCATGACCATGAATAAAGGAGTTAATGCGATCTTCATGCCAACCGAATTGCCTTGCGGAATTAGCAACGGCAGATCGAACCATGGCCGCAACATCCCGAGTACGGCGGACCGTATCAAATGCTTTGAATTCAGAATCATCAGTTTTGAGGATACTGAAAGCAAGGAAAGGCCTAGCGATTGAATTATTATTTGGGACGGTTGCACAATGGTAGCCAACAACATGAAAAGCTGTAAGAGGGGGTACAGGTACAAATCCTTGTTCAGTTAAACGATTAAGAAAACTATTGTGTTTAGATTGGAGGGCGGAGAAAGTGCCTTCGATTGGAATACGCAAAGGAGTGCCTCCAGAGGGAACCGGTTTCCAACGATGACCTAGGATTTTATCAGCATCCACTTGGGAAATAATTTCGGCATTTGCAGCCACCATATCGATACCCCAGCCAAGGTGGGTGATTGAACGCGAAGCAGAAGTAAGAGTTTGAATAATAGTATTAAAGTCGGAAGGTAAAAGGTCTGGTAGTTCCCAGAGAAAATAGATGGTATCGGAGGTGAGAAGGCGTGAAGGTAAAACATCTTTTTCAACACGATGTTCTGCAATAGTAGCGGTAAAATCACCACGAGCCCATTTTGCAGTGATTAAATCGGTAGCGTTATTTGGTACATACATACGAAACCCAGTGCGCTGAGACTGAATTCCTGGGGCCAAAATTACGGGTTCTACTTGTTGTTCAAGCCAATGAAGTGCAGGAACAGCCAAATTAATGAAATCGGAGTCCATCCATCTTGCAGATGCCGCAGCTACAAGGGCCTGGAAAATACGAAGTGGGGATGGTGGCCACTCAGAATCAGCACCATCGCCCCGGCCATGGAAAGCCGGGACGGGATCAAGGAAGCGAACAGTTAGACATAAAAGTGAAGGCATTATTATTACTCCGTGGGTTCAGTATTGCCCAAGGATGAATCAGCACCAGCTTTGATGGGTGCAATATTATTTATAGCAGCGGCTTCTGCCGTGGCAGTAGTTCCCGAGGTTGAATCAGCGCTAGCTTTAGCAGCTTTTTTAGCTTTGGCTTTTGCGGTTCCCTTTGTGTCACCCTCACCAGAGATATCCTTTTTGGCTAAATCTTTGTCAAATGCGACTTCTTGGTTTGCCCCGATGCCGAAGGCTTTGGCGGCAGTTTTGGCAAAATTAATAGCGTCAGCATGGGATAGGTTTAAAGCGGTTCGGGTACCATCTGAGTTAACCACGGTCATTGACCTAGGATGATCTACATCTAGTACAAGATTAGTGCCCTGGCGCAAATAGGTTGAAGCGGTAGCAGTAAATGCTACGAGTGAAAGACCTAAAATATAGCGCCTAAGTTTTAAAGTGTCTTCTGGGCTTTTATTCCCTGCGGATAATAACCGTAAAGCAGCAAGGCTTAGGGTGGCATCGCGCTTAATACCCCCTTTGGCAATTACACCGCCATGTGAACCTGTAGCTGGTACATGGATAAAACCTCTTTCGGCATAAGAATCTTTAGTCGCTTTATCAGAGGTTTCATCAAGAAGTTTGTCATTAATATATTCAGTAGCGGGGTTAAATTGCGCAGAACGGCGCAAGCGTTGGACATCAAAAGCCCGAATAGTAGAAGAAACTAGCCTAGGAAGTTTTGCTTGGGTATCCCGAGAATCCCATACACCAAAAACCAGCGAAGTCGGGGCAACCTTTGCCATGGGGACTGCATCGCCTTTTAATACAGATTTAAAAGCATCTTGGAGGATTTTTTGCAAACCAGTGCAACGAACAAGGGCATCACCAGCACGGTGGCCAGCTTCGAGGATGCTAACAGATTTTTCACCAGCTAGTACATTAATCTGTGGAACTAACCCATCATATTCGGGCTTGGAAAAAATAGGCTCAATTCTATTTGCCTGAGATCCAACACTATCGATAAGGCAAACATTTTTATCGCCTTCGGGTGGGTCAATATTGTACCCACCAGGAAAAACTTTTTTATCTTCCGCCGCGGCATAGGTTGCAGGGAAGATAACACCATCTGGCCCTTCAACGGGAACAAGTGGCTCGCGGATCACAATAGCCGCAGCGGAATCCGAATTCAACCAAGAATCAAATTTTGCAAAATCACTCATTAGAACCTCCAGTAAAAGGGATAGCGGGAAGAAAACTTTTTAAATACTTCGTTCGGTACAAAAGACGAAATTCAAAGATAGGGGCTGTTGCAATAGGCAACATTACACAAGCCGCAGGCGCAGCAATGGCAATAGTAAGGGGGCGATTCCAAGGACAGTAAATATATCGATTTTCTTTTGCAATATTTTGGGGTCGGAATCGTTGTAAACCAATGAATGCTAGCAGTTCTAGGAAAGGCCGGGCAGAGGGTTCAATCTTGGTTGTAGCATTGGCAGCTAGGGGATCAAAACTAAAACCAATATCTAAGGCAGAACCTTGCCCCCCAAGATCAGAATCAAAATTAAAGGGTAGGCCAGATTTAGTAATCGAATAAGAGAAACAATCATTAGAAGAATGCGCCCGGAAAGATTCTGTTCCTAAAGCCATTTTCATTGATTTAGCAATTGTGAGAATCGATTGCATTCCAGCCCAAGTTTTGAACCTACTTCCGCCCGCAAAGGAATCGGTAAACCAATCAAGTGTAAATTCAAAGGGGCTTTTTAACCGAATAGGCGACTCACGAATCAAACTTTCAAGTTCCTTGGATTCAGTTTCTAATGAGGAATTATTTTTTTGATCACTAGATTTCATTCCGCTGAATTCTTGATGTCGGGCCCATTGATCAGCCGACATCGTATTGGTAAGAACACAAGAATCTAGTGCATCAAATAATTCTTTAAATGTTCCTTTGCAATTAACCATGAACTTTTTATTATCAAACCAACCTTCAGCGCCAGGCCATAGGCGGTCAGCAAGTTCTAATAAACCACAACAAGCAAAAAATTGCCCAGGGTTAGTCACATCAACATTAATGCAGATTGAAGAATTGGGAGTGTTCATGACAATTCCTCCATTTCTGCAGAAGGTTTTGCAGAAGCAGCGTAATCGGCAGCCCTTAAAAGGGATTCAAGATATGCCAACCCCCAGCGCCCATATTTTCTTTGCAATCTTGCAAAGCGACTGGGAATTGACCATGCCATTTCTTGGATTTTTGAGCCTTTTGGTTCCGGGTCAAAAGTTTCTGAATCAGGGAAATGAGGCCTGCCCCTTCCATGGTGAGTAGCTATGATGTGTAGGACAATATCCTTCATTTCTTCGTTGAGATTGTTAAATTCTTTTTCCTTAAGAGTATCGAGCAAAGATCCAAACTCATGACGGTAAGCTGTAATATCTCGCCCTTTCATTTTGTTGCTCGATTTAGCAAGCGGATTTTCAGGGTTAGGGTTGCCAATACTACGCTGCCACAGAATGCGTTTTTTTCCTAAATCATGAAATTTAGCAGCAACTTGGATAGCTTGACTTAATTCAGTAGTCAAATTTAAATTGTTTAAAAAAGCTGCAGAATTATTTTCAACATCCTGGGTATGAACCGCCCATAAAACAGCTTTTTTACCAGCCTTTGAACCATCCCCATCCCCAGTTCTTAATAACTCATACCAAGTCCAAAAAGTAGGTTCATCATCTTCATTCGAGGAAGGAAATGAAAATTTACATATTGATCGGTAAGATCCTTTGGGAGACTCCGGCCCCCACATGCGCATTCTTCGTTTTGTATTGCGTTCTTTATCTTCGTACCATTCATCTGCAATATCATCCGCAAGTTTTGAAGAACCTGAAAGCATACCATTTTCCAAACCACCTACGGACGGAGGGAGCAGCAAGGTTTTATTTTCTATGAATTCTTTGCCTTCCTTAGTGATATCCGAAAGAGAAGAAACCAAAACTGAATTGTCATCATTTAAAATCCAGATCGGGAACGCTTTATCTTTAATATCAAGCTTTTTGAGAGTGTTAAACACACGGTCTGAACGATCTATTAAACTTTCATGTGGTTTTAAAGGGTAATCTTCTAATAAATCGTCAGGATCAAATCTTTCCAAAAGTTCTCCATAAATAATCTCAACTTCTTCGCGCCAAGCTATCGTGGTTTGGGGTGGTTCCCATTCACTAAGGCCATGAAGATAGGGGGTGACCGGGGGCCTTCCTGGAAGTTTTTCTTTTATGGTGGTTAATGCCCAAGCGTCAAACAAGATATCCGTAACAGGTAGGATGGTAGGTGGTGGTGAGAATGCCGCAAGTCGATCTTTAGGGTCTAGATTTTCCAAGGCTGCGGAATTTCCACTACCTTCTAATTTCTTTAAAAGCTCAAGTGTTCGTTCGCAACGAACTTCATAATCTTTCTTGCTGTCAAATTCCACAGGGTGGACGATATCGATTCTGGTTTCATCTTGGGCATCAACGCAATTTCCGAAGCGATTTACCCTGCCAAATCGTTGTGCCATGCTATCGAAAGTTGAAAGATCGCAAACAAGGTGATCAGCGGAAATATTGATACCCACTTCGCCAGCACTGGTGCAAACTAGAAAAACGGTATTTTCTGTTTTAATTGCCTCGGGAAGGAATTTTTGGAAATTTGGTCTATTAACTAGATCGTCCCGTTCTTTACCCCTCATGGTACCGGTGAGTTTTTCTACCAACTGTTTTTCTTTAGTGAGTTTTTCACTAACTTTCATGACATCTTCAATAGTACGAATATAAATTAAAATGCACTTTTTTGAATCTTTATGTTTTAAAGCCAGTTCAACAATGTGGTCTGCCAACTTTTTTGGATCGGGCTCTTCATGTAAATAAATGGCTTTTTTTGCATTGATTCGTTTGTTTACTTCATCAACCTCACGGTCATTTTTGGAAAGAGCGAAGGCGTCTTTCCCTCTAGAAGTTGCAGTTAATTCCATTACCCGGAATTTCTGAAATTCATTAGACCGTTTCTGTTCTTCTTGGATAGACATAAGCAAGCTTTGAAAAGCTGGTTCTAAGTGAGCTTCATCGTGAACTAGCAAAACATCTTGGCCAAGAAACCCGGCGTGAAGGGGTTTTCCTTTAAACCCAACTCCATAACCACTAAACAATAACCTACTACCAATCATATCTACCGTACCGCAAATAATAGCAGGCCTGGAGGGATCCGCAGACCATTCTCGATTGTCTGCGAATTGGCCACGAAGGGTGCTAATAGCTGGCTCAATACATCCTGCATTTATTGCATTCTTTTTTATGTTTTCTGCTTCAGTAGTGGTTTGATCAACAACCGTTCGACGATTGACAACATAAACCAGCCTTCGCGGTATTAAAGTAGGAAATCGGGTTTGGGCTATAAGCCAAATTGCCAAGACAGCGGTTTTTCCTAGTCCGGTTGGGATATTACAACTTGAAGGAAATTCACCTTTGCAAAACAGTTCATACAATGCTTCCTGCCAAGGGAAAGGCATCTTACCATTACCAGTATCTGTTTTTGTAAGGGTTTCAAATGTTTTAGAAAACGAATCGTGCATTGGGCTACTCTCGAAAAGTTATATGAGGGATACTAAAGCACAAATTCTTCGGTTGCAAGCTTAGCAGCAAAAATATTTTTAATGATTATCTAAATACGCTTTAATACCTTTAAAAATAAGCCAAATTTACCAATAATTATTTTAATTAATGTAATAGCGTGTTACTTATCAGTTTCTAAAAGCTAAACTAACCTTTACTCTTTCGTTTTAAAGAGTTGCACCGCAACAATTTCTTTATCGGTTCTAGCAAAGATGCACCCATGAGCGAAGGCAGGGTGAGCCCAAGTAAAATCACAAACGCTAATTTTATCTATCAGCTTGAATTCCTTAGGATTCATTTCAGCAAGAATCAACTCCCCCTTTTCATTAAAGATAAGAACCTTGCTACCAACCCAAACTAAACTAGCCTGAGGATTGGTGCCCCGAGGCGTAACCGATTCATTCTCCCAAAGGACTTTGCCCGTTTTCGCCTTAATGCATTTGATGCCACGAAAGCGATCGAGGGCGTAGAAATAGCCATCCTTTACTAAGGGCGAGCACATCAGCATACTAAGCTGCTTGCCTTCCCAAGCAAGGTTGGGTCCTGTAGGTGCAAGCTCAATTGCTTTGCTGCCTGTCCAATAATCGGAGGCAAGAAAAATCCCCTCATGAAATATTAGATCAGCAATAGCGACATCGTAATCCATAGAGACGGGGAATTTCCACAGGATTGATCCGGTCTTAGGATCTAGGCCACAGGCGTTTTGGGCACTCCACCAGACGATCTGTTTTTGATTGTTCACGGTAAAAATCTGTGCGGAAGCATAGCCAGGCCTGTCTGCCCCGGCGCGCCAAATTTCTTTCCCGGTATCTTTATTCAATGCGATAAAACATCCATCAGGCTTAGCGCCAATTTGTAGTAGCACACGATTTTCATCAATCAACGGGGAAGAGGCATAACCCCAGATGGGATACTTTGCATTGAAATCTACGACTGCGTTGCGATGCCAAAGCACTTTTCCCGTGTTTATATCAAGGCAATGGATATCTCCTATAGATCCAAAGGTGTAGACTTTGCCCTGATGGATGGTGGGTGTGGTGCGTGGGCCGTTGCCATAATCGAGTTTTTTGTAAGCGGCGTTGTAAGCGTGCAGCCAAAGTTGTTTTCCTGTGAGGGGATCTAAGCAAAGAATGCGTTCGAGTTCTTCTGTCTCGTTATTTTTTGTGCTTTTGATGCGATCCAAAACAAAAAGTTTATTGTTGGAGACAGCAATGCCGCCGTAGCCAGCGCCGAGAGGGAGCTTCCACAAAGGTTTGGCATCTTTGGGCAGGTGGAGAGGGAATCGTGGTTCGTGCCAAGTGCCATCGCGGGTGGGCCCACGCCATTGAGGCCAGTCGGAATTATGTTGAAGTGGCAGAAGAGCGAAAAGAAATAAAAGGTAAGTCATAGTAAGGTAAGCCTAAAAAGAAAGCAGGAAGGAATAGGTAAAGTTATCTTAGAAAAAAGGGCAGAAAGCAACCTGAAAGAGAATCAGGTTGCAAGAAGTGTGGAAGAAATAGAATTAGAAATTAGACAAACCAAGAAGGCATCTGACCAGCAGAGACTTTTCTTCCCAAATAAAGATTTTGCCAATCAGGAGATTGGCGATCCCAGCATTAAGACTTTGCCAATCAGGAGATTGGCGATCCCAGCATTAAAGATTTTGCCAATCGGGAGATTGACGATCCCAGCATTAAGACTTTGCCAATCAGGAGATTGGCGATCCCAGCCTTAAGACTTTGCCAATCGGGAGATTGACATTCCCAGCATTATCATCATCGCAAATGTGGGAAACGGGTCGGGTTCCAAGGGCAACGCTTTTAGGCAAACCAAGTTGGTAGTTCGCCTGCAGGAGGAAGATCAAGCACGGTGACCGCGTGAATTTGCGGATGACTAGCAACTTCTTTAAGTACAGCTTCGGGTGGGCGAGCATCAAGGTTAAGCACAGCGATAGCTTCGCCTCCTTGATTCTGCCTGCCTACATTCATCTGCGCAATGTTTACGCCATTTTTGCCACAAATGGTACCGATGTGGCCAATTAATCCTGGTACATCTTTGTGGGTGAAGATTAAAAGCACGCCATCCATGTGGGCATCTAATCGGTGCGAGCCAAACTGTACCAAGCGCAGATATTGGTTGCCGAAAAGTGTTCCAGCAATGGTGATAGTTTCTTTATCGCTTTGGATAGAAACTTTGATGAGAGAGCTGAAGTCGCCTTTTTCCATGGAAGCTTGTTCGACAATATCAACACCCCGCTCGCTGGCAAGCATGCGAGCGTTGACAATATTGACTTCTTGTTCTAGGCCTCGTTCTAAAAGCCCAGCGGCAAAAGCGCTAGTTACCAGTCGGGTTGATCGTTTTGCGATATCGCCCCGATAAAGAATTTCAGCTCGTTGGATCGAGCCTTTGTTGAGTTGGGCGGCCATCAGCCCAAGTCGGTGGGCTAGATCCACGAAGGGTCGCATTTCTTCCATCTCGGCCCGATCCATTGCGCCCATGTTGACTGCAAAGCGAACGATGCCCTTGCATAAGAAGTCGACTAGCAAATGGGCTGATTCTTTGGCGACTAGTAATTGGGCTTCAGCAGTGGCAGCACCAAGGTGGGGTGTTATTACTACATTTGGCATGGTTAGAAATGGATGATCGGGGGTGATGGGTTCTTCTACGAAAACATCAAATGCAGCACCTGCAAGATGGCCTGATTTTATGCCAGCGATTACGGCTTGTTCGTTGATGATACCGCCGCGCGCGCAGTTAATTACTCGAGCGCCTTTGGGTAGCAAAGCGATTTGCTTGGGCCCGATCATATCTTTTGTTTGTTCGGTAAGGGGGGTATGCACGGTGATGAAATCGCACTTCGGGAGTATTTCGTCAACGGATGCAAAAGTTTCTATTCCGAGTTGGGTTGCGGCAGCAGGGGCGAGCACTGGATCGTAACCAACAACTTTCATATCGAGGCCATTGGCGGCTCTGCGGGCAACTTCACGGCCAATTCTGCCTAGGCCCAAAACGCCTAAAGTTTTGCCTGTAAGTTGGCAGCCCAGAAACTTGCTTTTCTCCCACTTTCCAGCCCTCATGCTGGCATCGGCAGCGGGCACATGCCTTGCCATCGACATTAACAAACTGATGGTATGTTCTGCGGTGCTAAAAGTGTTGGCATCTGGGGTATTCATAACAACAATACCCTTGCGGGTAGCTGCAGCAACATCGATGTTATCAACGCCAACGCCACCTCGAACAATAACTTTAAGCTTGCCTGGATTTTCGATCAGGTCTGCGGTGATGCGGGTACCGCTGCGAACAACCACGCCATCAGCGAGCCGAAGGGCGGCTTTAAGTTCTTCGCCTTTGAGGCCGGGTCGTTCATCGAGTTCAATGCCTGCATTACGCAGGATTTCAAGGCCCGGAAGTTCCATCTTATCACTGATCAATACTCTTGGCATAACGATCTCCAGTTCCTAGGCTTTCGCCTTGATTCCCGAGGTGAGTGATTTCTGCGCTGCTGCAATCCCTGCGCCCGGTTCTAGCTTGTGGCCCATTTCAACCAGTACCATTTCGATGGCACTAACTGCAGTAAGAACATCGAACATATCCATATAGCCCATGTGTGCAACGCGGATAATCTTACCCTTTAATGAATCTTGTCCGCCTGCTACTTTTACGCCATAACCTTTTTCCAGCCTAGTAAGTATTTCTGTGCCATCGATTCCTTCAGGAACCCAAGCAACAGTAAGCCCATCGACTGGTTCTTCCGCAAGGAGTTTTAAATTCATTGCGGTAAGGCCTGCTCTGCAAGCTTGGCCCATTCTTGCATGGCGGGCCCAGGTGTTTTCAATGCCTTCAGCACGCAGCATTTTCAAGCTATGGCGCAGGGCTTTAATAAGAGTATTAGCGGGGGTAAAGGGAGTATCGTTGTTTTTAAGGTTATCGCGATACTTCTTTAAATCGAAGTAGAATGATTTTTGCTGGGTGTTTGCATCAATCATTTTCCAAGCTTTGTCGGAAACCGAAACGAAAGCCAGGCCTGCTGGAAGCATTAATGCTTTTTGCGAACCGGTTACGCACATATCAACTCCCCATTCGTCAGTTCTGCATTCCATAACTCCTAAGCCGCTAATGGCATCGACGATCAAGATTTGTGGTTTATCTTTAAGGATAGCGCCAAAGGCTTTGATATCATTTCGGGCGCCCGTTGCTGTTTCGCAAAGGGTGCTGCAAACAATTTGTGCATCTGGATGTTCTTTAAGGGCTGCTTCGAGTTGTGCGGGGGAAACTGATTTCCCATAGGGCACGGTAATTTCAATAGGGATAAGGCCAAATGCTTTACTGATATTGCGCCATCGTTCGCCCCAGCGACCGGAAATAAGGCAGATAGCTTTAGAGCCCGGGGTTCCGGTGCTGCTAATGGCGGCTTCCATAGCGCCCGTGCCTGAACAAGTTAGGGGGAGGACAAGATTTTTGGTGCAGTAGACATACTTTAAATCTTCGAGAACTTCTGCAAGAATTGCCCGGAATTGGCCGGAACGATGAAAAGTGACGGGCTTGGCAAGCTCTAAGAGGGTTTCTTCGGGGACTGGGGTTGGTCCGGGGGTCATTAATCGTTGCTTTAACATGCCTGTTCTCCTGAAAATGGCTACGCATTACTTCCAAAGATTAGATTAGGAATCATGCCAATTTCTTCCAATGAAATATTAGTTGATCAGGAGGTAAAAACCGATGGGTAATCACTTACCTTAACTGGTTTAAACTAGATTAATATCAAGACTTCGGAAATAATTGGGAAGATAAACGAGGGTTTTTTCGAGTAAAAAGGAATTAGCCCGGGATTCAGGCCTACTTAGATAAAAGGGGATTTGGGGTAAGGAAGATAAAGGCAATAGCCGGTTATTCGCTTTAGTATTCATCAAATTTTACACAGATTGCCAATTTTTACTGGAATTGGCATTTGACCTGCTTTAACTTATTTTTAATGAAGTGGATTTCCCCTACCCGTTTTTAATTCATTTGAGGTCACCCCAATGCGTAAGTATCTTGCCACTGCAATTTTTGCAGTACTTCCTCTCGGTTTTTTCTTGGCCAACGGTTCATCCGAGGCATCAGCCCGAGACCGAGGCTTTTTAAGTAATTTGTTTTCCAAGCGCAAAGCTACGGAATGCGAAGCCCCTTGTGCAGAACCTGCAAAAGTTCAAGAACCTAAAAAAGAAGCTCCTAAAGAAGAACCTAAAAAAGAAGCTCCTAAGCCAGAGCCTAAAAAAGAAGCTCCTAAGCCAGAACCTAAAAAAGAAGCTCCTAAGCCAGAGCCTAAAAAAGAAGCTCCTAAGCCAGAACCTAAGAAGGAAGCTCCTAAGCCAGAACCTAAAAAAGAAGCTCCTAAGCCAGAGCCTAAAAAGGAAGCTCCTAAGGTAGAACCTAAGAAGGAAGCTCCTAAGCCAGAACCTAAGAAAGAAGTTTCTAAGCCAGAGCCTAAAAAAGAAGCTCCTAAGCCAGAACCTAAGAAAGAAGTTTCTAAGCCAGAGCCTAAAAAAGAAGTTGCCAAGGCCGATGTAAAAAAAGAAGCTCCTAGGGATCAACCTAAAAAAGCTGTTTCCCAAAATTCTTCCACTCCCCCTGCTGGGTTTGTGGATCTCTTTAATGGTAAAGATTTCAGCAACTGGTGGGGCTTTGGCACTTCCGATCCGCGCAAGTTCAAAGCGCTTCCCCCTGCTGAACAAGCCAAGCTCAAAGAAGCCAACATGAAGGATATCTTGGCTCATTGGAAAGTTGAAGGCATTGAAATCGTTAACGATGGTAAGGGTCTTTATCTTACGACCGAAAAAGAATTCGCAGATTATGAACTTCATCTTGAATACAAAATGCTTCCTAAGGGAGATAGCGGTATTTACCTAAAGTACACTCCCCAGGTTCAGATCTGGGACTATACGGATAAGGATAAATTCGGAATTGGGGCAGACAAGGGGTCTGGTGGCCTTTGGAATAATTCCCCAGGTGCTGCAGGCAAAGATCCTCTTGTTCTTGCTGACAAGCCTTTTGGCGAATGGAATAAGTTCCGCATTATCCAAGTTGGCGCGCGTACCACGATATATCTTAACGATAAGCTTGTTGTAGATAATGCCATTCTCGAAAACTATTTTGATCGCAAGACGCCACTTCTCCAAAAAGGCGCAATTCAATTGCAAACCCATGGCAGCGAAATCCGCTGGAAGAATATCTTCATCAAGGAGCTTTCTTCGGAAGAAGCCAACAAGCATCTTGCAAGCAAAGGTAACACCGGATTCGAACCCATCTTCGATGGCAAAACTCTTAAGGGGTGGACTGGTGCAAACGATAACTACGAAGTTGTTGAAGATTCTATTCAGTGCAAAAAAGGCAAGGGTGGCGTTCTTTACACCGAAAAGAAATACAGCGACTTTGTCGTTCGGCTTGAATTCCTCGTTCCCCCAGGCGGCAATAATGGCCTTGCCATTCGCTATCCCGGTGGCAACAAAGATTCTGCTTATATCGGCATGACTGAACTTCAGGTTCTCGATAGCGAAGATGCCCGTTATGCAAAGCTGGATGCACGCCAATACCATGGCAGTTCTTACGGCATGGCAGCTGCACACCGTGGTTACCTAAGGGGCCCTAATACTTGGAACTATCAAGAAGTGACTGTTAAAGGTTCTACCATCAAAGTTGAACTCAACGGGAACATCATCCTTGATACCGATCTTTCCAAGATCACCGACTACATGGCAAAGAGCCCACACCCAGGTAAGGATTTAAAGGAAGGCTACTTTGGCTTTGCGGGTCATAGTGATCCTGTAAGGTTCCGCAACCTGCAGATCAAGCCTATTGCTTCTAAGTAAAGTTGCCTGTTTAATCTTAAAGCCATCATGTGTATTATCGCATGGTGGCTTTTTTGTTTCAATTTTTTCAAGTATTCGCTCGCATCACCTTTTTGAAGGTTATAATGAGCTTCAAGTTTTTTACTTTAACATTTGTGGATTTCTTAGATATGCCTTTGTTCAAAGTTCATAATTCTTACTTGCGAAACGCATTCACGCTCATCGAACTTCTCGTTGTTATTGCAATCATAAGCATTTTGATTGGCTTGCTTCTTCCCGCGGTGCAAAAAGTTCGGGAATCTGCCGCCATGATTCAATGCATGGCAAATGGTAGACAGATATCCTTGGCAATGGCAAACTTTCATTCGGTTAATAACAAGCTGCCGAGTTATCATGGTATTTTTGGTTCAGTCTCGGGAAGTACGAATGTTCAAAATTCTAGCATTTTTGGCAGTTGGATTGTTCACCTGTTGCCTTACATCGAACAAGATAACTTGTACAAACAAATCGTAGAAGATATTGCTGTAAATCAAAATAATGGGGCTGCCTCGATAAATTCCAACCCCTGTGGTAAATCGGTTTGGGTACCTGCAGTTTATTCTGATAAACCCGTGCCCGGGACCGGCACGATTGTTAAAACGCTTGACCCAGGCACTAACCAATGGAGCCCACCTTGTGCAGTTCAAGATCTTAATAGTGCTTCTTCAGTTGGAATCTGGAACCCTAAAATTCGCAATAAAACAATTTCACTTCTACGCTGCCCATCCGATTCTAGTCTTCCTATTAATTCTTTATCTGCAGAGGGTTGGGCCACCACCAATTATCTTGCCAATTGGAATATTCTGGGGGCTTCCCAAGGTGATGCAAGTACTCCCTTTGGCCTTTGGAGCCAAAATAATCTTGGGTTCTTTTCTCCCCCTGTTTCTTTTTCCTCGGTTGCCGATGGTCTTTCCAACACCATCCTTGCGGCAGAAGGATTTGCTCTTTGCGATGGCAGAAGCCGTATCGCTTTCTATGCAGCCAATCGGCATAACTTGGGTATCACCGAGGGTGGCCGTATCGTCGTGCCTGAACAAGTGATGGAAATTCCCAAAGGGGATTACGATGGGCCCAATGGCGTACCCAACACTATGATGTTTCAAGTCAAACCCTTTGCGGGATCTTCCGATGCAAATCCAGATAACCAAGATTGTTGCCATCGCTGGCGGGCTCAAACCCCTCATCAAGCCATGAATGTTTTCATGGGAGATGGCAGTGCCCGTAAATTAACGAAAAATACTTCTATTAATACATGGGCCCTTCTTCTTCTTCCTGCAGATGGCAAAGTTATCCCCGATTTTTAATCTCACTTCTAAACCAAATATATACCTCCACAGTCTTTTTTCTCTCCCCGGATTTATTTACCCTATAATTTGTGTTTCTTTCATAACATCATTTTGGGCGGTTATTATAGCCATATCTTTCTTGCTTAAATGAATAGTAAAAGTTAAAATAAAGTTATAAACCCGCCTGAGGTACATACTTCATGTTCAAGATTTTCGAAAACCAAAACACTTTAAATCGTAGAGAGTTGCTGCAGGTGGGTGGGCTTGGAGCTATGGGCCTGACTTTACCTATGTTGTTGGAAGCCCAACTAAGGGCCTCGAGCAATCCGCTTCGTGGCAACACTTTTGGCAAGGCCAAGAATGTAATATTTCTTTGGTTGCAAGGGGGGCCACCCCAGCATGAAACCTTTGATCCAAAACCTGATGCACCTGTTGATATCCGTGGCGAATTCAAACCCATTAATACCAATGTGCCTGGCATACAAATTTGTGAACTGTTGCCACGCATTGCCACCATTTGCGATAAGCTTGCAATCGTTCGTTCGATATGCACCCATAGTGATTTGCACGATGCGAGTGGTTATTGGGTGTTGACGGGGAATAAATATGGTGGAACGCAGTCAAGGCAGATCGCCCCAACCGATTGGCCCTATCTAGGCTCTATTATAAAACTCTTAAAGCCCAGTGAAAAGTTGCCTGCCTACTCTTCCGTATGGCTGCCTGAATTGATGCGGTTGAACGATAATGTGCAACCTGCGGGGCAGACTGCAGGGTGGATGGGCAAGCGTTGGGAGCCTGAAAAAGTAATTTGCGATCCTAGTGGTAGTCAATTCAAGATGGAGGGGTTTACGCTTCCTGCGGATGTGCCACCTTTACGGTTGAACCAGAGGGAATCGCTGCTTTCGCAGGTCGAAAAACATTTTAATACGATTGAAAAACAAGGTGTGATGAAGGATTACGAAAACCATGTTCAAAATGCTTTTGGTTTATTGAAGGGCGGCAAGGCACTCGATGCTTTTGATATTTCCAAGGAATCTAAAAAGACGCGCGAGCGTTATGGCAAAGGGAAGTGGGGCCAGAGTGTTCTTTTGGCGCGCAGGTTGATTGAAGCGGGTTCTAGGTTGGTTCATGTTAACTGGCCACGCGAAGGGGGCGACAGTGCAGTTGATAATCCTCTTTGGGATACCCACGCACAAAATTCCGACCGGGTGCAGGATGTGCTTTGCCCCCAGCTTGATGTTTCGTTCACCGCACTTATCGAAGATCTTTCTGAACGCGGGTTGCTCGCAGAAACATTGGTGGTTGCGATTGGCGAATTTGGCAGAACTCCACGCATGAACGCTGCAGCAGGTAGGGATCATTGGGGCCATGTGTTTAGTTATGTGATGGCTGGTGCTGGAATTCGCACCGCACAAGTTTATGGTTCGAGCGATAAGGATGGTGCATATCCCAAAACAGGAATGCACGAACCTCAAGATCTTACCGCAACTATTTTTCATCTGCTGGGCATACCTTACGACTCCATCTATCCCAATATTGCCAACACCGGAAGAAATGTGCATATCAGTAATGGTCAACCACTCGATGCCATCCTTGGTGAAAAACCAGCCACGATGTTGCGAGCCAAACCCACCGGAGATATTGCGTTTGTGCCCGAGTTTAGCGATGCGTTGTTGCTTAATACCAGCTTTGCAGATACGCAGAAAAAATCGCAACAGGGTTCTGCCGAAGCGGTTCCTTTGCAGGTTGCAGGCAGTAGTAAGCGCTTAAAAGGCTGGCAGGGATTTCCTTTAGGCGATGCTGTAAAAGGCTTCGATCTGGGAGTAATTTTGCAGCAAAATCTTTTGGGTAAAGATGCAGACAAGCAAAAAAATCATGCGGTGATCGGGATCATGCCCGCTAGGGGAAAGAAGATAAAAATTGCTCAAGGTGCTAAAGTATTTCTTGCACAAGAAATTCGAAACTTTAGAGCAGGGCATTATACATTTACGATTGATGCCTTTGTTAGCGGTTCTTCTAAAGAGCTTTTTATCCAATTGTTCAAACCCAATTTTACTTGCAAGATGTTGATTTATCGCAATGCGGAGGCGACTAAAAATGCTTTGCTAATGCAACCTACGGAATCCGTGGAGTTCAAGCCCGAGTACTTGGAAGGGCCAGATTTTAAGGGCCAGAAATTTGTGCTTGCCAAGCTAATGGATAGCAGGGTGCCTAATGTAAACTTCAGCGTAGGGCTTGGATTTGGCGTTGCAATCCTTGTTGAAAAAACATCGCCTGGCATTTTAGAGCTTCCTGAAAATTTCCAAGCATTCATCAGGGTAGATGAAACCAGCTTGGTATTTACGCCCCGTGTTCGCAATGATGATGTTCAGGTTTAGTTCAAACTAAACAGAAGATGAAGTAATAATAAATTCTATCCCCAACCTTAATAAAAGAGTTGCAATCTCAAGGGGCATTACCGTTCGGGTTAAATAAAAAATGAAAGTGATGATTGATAATTGCAAATTCCAGGGAAGATATTAAAACGGAAGGGTTCGACTACGACTTTGGGCGTACCCAAAGAAGTGCGTAATCTGCTTGATCTTGGTGTTATCGAAACTGTGAACCTAGCGGAATGGCTGATTGTAGATCAAGAATCCTTGGCTCGAAATCTATTTCAAAAAGAAAACTGGGGCTTCCTTCTGCAACCTCTTAAAGCATCTTTTGGCTTGATGAAAATAAAAACTGCACCCAAGAAGATGGAAGTATTAGGGAAGGTTCTGGCCCATGGGTTTCCCGCCAGGGCACCATTTGAAAATGCTCTTGAAAGGCTTAAAGCTCATCGCTCGGATATTGTTCGTTCTTGGGCTTGTTACATGATTGGTATGCGAAGCGAACTTTTACTTCATGAAAGTCTGAATCATATCCACCCATTGGCTTCTGATAGTAACATGAGTGTACGAGAAGCAGCATGGCTTGGAATCAGGCCAAAAATCGCCAATCAATTAGGGGAATCTTTGCGCTTATTAATGGGCTTTAGTTTGCATAAGAATCCGAATATCAGGCGTTTTGCAAGCGAGATAACAAGGCCTCGGGGAGTCTGGTGCAGCCATATACCTGCGCTCAAAGAAAATCCTGCGCTTGGTTTACCCTTGCTCGAGCCAATGCGTTCCGATGATTCAATCTATGTGCGAAATTCGGTGGGCAACTGGCTTAATGATGCAAGCAAAACAAATCCCAAATGGGTTCAAGAAATATGCAAACGATGGGAAAAAGAATCATCTACTAAAGAGACAGCGTATATTCTTGGAAGAGCTTTAAGAACGCTACGCAAAAATACAAAGTAGAAAAGAAATGCTTTTAGTTTACTTGCCTTCCTCAAACTTTTCGAGCAGGATCGAAAACTGCATGCTGTTTTACGACCCCAACCCCTTGGGCAAACCAGTAGGTGGTACTGACAATAATACCCGCACCAGTCACCTCAGCATCCATTATTACTTTAATTGTTTTGAATTTACCCGCAGGAACCTCGATTTCCTCCTCATCTGATTTGCAAGACACCTTGAGCTTTTCATCACCTACATTGGATTCGGTTTTCCAAGAAGAACCTTTTTTAACGGGAAATTTAAGCATGCAAATGGGGGGTGTTACTTCAATACCATTGTATCTATTACGAAATATACCTTTGTCGTTAATGCTAAGATGTTCGGAGGCTACAATTTTTCCTTTTGCAGTTGTTTCCAATCTGGAAAGGGGGACCTCATCGATCTTTTCAATCTTTGCTATTTGATTGGTTAGTTTGGCAGTACCCTTGGCGATGGTGTCTGATTCAATTTGATAAGTCCATTTATTCCCGACTTTGAGAGGGTAATATGATCTTGATTCTTGTGCCTTTACAGGCGCTTGAAATGATAACATTAAACCAAATACCAAGAGTACCAATCCTGAAAATTTAGACATCATGATTTCCAATAAAGTTAAATGGGATCAAGTCAATCCTTGTAACAAGGAAAGTTTAACAAAAAACAAATCACCAGTCATTCAAAAATAAGATACTTTTGTGTTTCTTAATAATCTTTAATAGGGGAACTAGGGTCGTACTCCTAGCGCTAGGGTTTCTTTGATGGTGATGCCGCCTGTTTTTGCGCTTCGCATGGATTGCGCTAGCGCCATGATTCGAATGCTGGCATCTTTAATTCCTACGCCGTTACTATGAATATTGGAAATTAAGTTACGGCTTGCATCATCATGGCCGAGATTTGGTAGGTAAGCAAGGTATGCAGAAAGGCTATCTGCAGTTGTAAGGCCGGGTCGTTCGCCAATAAGTAGAATTGCGATTTCCGGTTCGAGAAGATTTCCGATTTCATTAAGAATACCAACTCTTGCCTGATGAACAAGGAAAGGGCGGCCCAACACCCATCCCAATTTTCTGGCTTCATCCCAGAGTGAATCAAGAAGTGGGGGGCCCTGTTTTTGCAAAGCGGCTGCCGACAAGCCATCTCCCAGTATTATTTGTAAGCCTGGCTGAAAGGGACATTGTTTGGCGATGCGCTCGCGATCTGCGGGGTAAAGCTGTCTTCCCAATTCTGGTTGCAGTAAATATTCGTTTCGATTGGATGCATTGGAAGAAACATCAAAAAGCCCCATCTGATCGATTCGTTCGCTGCGGAAATCGCGCTCTAGGTCGATTGATTCGAAAACCGCATCACGGGCGATGGCATGATCTGCCCTAAGTAGCAGCCAATCCTTGGTCGAAAGAGCGGTGCCTTTTCGTGGGGCAAATACCCTAGCAGGGGTAAAGGTGCGAGCAAAAGATGATAAGTTTTGATTACTCATTGGGGTTTTCTTGTAGTTGTTTGAGAGTAATGGGCGGGCCTTTAAAATGATATTTTGCAAAAGTGAACCAGAACGCCACCAGAAAAATAGTAAGAGCAAGAACTGCATAACCAGCTTTTTCATTGGGTGGCTGAATGCCTATGTAAACAATCCCAACTGAGGCAATCGTGCTTAATAATGCCAATGGTTTGAACCAAATTCCAAGATGCCAAGGGCCCATAATTTTCCAACTTCTGCCGTGTACAAAAAAACCAGCTAGGATGGGAAGCATATAGGAAAGATAAAGAAGGATGGTTGCAGCAGCCGCAATAGTATCGTACAGGTGTGAATAAAGAGTAAACAAAACCGATGTAACTGAAATGAAATAAATAGCGTTTTCAGGCACCAGAGTTTTAGGATTCACTTTTTTTATCCGTGAAGAAAATGGCATACCTCCATCTCGGGCAAAGGCATAGGCCATGCGCGAAGCCGAAGTTACAACCGACATCCCACATAAGTATTGCGCTAAAACAATTGCAATAAAGGAAGGCTTATGCAGCCAAAAAGGTAAAGATTGTTCTAAATTAGCAACAAAAGCACGGGACCCCTGATTTGCTATTTGCCTAGTATCGTCAATTACCAATACCGCAACTGAAAGTAAGATGTAGCCTACAATGCCCGAAATCAGAACTGCTTGCATAATTGCTTTGGGAACAGCAGAAGCAGCGTTTAATGTTTCTTCTGCAGCGTGGGCAGAGCCATCAAACCCAGTGATGGTATAAGCCGGTAGAAGCATAGCCAAGAAAAACAGCCAAGCAATAGAATCAGAACTAGGCCAAACTTGCTGTTCCCCTTCGGGAAGTCCACTGAAGTTTTCGAATTGAAAAAGCCGTTCGGGATGATTGGGCCCGCCAAAGGCAAGGAGAAGAATTATCAGAGTAACGGAAACGCCTAAAATCCAGTAGCCGCTGAAATTAGTCATTGGTCCAACTACTCGCATTCCAAAAAGGTTAATAACAACTTGGGTGAAAGTGATCAAAGTAACAGCAATCACTTGGGCGAAGTCTCCTAGGTCTGCGCTGCCGAAAATACTGCTTTCAATAAAGTTCCAAGTGCCCACATTAATAGCAGCAAGCACAGTGACTAGGCCCGCCAGATTGAACCAAGCGGTAATCCAGCCGCACCCTCTGCCGCCTAATAAAGATCCCCAGTGATAGAGGCCGCCCGCGGTGGGAAACGCAGAGGCTATCTGTGCCATGGCTGCTGCTACTGCGAGTGAAAAACAGAGGGCAATAGGCCAGCCAATGCCAATTGCAGCGGGGCCAACCGCACAATACCCCACATGAAACGAAGTGATACCACCTGCAAGAATACAAATGATCGACAGGGAAAGTGCATAGTTAGAAAACGCACTAAAACCACGAAAAAGCTCTTGCTCATAACCCATCCTGGCAAGATTTTTTTGATCAGCGTTGGCGTAGTTATCTTGGGTGGTCATCAGGCATCCTTGGGATTTTCGAGAAGCGGAAGAATATTTTTCACTGCTGTAAAAGCTCGGTCTTTGCCACAAAGCAAAGATCCTTTCATAATTTCATTTTCTTCAAGCCAAGCTTGAAATTCAGGCGCAGCTTTTAGCCCAAGTAATGACTTTATCATAGCTGCATCGTGATAGCTTGTGGATTGATAACTTAGCATTACATCATCGCCTGAGGGCACCCCCATAATGTAATTAACTCCTGCGTTGGCAAGCAGCACTAAAAGATTATCAAGCGAGTTATGATCCGCTTCAGCGTGATTGGTAAAGCAAATATCCACCCCCATAGGTAAGCCAAGTAACTTACCCATAAAATGATCTTCGAGGCCGGCACGAATAATTTGTCGTTCATCAAAAAGATATTCGGGGCCAATGAAGCCAACTACGCTGTTAACAAGAAAAGGATCAAAAGTTCGAGCCAAGCCATAGGCCCTAGCTTCAAGGGTAAGTTGATCAATACCAT